>OGQY01001834.1_pt1 | contig 13650 bp, 10 predicted proteins | sample 1553361 | NCBI WGS metagenome assembly OGQY01 (sample SAMEA2579963, study PRJEB22360) | human gut metagenome | reverse complement strand
CACGGGCGGGATGCCCTGCTCCGGCATGCCATGGCACAGGGAAAGGGGGCCACGGTCTTTGGCTACCATGTGACCGATCCCCAGCGCTATGGCGTCGTGGCGTTCGATGCGCAGGGACGGGCCACCAGCATCGAGGAAAAGCCGGAGGAGCCCCGCTCCAATTTTGCCGTGACCGGGCTTTACTTCTATGACGGTGACGTGGTGGACATGGCCCGCCAGGTGCGGCCCTCGGCCCGTGGCGAGCTGGAGATCACGGACCTGAACAACATGTATCTGGAAAAGGGCCTCCTGCAGGTGGAGCTCATGGGGCGCGGCATGGCCTGGCTGGATACCGGCACCATGGACAGCCTGATGGACGCCGCCAATTTTGTGCAGCTGATTGAGAAGCGCCAGAGCGTAAAAATTGCCGCTTTGGAGGAGATTGCCTACAACAAGGGCTGGATTGACCGCAATATGCTGCTGCTCAGCGCGCAGCGCTATGGCAAATCGCCCTACGGCGAGCATTTGAAGCGCGTGGCCGAGGGCCGCATCCTCTATGACAACAACATTACGGAATAAGGAGAAGCATATGACCATTCTTGTAACGGGCGGAGCGGGCTTTATCGGCTCGCACGTAGTACGCCTGTTCGTGACCAAATACCCCGATTACCGGATCGTCAACCTCGACAAGCTGACCTATGCTGGCAACCTCGCCAACCTTCGAGACATCGAGGAGCGGCCGAACTACACTTTCGTCAGGGGCGACATCTGCGACTTCGAGGCGATGCGTGAACTGTTCCGGCAGTACGGCATCGACGGGGTGATCCACCTCGCAGCCGAGAGCCACGTGGACCGCTCGATCAGGGATCCGTTCACCTTCGCGCGTACGAACGTCATGGGCACGCTGTCGCTGCTCGAAGCTGCGCGGGAGCATTGGAACGGCAATTGGGCGGGCAAGCTGTTCTACCACATCTCGACCGACGAAGTGTACGGTGCGCTGGAGCTGCCCCGCCCCGCGGGGGACCCTGCGGGCTGCGAGAGCGGCGGCGGTCCTTTCGGCGAGGAGTTCTTCACCGAGGAGACGAAGTACGACCCGCACAGCCCCTACTCGGCGTCGAAGGCTTCGTCGGACCACTTCGTGCGGGCCTACCACGACACGTACGGCATGCCGACGCTGGTTACGAACTGCTCGAACAACTACGGGCCCTACCAGTTCCCGGAGAAGCTGATTCCGCTGTTCATCAACAACATCCGCCGCGGACGGCCGCTTCCGGTGTACGGCCGCGGGGAGAACGTCCGCGACTGGCTCTACGTCGAGGACCACGCACGGGCCATCGACGTGATCTTCCACAAGGGCAAGGTCGCCGACACGTACAACATCGGGGGTTTCAACGAATGGAAGAACATCGACCTGATACGGGTGATCGTCAAAACCGTGGACCGGCTGCTGGGCAATCCCGAAGGCGCTTCGGAAAAGCTGATCACCCATGTCGCCGACCGCGCGGGTCACGACCTGAGATACGCCATCGACTCGCGCAAACTCAAAGACGAGCTGGGCTGGCAGCCCAGCCTGCAGTTCGAGGAGGGGATCGAAAAGACGGTCCGCTGGTACCTCCAGAACCAATCGTGGATGGACGACATAACCTCAGGCGAGTACCAGCAATACTATCAGAGCATGTATAAGGAGAGGTAGATATGGCGCTTAACGGATGAACATCGGCTCCGAAATGCAGGAAATAAGCTCTAACAACAAACGAATAGCAAAGAATACGCTTCTGCTCTACTTCCGGATGCTTGTTACCATGGCGGTAAGTCTCTACACCAGCCGGGTGGTATTGAATATTCTAGGGGTGGAGGACTTCGGCATCTACAATGTCGTGGGCGGAATCGTCGCCATGTTCGGATTCATCAACGGATCCATGACCTCTGCGACACAGCGGTACCTGACCTTTGAGCTGGGACAGAACAATCGGGCGCAACTGACAAAGGTTTTTTCGACCAGCCTTTCAATACATGGCATCATATCCTTTCTGATAATAGTGCTGGCGGAAACGGTCGGGCTTTGGTTCTTATGGAACAAAATGCAGATTCCGGCCGACCGCATGAATGCCGCTTTCTGGGTATTCCAGTGCTCGGTAGCGGCATCGGTGATCATGATCATGAGCGTACCGTATAATGCGGCCATCATCGCCCATGAAAGAATGAGCGCATTCGCCTACATATCGATTATCGAAGTCTCTTTGAGATTGCTGATCGTCTGTTTCCTTCGGTATTTTCACACCGACAAACTGATATTGTACGCCGCGTTAATCGTTATTGTCCAGTTCCTCATACGTCTATGTTACAGCTGGTATTGCAACCGGCATTTCAACGAAACAAAATATCGCTGGAGCTGGGACAAGGGGTTATTCAAGGAAATGACAGGATTTGCCAGTTGGAATATGTTCGGCAGTCTGGCGGCCATCACATTTACACAGGGGTTGAACCTGCTGCTGAATATGTTCTTCGGTCCGGTTGTCAACGCTGCCAGAGGTATCGCCGTGCAGGCCCAAACCGCCATCGGTCAATTCAGCAGCAACTTCCAGACGGCCCTCAACCCGCAAATAACCAAATCGTACGCGACCGGCGATATGGAATACATGCATGGCCTGATTTTCCGGAGCGCCAAATTTTCATTTTTCCTGCTGCTGCTGTTATCGCTTCCCGTCCTTATCGAGACAAAAGCGATACTGACGCTCTGGCTGAAAATCGTCCCGGACCACACAGTCGTATTCCTGCGGATCATGTTATGCACGACATGGGTGTATGCCGTCTCCAATCCGTTGATTACAGCCGCTTCCGCCACCGGCAAGATCAAACTATACCAAAGCGTCGTCGGAGGGTTGCTGCTGCTGATCCTGCCGATTTCCTATCTCTGTTTGCGGTTCGGGCTCCCTGCATACAGCGTCTTTATCGTACATTTTGTCATGGAGATTACAGCCCAATTCGCCCGGCTGCTGATGCTGCGGCGAATGATTCGGTTGTCATTGCGGGAATACTTTGCCAAAGTGATCTGGAGTATATCCAAAGTTACGGCAATTGCGCTTGCAGTACCTCTGGCCGTGGCATACTGGCAGCCGGGAGAAGGAATATGGAACCTTCTGACGATCTGCCTGATTTGCGCCATATCGACAAGCATGTCCGTTTACTGGTTCGGACTTACGCCCGGCGAGAAAATCTATATCTGCTCGAAAGTCTCATCCATCGCATCAAAATTCAAAAAATGATTTCCATTGCTTCGAAGGAGATGTGCTGCGGCTGCGCTGCATGCGAACAGCGCTGCCCCACGTCCTGCATCGTAATGCGTGAAGACGAGGAAGGATTTCTTTATCCGCAAACAGACACGTCGAAATGTATAGGTTGCGGCCTATGCGAAAAAGTATGTCCGGTACTCAATCAGGGCGAAAAGCGGAAGCCGCTCCATGTATATGCGGCAAAAAACACAAAGACTCGGATTCGGCTGCAAAGTTCTTCGGGAGGTATCTTCACCCATATAGCGGAACAGATCATTCAGAAGAACGGCGTGGTTTTCGGTGCCCGTTTCGACGAGAATTGGGCTGTAGAACACGCCTGTACCGAAACGCTCGAAGGACTCGCGGCCATGCGGGGCAGCAAGTATGTGCAAAGCCGTATCGGCCGCACTTACCGGCAGGCAAAAGAATTTCTGGAATCCGGCCGTCCGGTGCTCTTTTCGGGCACTCCCTGTCAAATAAGAGGTTTAAAGCTTTTTTTGGCAAAAGAATATGAAAATCTATTGACTGTAGATTTAGTTTGCCACGGTGTTCCCAGCCCCGAAATCTGGCGACAATATTTACATGAAATAATAGCGACGGGGGGGGGCCGACATCCAAATTCCGAGTTGCGGTCCACATCCCAAATTACGAGTATCAATTTCAGGGACAAGACTACCGGATGGCAAAGTTACAGTTTGCGGTTCTCATTCCGCAGAGAAACCGGGTCCGGTCTTCCGGAGACGGCAGACGTGTCCAGAATACACTATAAAGATCCATTCTTTTACTGCTTCCTGTCGCATGTGACCGAAAGATATTCATGCTACGCCTGTCCGGCAAAAGAACTGAAAAGCGGCAGCGACATCACACTCGGCGATTTTTGGGGATTTCGCGGCACCAAGGACTTTCCGGATGACAACAACGGTATAAGTCTGTTGCTGATCAATACGGATCAAGGCAGCAAATATATTACCGGCACATTACGTTCGGAGCAATCCTATGAGAAAGTCATCAAACAAAATCCGATGATCACCGCCAGTCTTATCAAGGATCCGAGAAGAGATACTTTTTATAAGGCGGTTGCAAAGTCTTCGCTGCACCGGCAGAGCAAAAAACTGAGACTAATAAACAAAATCAAAAGATATGCGAATCGGCTTGCTGACCTTGCCCTTGGAAACAGGATACGGTAGCATATTGCAGGCATATGCGCTGAAAACGGTATTGACGCGGCAAGGGCACGAAGTCATACTCATTCGCCGTCTCGTTAAAAAAAAGCGGTTCAACGGCTGGAACATCTTAAAACGAAGTGTCAAAAAATACATATTCAGAAAACCTGCCTGCGTTTTCTACGACAAGAAAATCTACGACGAATACCCCGTAATTACACAACACACGCAACCATTTATCGACAAATGGCTGCAACCCTTTTCACCGGTCTATTATAACAGCAGTGCATACAAAAGCATCCGCGACTTAAAATGCGACGCCTACATCGTAGGTTCTGATCAGGTATGGCGCAAAGGGTGTATGGAGGAAATCAAAGATTATTACTTCTCCCCGATCGACGGCCGTACAGCGAAATTAATTGCCTATGCGGCGTCATTCGGTATCGACAAATGGGCATATTCGAAGAAAGAGACCCGATTCTGCACCCAGAAGCTAAAGGAGTTCACCGCAGTCAGCGTACGGGAAGATTCTGGTATGGAATTATGCAAAAGGCATCTCAACCATACCGCTGAACATGTTTTAGATCCGACAATGCTTCTGACACCTGCGGACTATCGAGCACTCATCGGCGAAGGAGGTGCCGAAAAGTACACAAACAAAATAACGGCATTCATATTAGACCGTTCCGACGACAAACTGGCGGCGCTGAAAAAAGTCTCGAAAGTTTTAGCCATGGACTACAACTTTGCAGCGACGGAAACCGAAGACAGACTGGCCCCTCTCGAAAAAAGAATAGCGCCATCCGTAGCGGACTGGCTGAAGGCGATGTATTATGCCGATTTTATTTTCACGGACTCCTTTCACGGCTGCGTTTTTTCCATTCTGTTCAACAAACCGTTCGTATTATACGTCAACAGAAACAGAGGCGTCGCACGATTCGAGTCGCTGTTGAAGCTGTTCAAGATAGAGAACAGAACCCTATCCGATTCAAACGGATTGGAGAGTTGCCCCATAAGACAATCCATAGACTGGAAGCCCATAAATGCGAAACTGGAAGAAATGCGTTCAAAATCCATGTGCTTCCTCGAAAATGCGCTTACTGCAAGAGACGAACAATAAAATCCGACTGATGAATATAACCTTTCTGCTACGTCTGTGGCCCGTATACGGCGGCGGAGAAACCGTAACGATCTGCCTTGCCAACGAAATGATAAAGCGAGGATGGAATGTATCCGTCTTGTATTTTAAAAACAATACGCGGGCCGACCTGCCTTTCATCGATCCAGCCATAAAGGCCGTTCAAATACCCGACATCCGCTGCGACGAGTTTACGACACGCTTTCCCGATGCCGACAAAGTAATCGGCTATCTGAAAGAATATATTCAGGAAAACGACATCCATTATCTTGTCAATCAATGGTGGCCAGTCGAATATATCCGTGGAATAAGGGGACGGTATAAGACAAAGATCATCACATGTCTCCATCAGGCACTTTATACCCCAATGATCGAGGGAACGGGAATAAACGGATTCCTGAAAAAAAGATGCACTTCGCTGTATAAATTCTGGAAAAAGAGACATAGTTGCAGGCAGGTGACAAAATTCCTACCGCATACGGATAAATATATTTTCCTTTCTCCAGCCTTTCAACGTCAGTACGAGCAATTTGCCAACTATAAAAATACAAATAGCCAGTTGGGTGCCATCCCCAATCCGCTGGTTTACCCGAACGAAATGCGGCCCGAAGATTTGCAGTCGAAAGAGAAGAGCGTTCTTCTCGTAGGCCGGATGGTGGAAATCCAGAAACGCATAACGCGGGCAATCAAAATATGGCGCGCTATTGAAAACGATCCCCGCTTGGACGAGTGGAACTTCCGGATTGTCGGCGAAGGACCGGATTTGGCCATGTATAAACAACTGGCGGAGGCGTTAGGATTAAAACGAATTTCGTTCGAAGGCTTCCGAAATCCGCAGCCCTATTACAAACAGGCCGCCATTTTCATGATGACCTCCGCCTTCGAAGGGTTTCCCATGACATTGGTCGAAGCACAACAATGCGGTGTCGTTCCGGTTGTAATGGATTCCTACCTGTCGCTGCACGACATCGTCGAAACCGGATACAACGGCATCATCGTTTCCAATGAAGACCTTACGGGCTATGTAAACAAAATGAAAGAGCTGATGACAGACACCTCCCTTCGGGAAAAACTGGCAATGAACGGCCTGCACTCCTGCCGCAGGTTCTGCGTAGAAGAGATTGTCAACAATTGGGAAGAACTGTTCAACGACCTAAGTGCAAACCGCCGATGATTTCGAATGTCAACAAACTCATAATCTGGATATTGCTTTTTTCATGCTGCTGGGGAATTTTACCTTATCAGTTTGTGTTGCTGCCGGTTGTTTTTGCCTTGTATTATATGATAAAAACCATTCTGGAGAGAAGACCCGGAATGTTTAAGAAGTATTTGATCATATATTTCATATTCTTCATTATCAGTGCATTCTCTTGCATGCATTTTGAAGACCAAAGTTTATCGAAAACATTCACTGCCGTAGCTTGCCTGCAACTTTTCCCGGTCATATCTTATTTCATATTTTTATCCGGCAAATACACAATAAAAGAGATAGAAAAGGCATTAGCAATCGCCTACGTTATTTTTCTATGCTGCTTCACAATCCAACTGATATATCCCGACAAAATATTCAATTTGGCAACGGATTATATGGACATCGGACGATTTACCATGTACGGACAACTGATCGCCTATATCTGTCTATTCTATTTTTACGGGAAATATTTATTTTCAGGCAAGACCAAATACCTATTATACATACTGCCTGCGTTCTTCGTCCTTTTTATAGCAGGATTCAGGACCCAGATGGCTGCCATATTATTGGCATTGGGCCTATTTACCTACTCGGTAAAGAAAATCGCCAGTGTAAAATATATGCTTCTGTTCCTTATCGTCATAGGCGTTCTCTCCCAAACTTCGGTCGTTCAGAACTCCATAAACAACATGATGAAGCGGCAGGAAGCGGGCGCCACATTCGCCAATGAGGATTACATACGAGTCATCCAGTTCAACTATTTTACAAAAGAGCACTTCAAATCTCCGGTCGAATATGTATTCGGAAGCGGAATCCCCAACCCCAGAACAAAATACGGTCAGCCGTTCTATACTGTCGATCCTGCATTAGGACCGTATAACGGATGGCAGGACTGGGGGATCGTCGGACTGAGCTGGATGATCGGGATTCCGGCCGTATTGGCCCTTCTCTTCCCCGTCTTGCGGATCATCAGAAGAAAATGCGACGACAACATTCTCTTTTTGAAATTCTTCTATATTTTTCTGCTGCTGTCAAGTTTCACTACCGTAGAATTCTATCGAGTAGGTTCCTTCTTCTTCCATGGGTTATTATTTTATCTGTACGAACTATACTATAGACGCTCTAAACATGATAACATCGGACACACTCAAAAGGTATTGGGTCAAACTCGCCGTGTTGTTAATAGCTGACGGAGAGAAAAAAGCACAATGGCTGAAAAAGCACCGCATATTTCATCATATCGGAGAAAACTGCAGCTTCAAAACGAATATCCTTCCGGCGGAACCGTTTCTTGTCTGCCTGCACGATAACGTACGCATCGCCGCCGGCTGCCGATTAATCACCCACAGCATGACATGCAGCGTATTCAACAGGGCCACCGGCTCCAACCGCTTTTATTGTCAATACGGCAAAATAGAAATCCATAGTAATGTTTTCGTGGGGGGGGGAAGTACGATCATGTACGGTGTGACCATTGGTGAAAATTCGATCGTCGCGGCTGGCTCCGTCGTTACAAAGGACGTCCCCGCCGGCAGTGTAGTGGGAGGCGTCCCGGCAAAAATCATAGGTACATTCGAAGAATCCATGAAAAAAGCGGAATTGTTCAGCAGCAATTTCAGGGGCAAAACTACGGATTATTCCGTTGCTGCTCTTTTGAAAATAAAACCCGTTCAGTTCGATATCGACAAACAATGAAGACAATCTGTTATATAATCCCCTATTTCGGGAAATTACCGAAGAATTTTGCACTTTATCTATTAAGCTGTGCGCAAAATCCGACCGTAAATTGGAAAATACTGACTGACGACAGAACGCCTTATGAATTTCCAACGAACGTACACGTCCAATACTGTAATTACGAAGAGGTCAAACAACGGATAAAGGCTTGGTTCGATTTTGAAACCGTGATCGACAGGCCGTGGCGATTATCGCTCTTCAAGCCGGCATATGGAGAAATCTTCGCAGAAGAACTTTCCGGATATGATTTCTGGGGACATTGCGACATTGATCTGATGTGGGGAAATATACGGACATTTTATTCGGAAAACAACCTAAATAAATATGAGCGGCTCGGCTTTTTGGGGCATTCCACACTGTATAAGAACACGCCGGAAGTAAACGCCCGTTACAAGCGGATCGTCCCCGGAGAAATCAATTACAAAGACGTATTCAGCGGCAGAAGCAACTATAGCTTCGATGAAAACGGGATGGATGCGATTTACCGGTATCTGAACATTCCGTATTTCGACGAAGTGGTCTTCGCAGATCTGGAAAAATATGAACCGGGATTCGTTCTGGGTCATTTTCCCGCCTCGGAAAAGGATAAAAACAAATATCAAATATTCACATGGGAAGACGGCAGGTTATATAGAAACTACCTGCAAAAAGACAGAATTCACCGCGATGAATTTCTGTATATCCATTTTTTCTGCCGTCCCATGAAATACTCGGCCGACCGCTTGTCCCCCGACACGACATATTACATGTATCCCGATGTCATGACAGACAAACAGATCGGAGTAAGCGTGAAAAGCTTGAAAAAATACGGTTGCCGAAACAATATCGCCTTTCTTGCAGAGAGCCTATGGACAAATCGGCATAAGATAACATGGCAGCGAATCCGGAGCAATTTCCGCACCTTTTTGAATTATAAACGTCACAGCAACGAATAACAGCACGGAAGCGCACATCCATCAAATGAAGCGAATCCTATTTATCGCCACAGAGTCTGCACCGGGGATGATTCCATACACATCCTCTGTCATAAATGCATTATCGAAAAGCAATGAATTCGAGATATACGCTGTGGTTGTCAATTCCGGAAAACGATCTTACCGCAACTACCTGAAGGAAGTCGAGCATATCGAATACATAGAATATCCCCGCTCCAAACTTCTCAAGTTAATATACAAAATATATCCGGCAAGAATCATAGACACGATAAAAAGAACTGCGAAAACACACAAAATAGATGCAATTCATCTGCTGACAGGAGACTTCTGTCTATTTTTTTATATTCTATGCCAACACCCTAAAGAGCGGTTGTACTATACGGTTCATGACCTGAATCAACACGAATCGGACACAATGACTTTTCCGGGCAGACTCTTGCACAAATACGTCATATGGTGTACACGCACTTACCTGAAGATCATTCCGAATCTAACGACATCATCACGACATCAGTATATAGCTTTAAAAGAAAGTTACCCGAATAAGCGCGTTGTATTCAATCATTTTCCTTCCTTAGTAACCCAAATGATAAAAAATGGAAGGAAACAAATAGAGGAGCTGAAAAACACATCCGATTACATTCTGTTTTTCGGCACTGTAGATCACTACAAAGGTGTCGATCTGCTGATAGAGGCGTACGACCAAAAAGTCTTCCACGACAAGCACAAGCTGGTAATAGCAGGAAAAGGCAGACACTACGTAACCGACAATAAAAACATTATCAGACTGAACCGGTTCATCGAGGATGCCGAAGTCCGAGATCTATTCACCAAAGCCGCAATCGTAGTTTATCCGTATCGTTCGGCCACCATGTCGGGCGTGCTTTCCCTTGCGTTCTATTTCAGGAAGAAAGTCGTGATGTCAGACGTGCCTTTTTTCAAAGAATACGCCAACCGGGACTCGCTGTTCTTCAAAGCCGGAAATGTCGAAGATCTGGCCGACAAGCTGCAGCAGGCATTGGATTCCGGCAGCGCCAGCACAAATGCGAATCTGTATCCAGAATTCTATTCAGAGAATATATTGGAACAAGACTATATAAATCTGTACTCATCCCCTGCGAACAAACAGATGTGATGCCATGAAGGTATTGATATTGAATCCGATCCTTTTTACGGCGGACAACAATGTAATTCCGCAAGTCAAATCCATAAAAGACACGATGATTTACAACATGTGTCTAGGATTCAAACGACTGGGACACGATGTAACATTAGCCGCCGCCGAAGAGTATGCTCCTGCGGAAAAAGAAGCGTATGATTTCGAAATTCTTTTTTTCAAATCCAAGTGCAAAAAACTTTTCCCGCCGGCTATGTTGCCCTTTTCTCCTGAGCTATGGCCATATATCAAAGAAAATGAAAAATCATTCGATTTGCTGATCTCCAGTGAAGTATTTTCGTTCCAGTCTTTATTAGCAGCAAGAATCTGTCCCGAAAAAACTATAATTTGGCAAGAACTGACCGATCATCAAAACAAATTCCATCGACTTCCATCGAAAATATGGCATAATGTCATTGTTCGCTTATTCATGCAACGGATTGCAGCAGTAGCTCCCCGCTCAGAGCCTGCTTACAAATTTATTAGCAAATATATGCCGCAAACAGTAAAGCAAATCGTTGATCATGGAATTAATGTCGATAAATTCACCTATTCCGAAAAAAAAGAACGCCAAATAATCAGTTCGTCCCAATTGATTCACCGAAAAAATATCGACGGAATAATTCGGATTTTCCAGCAATTCCATGAAATGGAAGCATATGAAGACATTAAATTGTTGATAGCCGGGCGAGGTGAAGAAGAAGCAAATTTAAAAAAATTAGTGTCGGAATTAAAACTCTCGGAAAGTGTCCGATTTCTCGGATTTTTACCTCAGCAAACACTGAATAAATATATCCGAGAATCTCTTTGCTTTCTTATCAATACGCGAAAAGATCTGAATATGGTTTCCATTCCGGAATCCATCGTTTCAGGGACCCCGATTCTGACAAACACTCAACCGGCTTCAGCCGGCTACATCCAAGCGAATAAGCTGGGAATAGCCAAGAATCAATGGGGAGTAGACGAGCTAAAAGAAATCATCGACAACAATTCCTTTTATGTCAAAAATTGTATCGACTACCGGGAAAACCTAACGAATATCCATTCCGCCCAATTATTAACGGACATCTATAAAAAATCAATTCAAAAACAGTAAAATACCATTTCCGACATATCAGACGCAACGCTTAACTAGAGAGCCTCAGCATGCTGTTCAATTCATTTGTATTTCTACTTGCATTCCCGACAATCTTCGCCGCATATTATCTCTGTCCGATAAAATGGCGCAGCTGGCTTCTATTGCTGATAAGCTATGCAGTCTATATGAACTGGGTGCCCGTATACGCATTGATCCTCTTGTGGGTAACTCTGACGACCTATACCGGCGCTCATTATATATCCCGCAACAGCCCCAAGAACAAGCTAAAAATGACCGTCGCAGGAATTTTGACCTTGCTGCCGCTGCTTTTCTTCAAATACTACAATTTTATAAATGGCATCGTATACGATATATTGACGACCCTCCACCTGCGCATCGAAATAAATACAATGCATTGGGCCGCTCCCATCGGCATATCCTTCTTTTCATTTCAGGCATACGGATATCTGGCGGACGTATATTACAGACGGACCGACTGCGAACGCAACCTCCGGGACTATGCACTGTTCATTTCATTTTTTCCGCAAATAGCTTCGGGTCCTATCAGCAAGGCGAAGGACCTGCTGCCGCAAATCAAAAGTCTCAAAACTTTCGATGCCGACAAAGCGACACAGGGGTTGAAACTGTTGTTATGGGGCTTGTTTCTAAAAGTCGTGTTAGCAGACCGATTAGGTCTGTACGTAGACAGCATTTATGACAATTACACCTATCAGACGGGGTTCTCCCTGTTCGTCGCCAGTTTGTGTTATTCGCTGCAAATATACGGAGACTTTGCAGGTTATTCGTTAATGGCTATCGGAGTAGCCAAAGTCTTGGGATTCGATCTGATCAATAACTTCAACCGCCCCTATTTCGCAACCAGCATAACCGACTTCTGGCACCGATGGCACATTTCGCTGTCCATCTGGCTCCGTGATTACGTATACATTCCGCTGGGCGGCAGCAGATGCAGCAAATTACGCACCTATTGGAATATTTTCGCGACTTTTCTGGTCTCCGGAATCTGGCACGGCGCGAATTGGACATTCATCATATGGGGAATTATTCACGGAGTCGCGCAAATAGCCGAAAAGGCATTGCGTCTTCAGAAGTATGAAGGGGGGGGGAATCGCCGGCTTCGTATTATCATCACATTCCTTATCGTCAACTTCGCATGGATATTTTTCCGGATGCCCTCGATAACGGACGCATGCAAGGTCATCGGCAAAATATTCACGGATTTCGGGACTACCCTGTTTTTATCAAACAACAGCAATATGATCTACATGCTCGTCGCCGTCTGCATATTGTTTTTTAAAGACATGCGCGACGAATTCTTCCCACGCCGGTTTCTCTTCTTCGAAAACAGAAACATAGCAATCAGGTGGAGTTCCTATCTGTTTCTAATGTTTCTAATCCTTCTGACAGGCGTATTGGATTCCGGACAATTCATTTATGTAAACTTCTAACGCATGCGGAATTTTCTGATCAAATCGGCCATATTTCTTGCGTTATGCGGTCTGCTCGACTTCGGTCTGGGCAAAATCTTCGGTTATCTGACAGTCCATGCAACCGGCGGATATACAAAACGGGATAATTTCATATTCGACGAAGTCGATGCAAACATCCTGATTTTCGGCTCGTCGCGGGCCGCTCATCACTACGTCCCTTCGATATTGTCCGATTCATTGGACATGAGTTGCTATAACTGCGGAATGGACGGCAACGGCATCATATACGGGTATGGAAAGCTAAAAACGATTACGGCCCGGTACTATCCCAAAATCGTCATACTGGACATCCAGCCTACATTCGATCTGTTTAGAAACGACAATTGCAAATACTTGGCTCCCTTGCGGCCGTATTATCAATATCCGGGAGTCGATTCATTATTCTGGGACATAAATCCCTCCGAACGTTGGAAAATGATGTCGAATTCCTACCGGTTCAATTCGAAATTCCTGAGCATTCTAATGGATAATCTATCGGATCGAGCCGTA
>OGQY01001831.1_pt1 | contig 13657 bp, 6 predicted proteins | sample 1553361 | NCBI WGS metagenome assembly OGQY01 (sample SAMEA2579963, study PRJEB22360) | human gut metagenome | reverse complement strand
TATGAATCATGCCCTCCTGCGTCTGATCGATTTCGAAAGCCGGGTTGAGCGGCTTCTTCGGAGTCGGATTCTTGGGATCGTAATCCGCAACCGATGCGGCCCAACTCGAAATATTGGCCTCGGTCAGCGTCTTGTATTTACTGCATGAATTCGAAAGATAGAGATTCATGTCGCTCAGGGCCGCCGTGTAGTCCTTCTGCATGATATAGGCCTCGGCGCGGGTCAGCAGGGTCTCTTCGGCCGTGAAGAGCGGATAGACGGGATGCCTGTAGCCTGTTCCCGCCACCGGGTCGAGGTCCTCGATCAGATAGGGAACACGGGGCAGCAGGATTTTGTCGATTCCGCTGACAAAGCGAAGCGGTTCGCACTTCCACGTGTAGGGAGCGAAGGGAGTATTCGTGCAGTCTATGCCCTCGTTATCGGCAATCATCTGTCCGTGATTGTACTGCATTCCGACACCGTATCCGCCGAATACGCGGCCGGCATACGAATAGGCGATGGCCATCATGAAATTGCACGTCAGATCCGCACTGACATAGTAGGTAGCCGCCGTATTCAGTGTAGCGCCGTTGTTCATCGGATATTCCAGCAGCTCCTCATAATTGCGGAGCGAACCGGCAGGCGAATTGGTCAGCGCCACCGTAGCGTATTTTACCGCCTCGTCCCATTTCTGGTAGTAGAGGTAAAAACGGGCCGCGAACGCATTGGCCGCACGCTTGTTGAAATGGTACTTGGGCACCGAATAGATCACGTCGTTTATCAGCGGCAGTCCCTCTTCGATATCCTTCTCGATCTTGGCGTAGACCTCGGCGACGGTTCCGCGCTCGTATTTGGGATCGAGTTCCGTCTCGGCCTTCTCCATATAGGGAATACCGAGATCGTCGGGATGCGCAGGATCGTAATGCTGGCAGAAAACGTTCACCAGCACGAAGTGGGCATAGGCACGGCAGATAAGCGCTTCGCCTTTTGCGGCGCTCAGCTTGTCGGTCATCTCCATCTTGTCGATGGCCTTGAGCACCTCGTTGGCGTTGGCGATAGCCATGTAGTGGGCTTCCCACGTGTGAGCGGCGTCTTCGTTGTCGGTTTCGGTCGGATCGCTCCATTCATAGCTCTCCTGCCAGAAACGGCTCCAGCCATCGTAATTGGCGCCGTGGTTATCGGTATTGTCGGAAGCCATTTCGAGGAAAAGCCACGGCTGGCTGTCCGCATAAGCCGATACCAGCATCTTGATAGCCTTCTCTTCCGAATCGATAATCGTCCGGTTGTCAGGCTGCTCGTCGAGGAAATCGTTACAGGAGGAGAGTCCCGCAACAAGAAGTCCCGCAAGCAGGAAATATATCAATTTGTTCGTTTTCATATGCTTTAAACTAAATTATAAACCGATTTTGAGCGTTAAGGTAAACTGCTTCGGCACGGGAGTGGCCACACCACCCGAATTGAAGAATTCCGGATCCTGACCGTTGAGCTTCTTGTCGGCATAGATCAGGAAGAGGTTCGTCGCCTGAATCTTGAGCGCGAGGTTGGACATTCTCAGCTTCTTGATCCAGCGCTTCGGGAAGTCGTAGGTCAGCGAAATTTCCTTCATGCGGATGAAATCGCCTTTGGCGATTCGGGCCGTAGAATAGTTGTAGGCATTGTAGGCGTACGACAGCTTGCTGTCATTCCGCACCTGACGGCTCGACACGATAGCCGGAACATCGGTGTATCTTTCGTCTCCGGGCGTCATCCAGCGGTTGCGGAACTCGCGCGGCATGGCGTCGAGGTCGTTATAGATACTGGAGAAGACCGGATCGAGACGAACGACGTTGCCGAACGAATAGGTGATGAAGACGTTCAGACGCAGACCTTTGTACTGGAAGATGTTGCCGAAGCTTCCGACGTCCGTCGGCTCCGAGGGACCCGAATAAACCAGATTGTCGAAACGCTCGGTCTCTTGGAAGTTGATATCGGTCGAAGTCAGCACGCCTGCTTCGTTGATGAATGTCGGAACGCCGTCTTCGTTCAGCCCCCGGAAATCGTAGGAGAAAAGCGAATTCACCGGGTAGCCCTCACGCGAGAAACCGATACCGGAAACGAGGTTGAAGGCACGGGTGGAAGTATTGAACTTGGTCACCTCGTTCTTCATGTGCGAATAGATGAAATCGGTGGTCCAGCTGAAATCCTTCGTCTTGATGTTCTTCGTCGAAAGCGAGAACTCGATACCCCGCGACTTCATCGTCGCGACGTTGCCGTACTTCTGGATCTGGCCGCCGATACCCTGCGTCATCACCCGACCGATCAGGTCGAAGTTGTCGCGCTTGTACCAGTCAACGGTCAGGTTGATGCGGTTGTCCAGAAAGCCCAAATCCGCACCGATATTCAGCTCGTGCTTCTTCTCGTAGGTCAGATCGCTGTTCTCCAGATCCTTGATCGTCAGACCCGACTCGGTAACGCCGGCCGAGGGGCGCCACGGCGAATAGCTCTGGATGACGGCGAGCGCATTGGTCACCGAGGGGCGGTCGGCCGTCAGCGAATAGGAGGCCTTGAGCGACAGGTGCGAAACGGCCTTGCTGATCGAATTGAAGAAATTTTCCTCGTGGACGTTCCATGCGCCCGAAACGTTCCACGTAGGCAGCCAGCGCGAACGGGTCGTCAGGCCCAGCGCGTTGTTACCTTCGTAACGCAGCGTGCCGTTAAGCGTATAGCGGCCCTTGTAGGAGTAGGTCCCATTGAAGAAGAAAGCGACGTTGCGGTAGTGGGTGTTGCCCATTTCGTAATAGGGCGAGTTATCCTCCTTGCCCTTCTTGAAGACGAGATAGTCGTAGAACGGAATTTCACCCGAATCGTACTGCAGGCCCCAGCCGCGGAACCACGTTTTCTGACGATCGCTCTGGTTGGTTTCCATACCGAGGTAAGCATTGATAATATGCGTATTGTTGATCGTCGTATTATAGGTCGCGGAGAAACGGAAGTCATAGGACAGCAGCCGGTTGTCCGTACGGGTGTAGATACCGCCGGCGGGCAGAATCGATACGGGAACGGCGTAAATATCATCCGGATCCTTGTACAGCAACGGGTTGTTGTCGCGAATCGTCGTCGTACCCATGGCCCGGTAGGCATTCGCCTGATTGGAAGCCTCGCGTACGTTATGCTCCTGCGAAGTTCCGGTATAGCGCACCGACGCCAGCGCCGAAGCCTCGAATCCCTTGAAAGCCTTCCACTTCAGTTCGCCTTGGAATTTCACATCGGCGACGTTCAGGTCGATATAGTTGTTCGCCAGTTCATGGAGAATATTGAAATCCGCATAGTTACGGACATAATACTCCTTCGGATCGAGCACGCGCGAAGTATTCAGGGCGTACGAATAGGGGTTGATGTCGAAATCGCGCTTCACCTCGCCCGTTACATAGTCGGTCGTGGCGCCGAGCGTTCCGGGCGCTTTCTGCTTACGGTACGAACCGTTGGTAATCAGGTTGAGCGTAAGGGCGTCCGAGATATTATACGTCGCATTGAGATTGGCCGTATAACGGGAAATCTCGCTGGTCTTCGTCCATCCCGGATCGAAAAGGGCGCTGATCGACGCATAGTAGGCGGACTTCTCGGTACCCGAAGTGATACTTACCGAATGCGAGTGCATGACCGTATTCTGGAAAAGCTCCTTGAACCAGTCCGTGTTGCGGTACTCGGCCTTGCGCAGGTAGCGGTTGCGCGTCTCCACGGTGTTTTCCAGCAGTCCGGCATTGATCAGCGAATACATCTTGCCGTAAACACCGCTCGCCGACGCGTTGGTGACACGCGAATTGCCCAGCCAGCCCTTGTTGTACAGCTCCTGATAGACGGACATCTGGTCCTGAGAGTTCATGATGTTGAAATCGGCGTAGGAGGGAATCATACGATACGTGAACTCGCCCGTATAATTGATATGGCTGACGCCGGCACGTCCCTTTTTGGTCGTAATGACGATCACGCCGGCCATAGCGCGCGCACCGTAGATCGAGGTGGCCGAACCGTCCTTCAGGATATTGAAACTCTCGATATCCTCGGCGTTCAGACCCGCGATGGCGGAACCGATCAGCGTCGTGGCGTCACCCGAAGAGAGGTCCTCGGCCGAAATATCGGCGACATCCTCCATAATGACGCCGTCCACGACCCAAAGCGGCTTCGAGCTGCCGTGAATCGACGTCGCACCGCGGACGCGGATCTTGGGAGCGGTACCGAACGTACCCGATACGTTCTGCACCGAGACACCGGCCGAACGGCCTTCCAGACCGCGGCTGATATCGGCCAGACCCGATAGTTTCACATCGTCGGCAACCAACTGGTCGGATGCACCGGTGAACAGTCGTTTATCCGTTTTGGTCATACCCGTAACCACGACGGACTCGATAGTCTGCTCGTCAGGAACAAGGGTAATCTGCATGTTCGGACGGATCTTCACATCCTGCGTAACATACCCCAAATAGGAGATTTGCAGTTCCTCGGATTTCGCCGGAACATTGTTCATAACGAAAAATCCCTGCTGATCGGTGGATACACCGATGGTCGTACCTTTGACGATAACCGAAGCGCCGATCACGGCCGCTCCGTTTTCATCAACGACACTACCGCGCACTTGTTTGGCTTGGGCGAATGCCCCCGCTGCAAACACAAGTACTCCAATTAACGATAGTAGGATTTTTTTTACCATAAGCGTTAATCTATTAGTTAATTTTTTAAAATAAAAAGTTCACTAGCAAAGATAAACGTTTGGCGATTCATATACAAATAAATTTTTAAAATAATTTACTACTATTACACATATTCTGCGGATTAACGTCCGCCACTTACAGTTTTCCCGGCAAAGTGTCGGGCTGGTTACAGATTGTAACCGCCGGTTTTCGGTCTTTTCGGTGATTTCCGGTGATTTTCCCTCCGGGAAGGGGCGCAAGGGGCGGATGACGGCGCTTAGATGAGCTTTGTGCCGGCTTCGGGTGCATCCGGAGGAAGCAAATTGCGGTAAAGGGAGTTGATTCGCTTCGACAGACGTTCCATTTCGCCGTCGAGCTGCGAGTGCGTAATGGTGGCATAAATCTGCGTAGTTCGTATGTTTCTATGTCCCAGCAGCTTGCTGATCGTCTCGATAGCTACGCCCTGCGACAGGGTGATCGTCGTGGCGAAGGTATGGCGGGCCGAATGGAATGTAATCTGTTTCATAATGCCTATTTCGGACATGATTTTGTCGAGACAGGCATTGCACCAGCCGTTGCTCGGAAGGTCGAAGATTCGCTTGGTCCGGGTCATCGGCCTGTGCTTGAGCAGAATGTTGTAAGGCACTTCGAACAGCCGGACGTTTACTTCGGAACCCGTTTTGCGGCGCGTCGTACTGATCCACAACTGTTTATTCACCTGCTGGATATTTTCCAGCGTAAGGTCCTTCATGTCGATATAAGACAAGCCGGTGAAACAGCTGAACAGAAAGGCATCCCGGATAAGTTGTAAGGTGGGAGTGTCGCCCTCGTACTGCATCAGTTTGTTGATCTCGCTCATGGAGAGGTAATTGCGCGTTACGAATTCGCTTTGTAATTTGTAATTTGCAAACAGATCCTTGTTCATATAGCCTTTGCTGCGGGCCAGCATCAGGATGTGTTTGAGGGCGATCATGTAGATCCACGTGGTATTTTTCTTATGGGCGCACTCCTGCGCTATGTAGGAATGAAAGCCCGTAAGGAATTCGCGGTTGAGTTCCTTGAACATTAAATCCTTCCGGTTGTACTTGTCCCAGACGAAATCCGCCAGATGCCGGCATACACACCTATATTTATAATATGTGGTCATGCTGCGGCTGACGCCGACCATGCGTTTGAATTCGTCGTTGTGCTGCTTGAAGAAGGCGACCACGGTCTCCTGCTTGTGATTGCCGCCGAAATACATCTCTTTGACCATCACCGGAGTAACGAAGGCCTGCTCGTAAAAGAGCTTGTTGTAGCATCTCTCGATGTGAAATCGGATATTGGCCAGCTTTTCGTTGATTTGGACGGCCATGTTGCTCCGTCCGCAGACCCGCCCCTGTGCGGTGTCCCAACTGGCGGGAGTGACCGAGAGCCGTGTGGAAAATTGCGTCCGCTGTCCGTTGATCGTGATGCGTCCCATGATCGGGGCCCAACCGTTCCGCAGAGGCGCATTCTTCTTGATGTAGAATAGAACCTTGAACGTGTTTCTCATTGTTTTTAACAACCTTTTTCATTAACCTATACAATACACAAACCGCTTTAAAGGTAATGATTAAGTAACAACCATATGACGCAGGATTGAGTCTAAATAGCTTATTTTCCCCTTGTTGTCGTATTCGGAAGGGTTACGCTGTAGTAACAGATGTGCAACCGATACAACGTCCTGTTGTGAGACAGACGTTTGGTTATCAATTAATTAGACTGCAATTGGCAGATTTGGCCGGAGACGGGCCTCGCGTATTGATTATGAACAATTTACATTATACTAACGCGGGCAGTTGACTTTTTATTTTAAAATTAATTAAAATTAACGCTTATGGTAAGAAAAATTGTACTATCGTTAATTGCCGTATTCGTGTTCTTGGCATATGCCACGGCCCAGAATAGGCAGATCTCCGGTACAGTTTCCGATGCAAACGGACATCCGGTTGCAGGCGCGACCGTCATTGTAGATGGGACCTCTCTGGGGACCACGACCAACACGGCCGGCGAGTATACGCTTTCGGCTCCGGTGAACGGCACGCTCGTGGTGACGTTTGTCGGTTTTGAGCCGCAGCAGCTGCCTATCGCCGGAAAAACCCGGATCAACGTCACGATGAAGGAGGATGCGCAAGCGATCGACGATGTGATCGTCGTGGTCTTCGGTACGGCAAAGAAAGAGGCTTTCACCGGTTCGGTTGCCGTCATAAAATCGGATGAGATTGCCAAGGTGCAGACCTCCAACGTGGCGACGGCTCTGGTCGGCCGCGTGGCCGGTGTGCAGACCTCCAGCACGTCGGGAGATCTCGGCAAGACCCCCTCGATCCGCGTCCGCGGTTTCGGTTCGATCAACGCCGGCAAGGAGCCGCTCTGGATTGTGGACGGCATGCCCTATGAAGGCGACCTGAACAACCTGAACACGAACGACATCGAGTCGATGACCGTCCTCAAGGACGCCGCTTCGAACGCTCTGTACGGCGCCCGCGGCGCCAACGGCGTGATTATGGTCACCACCAAAAAGGCGAAGTCGGGCGACGCCGTCGTGACGATCGACGCCAAGTGGGGCGTCAACTCGAAAGCGCTGGAGGAGTACGACGTGATCACCTCGCCCGCGCAGTATTACGAGACGCATTTCAAGGCGCTCTACGGCTATTATGCGCAGACCAATCCGGCGGCGAAGGCCTATGCGCTGGCCAGCAGCGGCCTGACTGAAAATCAACCACCTGACCATGCAGTTTGGCGGCGTGGTGGCGGTAAACGACCTGAGCATGGAAATCAACCGCGGCGAGATCGTGGCGCTGATCGGCACCAACGGCAAGCTGAATCCGAACGCGACGCTGGGCCGCAAGATCATCTACAACGGACAGGAGTATTGGCTGACGCCCGACGACTGGATCGACGAGGCTTACCAGTCGGCGTTCCGTCAGGAATACAACGTGAACATCTCCGGTGCGACGGAGCGCAGCTCGTTCTACGCTTCGCTCGGTTATCTGGACAATACGGGTATTATCAAAAGTTCGGCGCTGGAGCGCTATACCGCGCGTCTGAAGGCCGATTATCAGGCCAAGAAGTGGCTGAAGGTGGGCGGCAACATGTCGTATGCGCACTTCAGCAACAGCAACGGCAACTCGAACGAAGGATCGGCTTCCTCGACGGCCAACATCTTCGCGTTCTCTGCACAGATGCCCCCGATCTACCCGGTATACATCCGCGACGGTTCGGGCCGCATCATGGTGGACGACAACGGCTATCAGATGTACGACTACGGCGACAAGGGCAATGCGGGTCTGACCCGTCCGCTGCTGCCCGGCGCCAACGGACTGCAGACCAGCTGGCTCAACAAGAAAAAGGCCGAGGGCAACGCCTTTTCGGGCAGCGGCTTCGTGGACATCTCGCTTTACAAGGGGCTGAAGCTGACGGTAAACGGCAGCACCAACATCGACGAAACCCGCACGACCTATCTCAACAACCAGTATTACGGTCAGTTCGCCGAGGCGGGCGGTACGATTTCGAAGTACCACACCCGCGACATCGCCTACAACCTTCAGCAGATTCTGAACTACAACGAGACCTTCGGCAAGCACAACGTGGGGCTGATGGTCGGTCACGAGTACTATCAGAAAAAATATTACTACCTGAGCGGCACCAAGTCGAAACTCTTCTCCTATGACAACGAGGAGCTTGGCGGAGCCGTCGTTGACGGCGCGGGCGCCCACTCCTACATCGACGACTACAACTCGGAGGGTTACTTCATGCGCGCCCAGTACGACTATGCGGGCCGCTACTTCGTGAGCGGTTCGTACCGCCGCGACGCATCGTCGCGCTTCCACCCCGACCACCGCTGGGGCAACTTCTGGTCGGTAGGCGCCGCGTGGCTCCTCAATCAGGAGAACTGGTTCGACGCTCCTTGGGTGAACATGCTGAAGCTCAAGGCTTCCTACGGTTCGCAGGGCAACGACAACATCGGCTACTACCTCTACACCGACACCTATTCGATCGAGAACAACAACGGCGAAATCGCCGTGCTCTTCGGGCAGAAAGGCAATCCCAACATTACGTGGGAGACCAACACCAACCTGAACATCGGTACGGAGTTCGGTTTCTGGAACAACCGCCTGAGCGGAAGCGTCGATTTCTTCAACCGCAAGACTTCGGACATGCTCTTCGCATTCTCGGTTCCTTCGTCGCTGGGTTACTCGTCCTATTACGCCAACGTGGGCGACATGGTCAACCGCGGCGTCGAGGTGGAGCTGAACGCCGACCTGATCCGCACGAAAAACGTGTTGTGGAGCTTCAACCTGAACCTGACCCATGTGAAGAATGAGGTCACCTATCTGGCTCCCGAACACAAATCCACGACCGTGGAGGGCTACAAAGGCTATATCGACGGCAGTTATTTCGTCGGCGAAGGGCTGCCGCTCTACACCTATTACCTGCGTTCCTACGCCGGCGTCGATCCCGAAACGGGCGCTTCGCTCTGGTACAAGGACGTGAAGGGCGACGACGGCAAGATCACCCGGACCAAGACTTCGGACTACACCTCCGCGACCCGCTACCTGCACGACAGCGCGATTCCTTCGGTATACGGCGGCTTCTCGACCTCGGTTTCGGCCTATGGCGTCGATTTCTCGATCTCGTTCAACTACCAGATCGGCGGCAAGGTCTACGATTCGGGTTATGCCAGCTTCATGTCGTCGCCCTACGGAACCACCGTCGGCACCAACTACCACAAGGACATCCTCAAGGCGTGGACGCCCGAAAACAAAGGCTCGGACATTCCTCGTCTGCAATATGGCGATCAGTATACGACCAGCGTCTCCGACCGTTTCCTGACCGACGCGAGCTACCTGAACATCTCGAACATCAACGTCGGCTATACGCTGCCGTCGAAGATCACCCAGAAATTCGGCGTACAGAAACTGCGCGTCTATCTGGCCTGCGACAACGTGGTCTACTGGTCGAAGCGTCAGGGACTTGACCCGCGTTATTCGTTCACGGGAGCGACCAACTTCTCCAACTACTCGCCGATCCGCACTATTTCGGGCGGTGTAACCGTACAGTTCTAATCTAACGGATAAAACAGGGATTGAAATGAAAAACATATTGAAAACAACGACACTCGCCCTTGTCTGCTCCATGGCGCTCACGGGCTGTATCAAAGAGACCTTCCCCACCGACAGCGCGACTTCCGGACAGGTCAGCGATTCGCCGACTGCGGTGGAGGCCATCGTCAATGCCATCCCCGTCAACATGACTTACCCCTATTCGGTGTACGGCAGGACGAACAACTACGGCTTCGACTTCGGCTATCCGGGCATGATGTGCGCTACGGACGCCGCCACGGGCGACGTGATATGCTCCTCCGGCGACGAAGGTTCGGGGTATGACTGGTTCACCTACTGGCAGTCGGGCATTCTGATCGGTCCGACGCAGACCGTATGCCGCTTCCCGTGGAACTGCTACTATACGTTCATCAAATCGAGCAACGACGTGGTCGGCCTGCTGGCGGGCGTGGAACTTTCCGAAGCGCAGAAAAGCTATCTGGGCTTCGCCAAAGCTTATCGCGCCCAGCTCTATCTGGATCTGGCCCGACTGTACGATCCGCTCGACAACAAGTACACCGACGTTTCGGGCGTCAAGGGGTTGACCGTCCCGATCGTGGACGAGAACACCACCGAGGATATGGCCCGCAACAATCCGCGCGTGACGCGCGAGGCGATGTTCGAATTCATCCTCAGGGACCTCGACGACGCCGAGGCGCTGCTGGCCAACTACACCTCTTCGTCGAAGACCAATCCGAGTCTGGCCGTGGTCTACGGCATCAAGGCGCGCGCTTACCTCTGGTTGGGCGGCTTCGATTCGTCGAAGTATGCCGACGCCGCGACGTATGCCCGCAAGGCCATCGACGCCTCGAAATGCACGATCATGACCGAAGCGGAGTGGCTGAACCCCAAAACGGGCTTCAACAAAGCCAACAATTCGTGGATGTGGTACCTTCCGCAGTCTACCGAAGGCATCGCCAACCTTGTGAATTTCGCGGCATGGCGTTCGAGCGAGGCTACGTGGGGGTATGGCGGCAAATACGTTTTCGAAGGCGTTACCAGCAATTTCTACAACGAAATATCCGACACCGACTGGCGCAAGCGCGCGTTCGTGGGACCCGATGCCAAATATGCCGATTACAGCGACATTACCAACCTGACGGCGGCGCAGTTCGCCAACCTCCCGGCCTATGCGAACCTGAAGTTCCATCCCGCCGAAGGCGAGACGGCGACCTATTCCGTCGGCAACGTCACCGATATTCCGATGATGCGCGTCGAGGAGATGTACCTGATCGAAGCCGAGGCTACGGCGCACGCCGACGCCTCCGCAGGTCTCCAGCTGCTCAAAACCTTCATGGCCAAGCGCGACCCGGAATTCAGCACCTCGGCCGTGTCGTCTGCCGACGTCGTGGAGGAGATTATCTGGAACAAGCGTATCGAACTATGGGGCGAAGGCGTCGTATTCTACGACTTCAAGCGTCTGAATTACAGCCTGAAAACCGGCTACGTCGGCACGAACGTACCTTCGGACTGCCGCTTCTCGACCGACGGCCGCGCACCGTGGTGGAACTTCTGTATCCCCGAAACGGAGACCAAGCAGAACACCGCGCTCGAATCGCAGAACAACCCCAATCCCGTGGGAATCATCGATCCGTGGGTGCAGTAACGTAAGTTTTCATGGATGATTTAAAACCGAAAAACATATGAAAGCAATCAAATATTTCTTATACGCGCTTATTGCGACTTTCGTGTTCGCAGGGTGTTCCGACGATCCGACCTACACCCGCGGCGAATCCGAGGCCGACGGCTGCTACGGGGTTTACTTCCCCTCGCAGGACAACGCCGCGGACCTCGAACTCGATCCGGCCGATCCGACGGTACTGACCTTCACGGCCATGCGTACCAACGACGCCGACGCCATTACGGTTCCCGTGACCGTTACGGGCAGCGAGGACGCGATCTTCTCCGCTTCGGAAATCTCGTTCGACGACGGGGCGACGGAAACGACCTTTCAGGTCTCTTTTCCCGACGCCGAAATCGGTACGACCTATTCCTGCAACATCCAGATCGAAGACAAGAAATACGCCTTCATCTACGGTGAAAAGGCTTCGGGCGTAAGCTTCTCCGTCACCCGCGTGAAATGGAACCTCGTGACCGGGCCGAAAGGCGAGACCAAGGGCAAATGGCGCGACGACATTCTCAGTTCCGCCTACGGAATTCCCAACCGTTACGGCGAAGGCGAGGTGGAGATCTACGAACGCGACGACAACCCCGGCTACTACCGCATCAGCAACGTCTACTCGGCGGAGTATCTGGCTTCGCTGCTGAACATGTCTCCGTCCGAAGTGTCGGGCAACCGTTCGGACGTCATTACCTATATCGACGCGACGAATCCGGATAAGGTCTGGCTGCCCGAACAGTCTACGGGCGTGTTCCTCAACAGCGGCGACGGTATCGTCAGCTTTGCCTCGCAGGTGCCGGAAAACGGATTCAATGGCAGCGGGTACGGCACCAACGTGAACGGAGTCATTACATTCCCGGCCAAAAGCGTACTGCTGATGTTCGGCGACGACGGCTGGTATGTCGGCAACGCCGGCGGCATGCAGCGTCTGATGCTGCCGGGAGCCGAGGAGTACGACTTCTCGCTCGCCCTGACCGACAGCGAACCGGCCGACGGCAAGGTCGAGATCGCAGCCAAACTGGGCGCCGACGTCGCCAAGGTGAAATACGCCTTCTTCGAAGGAGTCTTCGGCGACGCCATCGCCAAGGCGAATTCGGCGGGCATCGACGCGGGAACGGTCGAGTCGAAGGAGATCACGGCGGACGGAACCATCGTGGCCCAATTCGAAGAGACCGGCAAATACACCGTCGTTGCCAACATTTACGATGAGGCGGGCGAGCTTCAGGGCTACGAATTCCTGTCATTCGGCTACGTCAAGGCCGGCGACGACAAACCCGTCGTGCTGAGCGTCCGTACGGAGCTTACGTGGGAGTTCGAAGCGCAGGGACATACTCCCGAAAACTCTATCCGCTCCATTATATTCGGTGAAAATATCGAATCGGGCTACATGGGACTCTTCAAGAGTGCCGACCTGACCGGTAAAAGCAGCGAGGACCTGATTGAAATAGCCAAAACGTCCGGCAAGGCAATTACGGCTGAAGAAATTGACAAGATCAACGACACGGGTCTCTCGCTGCTTCATAAAGGCTTGAACGCCGGTACGGATTACGTGCTGCTGGTGTGGGCTTACAACGGCTATTACGGCAAACTGTACAGCGTGCAACAGACTACGGCAGGCAAACCGGATCCGCTGCAGATCCACTATACGTACGACGATGTCGAAAACGGCCTGACCAAGGCGGGCTACTGCGGAACGTGGGATTATTATGCGGTCGATGCCTATGACAAGACCGGCAACACCTCCCGTCAGTACTTCGGACAGGTAGTCGTCGAAGACGGAGGAACGACTTCCGGATATGCGGATTTCGACAACGTATTCAGCGACTACGTGAAGGTGTCCGGACTTACGGGCGCTCCTCAGGCGTTCAATGCCGGCGAATCGCAGTATATGGCGTGGAGCGGCGGCCTTCTCTACGTACTCGCTCCGCAGCTGATCGGCAACGTGACGCTTCAGGGAACGGATTACTTCGTGAACGTGGCTTATACGGCCGAGGGTGACGACGGAGTTTACAACGGACGCGGCCTGCTTTTGGGCGCGCCGGTGGCCGACGGACTGGTGGCTTTCGTGCCCAATCCCCAGCTTCAGGCATCGAACAATCTGACGTTCACGGGTATGTGGTTCGGAATCTATGCGGACTACGATCCTGCGACGAACAAATTCTCCGGCGGCGAAGGAGGCATCGTCTTCCATGAATGGCTGCTGCTCGCAGACCCGGATTTGTATCCGGCCGCCGGTATGGGTTTCGGCGGGTAAGGGCTCCCCGGTG
>OGQY01001830.1_pt1 | contig 13664 bp, 10 predicted proteins | sample 1553361 | NCBI WGS metagenome assembly OGQY01 (sample SAMEA2579963, study PRJEB22360) | human gut metagenome | reverse complement strand
ATATCGTCCGTTGCCGACAGAAGTCGGCAACGGCTTAAAAAGCGTAAATAAATTATTTTGAAAGTTTGTCAAGCACCAAAACTTTTGTTTCTTCGCCGTCAAAATCGGCTCTGTCGAATTCAACCGTGCAAGAGTCTGCGTAAACGATGTTTTCGTCGTCGAAAAGGGACAAAAACTCATTGACTTTGTCGATGTCAAACTCGCAATCTTTGGTCTTGTAGTGCATGGGGATCACGACATCGGGCATGATGCGATCGACGTATTCTTTTGCTTGTTGCGCATCTATCGTATAGTTGCCTCCGACAGGGACGAGCAACACGTTTACGGGCATAAGAGATTCAACCAAAATTGCGTTGCACTCCTCGCCGATGTCGCCCATATGGCACACGTCAACACCGTCCATACGATATTTGAAAATGATATTTTCCCCTCTCAGACTGCCCTTTTTATCATCGTGATACGAGCGTTGAGCAAGGATATGTACGCCGCCGATTTCGTATGCGCCCACTCTGTTGAGCACTGTGGGATCGCCGCCTACTTTCGAAACGCAGCAATGATCGTTGTGTGCGTGAGAAACCGTGACGATGTCTGCATCGACGTCGGGCATCTCATAGCCTACGTATGAATGATAAGGATCGGTGACAATCTTCGTTCCCGTGCTCTCTTCAAGCAAAAACGAGGAATGACCAAGCCATGTGATTTTCATCTTTTACTCCTTTTGTGTCAACCGTTGAGTCTGTCCACAAGCTCGCGGATTTTTTGCGAGGGATCGAGAAGATTCGCAACGGATTCGTTGACGTTTGCGGCGGCGATGATATAAGAAATATATTTTGACAAATCCGCTTCCACAAACCATTCGCACTCTTTGAGTTCTGGAATACGATACGTGAGGTTTGTCGAAAGCACTGCGTCAAACACGCCGTCCTGATATGCTTTGTTAAATTTGTCCACACCTTCGGTGAAGAGCGAGAACGTTGCAGCAAGGAAAACCTTTTTTGCGCCCTTCTCTTTTATCTCTTTTGCAAGTTTGAGGATGGAATCGCCCGTTGCAATCATATCGTCTGCAACAAAGACGTTCATACCCTCGACCGACGCGCCGATATACTCGTGCGCAACGATGGGATTGCGGCCGTTGATGATTGTTGAATAATCGCGTCTTTTGTAGAACATACCGAGGTCTAGTCCGAGCACGGAAGCGTAAAATACGTTTCTCGTCATTGCGCCTTCGTCGGGAGAAATGACCATGAGGCTGTCTTTTTTGAGTTTGACGTCGGGAAAACGTCTTGTGAGGCATTTGAGGATTTGATAGTGTGCAAAATAGTTGTCAAATCCCATAAGCGGCACTGCGTTTTGTACTCTCGGGTCGTGAGCATCGAACGTGATGATGTCCGCAACGCCCATATTTTGAAGTTCGAGAAGCATTTGAGCGCAATCAAGCGATTCTCTTGCGCTGCGTCTGTGCTGTCTGCCGCCGTAGAGCATCGGCATAATGACCGTGATACGCTCGGGCTTGCCCATGCATGAACATATTATGCGTTTGAGGTTTTGAAAATGCTCGTCGGGTGTGAGCGGAATCTCTTTTCCGAAGAAGGGATAGGTCACGCCGTGATTGCCCGGATCGCAAATGATGTACAAGTCTTTGCCGCGAACGGTTTCGCAGATGATGCCCTTTGCATCGCCGTTTGTGAAGCGCGGGCAGTCGGATTTAAGAATAAACGTTCCGTTGTGGAGTTTGTTGCCGAGGTGCGATTCGCTGAACAGTGTGATGAGTCGTTTGTCTATAAGTTGAGCAAGTTCTTCAGCGCCGGGAGTGGTGATGATGGCGATGGGCGCGCTGGGCGTCTCTCCGTAAATAGATAAATCCGGTGTCATTTGTGCCTCCGTTGTTTTCAAGCAAAGTATAACAAATAAATTTTGGATTGACAATCATTATTGCCAAACAAAAAAATAATATTTTTTATTCGAGATTTTTATGCTTTTTTCGCATTTTTTTCGAATTTTTTTAATGCTTTTTTGTCGGCATTTACCCCCCCCATTGAAAAAAACCGCGTCAACGTATTAGTTTTTGTGTTTTAAGCAAATTCATATAGGTTTTGCCTATCCTCAAATATCCAGAATTTCTACCAATATCGAATTCATAACAGCCATACCCTCTCTCGTCAAAGACGCATAGCCGTTTTTTCTTTCAAAATACTTTTCCAGATTTTGCGGAACAAGTGGCAAAAGCTCTTCTTTTATGCCTTTATTCGTGCGCAAAGCAAGCATAATTTCCTCTTCTTTCACGTCTTTTCCCGTAAGATATTCGCAAAAATCACGGCAAATTTCGTCATATGTATTTGCGCTTTCCACAGCATTTTTATATTCGTTTAACGAGCGGAAATTCGCATACCTGACCTGCCCGGAAAAATCTTTCGTCGTATTGATGTTTTTCTTGGAATTTTTCAAAAAAGAATGTGCGCCTGCGCCGAAGCCGAGATATTCTTCCCTTTGCCAATAGCCGAAATTGTGCAAGGAAATCTTGCCGTCCTTGGCAAAGTTTGACACTTCGTATCTTTCAAATCCCCATGCGTTTGCGCAATCGTATGCACAATCGAAAAAATCCTGCGTTTTATCGTCGTCGGGCAACGAGATTTTGCCTTGCTTAACCATTCTTTCAAGCGCAGTGCCCTCTTCGACGCTCAATTCGTACATCGACAAGTGTTTCACAAGCGGCGCAAGCGTTTCGACTTCGGCTTTTATTCGCTCGTTCGTGTCGAACGGCAGTCCGATTATAAGGTCGGCGGACACGTTGTCGAAATAACGCCTTGCAAGTTTGATTTTTTCTATTGCGGTTTTTGAGTCGTGAAGCCTGCCGATTGCTTTCAAATTGTCGTCGAAAAGGCTTTGAACACCGATGCTGATTCTGTTTATGCCGACGTCTTTGTAAAGTTCGAGTTTTTGCTCGTTTATGCTTTCGGGATTGCACTCTATCGTCCACTCTTTAAGGTGGGATAAATCGAACCTGCAGGCAAGATTGTTGAGAAGCGACCACATAAGACTTCCTTCAATCAAACTCGGCGTGCCACCGCCAACGTAAATCGTGTCTGTTTTCTCTTTTCCGTATTGCTCGCTTGCAAGCCTGATTTCATCGTCTAACACGTTTAGATACTCGAAAATCGCTTGTTTATCATGGCAAGCGTAAGAGTTGAAATCGCAGTAGCGACACTTTGATTTGCAAAACGGAACGTGTATGTAAAGTTGCATGTTTTTTATTGAAAACCCCGAAAATTTTGACGTTTTCGGGGCGATTTTTTATTTGTTGGGATCGACTTTGAGTATGGAAATAAACGCCTCGCTCGGCACTTCTACGCTGCCCACTTTGCGCATACGGTTCTTTCCTTCTTTTTGCTTTTCAAGCAGTTTTTTCTTTCTCGTTATATCGCCGCCGTAGCACTTTGCAAGCACGTCTTTGCGCATTGCTTTCACCGTTTCTCTTGCAATGATTTTGCCACCTACGGTTGCTTGAATTGGGATTTCGAAAAGCTGTCTGGGGATGACGTCTTTAAGTTTTTCGGCAATACCTCTGCCCCTTGCGTATGCGTTATCTTTGTGCACTATAACGGAAAGCGCGTCGCACATATCGCCGTTTATCATCATATCAAGACGTACAAGATCACTCTTTTCGTATCCGTCCATCTCGTAGTCGAGGGACGCATAACCGCGCGTCCTTGACTTCAAACTGTCGAAAAAATCGTAGATTATTTCGTTGAGCGGCATACGATAGATAATTTGCACGCGCGTGGGATCGATATAGCTCATATCAATAAAAACTCCCCTCTTGCCTTGGCAAAGCTCCATAATAGGGCCGACGTACTCGGGCGGAGTATAAAGCGTTGCTTTGACGATAGGCTCTTCGATGCTTGCGATTTCGCTGGGATTTGGCAAAGCCGTAGGATTGTCGATGGTCAACTTTTCGCCGTTGGTTTTTGTTACGATATACGAAACGCTGGGCGCAGTGGTGATAAGGTCGAGATCGAACTCTCTTTCAAGTCTTTCCTCGATGATTTCCATGTGCAAAAGTCCCAAAAATCCGCAACGGAATCCAAAACCGAGAGCGGTTGAAACTTCGGGATCGAAGCTCAAAGACGCGTCGTTGAGCTGCAATTTCAAAAGAGCTTCTTTGAGATCGTCGTATCTTGCGCCGTCCGCAGGAAAAACGCCCGTATAAACCATCGGAGTTGCCTTTTTGTAGCCGGGAAGAGCTTCTTTTGCCGGGTTTTGAGCATTGGTGATCGTATCGCCCACAGCGGTGTCGCTGACGTTCTTTATGCTTGCCGCGATATAGCCGACTTCGCCCGAGGAAAGCACGTCGCAAGGACGCATACCCGGTGAAAAATAACCGACTTCGACAACCTCGAACGTCTTGCCCGACGACATCATTTTTATCGTATCGCCGACTTTTACAGTACCGTCCATTATGCGCACCATAGAAATTGCGCCGCGATAATTGTCGTAAAAACTATCGAAAATTAGCGCTTTGAGAGGAGCGTCGTCATCGCCTTGCGGAGCAGGCAATTTTTCGATTATTTGCTCGATAAGATTGTCTATGCCTATGCCCTCTTTTGCAGAAACCAGCGGACAACCGTCGGTGTCAAGCCCTATTATGTCCTCAACTTCGAGTTTCACTCCGTCAACGTCGGCGGAAGCAAGGTCGATTTTGTTGATAACAGGCAATATTTCAAGGTCGTTTTCAAGGGCAAGATAGACGTTTGAGAGTGTTTGCGCCTCTACGCCCTGCGTTGCGTCGACGACAAGCAATGCGCCCTCGCAAGCGGCAAGAGAGCGAGATACCTCGTAGGTAAAGTCAACGTGACCGGGAGTGTCGATTAGATTGAAAATGTACTCCTCACCCTTGTACTGATAATACAATCTGCACGTTTGCAGTTTTATGGTGATGCCTCTCTCTTTTTCGATTTCCATATTGTCGAGCAATTGCTCGCTCATTTCGCGCGCGGAAACCGTACCCGTCTTTTCGATGAGTCTGTCGGCAAGCGTACTCTTGCCGTGATCGATATGCGCTATGATACAGAAATTGCGGATATTCTTGACATCGATATAGCGTTTGTAGGAATAGAAGACGATAATGATAATAATATGGCATTAGAAAACAAAGCAGATTATCTGGAAGGTTTCTACTACGGAGAAGCACTTACGGAAGATGAATTTGAAACAAAATGGTTAAAATAAATTAAAGCGAGGATAATAAAATGGAAAAAACAGCATTAGTAACAGGAGCAGGCAGAGGAATAGGAAAGGCAATAGCAATAGCACTTGCAAAGGAAGGCATGAACGTTGTTGTTAATTATAATGGTTCGGCAGATAAAGCAGAAGAAACGGCAGCAGCTATAAGAGAACTTGGCGTTAAGGCAAAGACTGTAAAATGCAACGTTGCGGATTTTGATGAATGTAAGAAAATGATTGATGAAGTTATTGCAGAATTCGGAAGAATTGACGTACTTGTAAACAATGCGGGAATTACAAGGGACGGCCTTTTGATGAAGATGTCGGAAGATGACTTTGATTCGGTAATCAACATTAATCTTAAAGGTGCGTTTAATACGACAAAACATATTTCAAAATATCTCCTTAAGCAGAAGTCAGGCAAAATTATTAATATTTCATCTGTTTCAGGTATTCTTGGCAATGCTGGACAGGCTAATTACAGTGCGTCAAAGGCAGGCATCATAGGACTTACAAAGAGCACTGCAAGAGAACTTGCTTCAAGAGGAATAACCTGCAACGCCATTGCACCGGGATTTGTTGAGACTGATATGACTTCGGCAATGAATGAACAGGTCATTGAAAAATCAATAGAAATGATTCCATTAAAGAGAATAGGAAAAGCCGAAGAAATAGCATATATGGCAGCATTTCTCGCTTCCGAAAAAGCTGATTACATTACAGGACAGGTATTTGCCGTAGACGGCGGAATGACAATATAGTAGGAAAGGCAGAATAAAATGCAGTTTGATTCAGACAGATATGAGTTAATAAAACATGAAAGAATAGAAGAACTTAAATCGGAAGGCTATCTTTTCAGACACAAATTATCAGGAGCAAGAATTGCGGTTCTGCAGAATGACGATGAAAACAAAGTTTTTTCAATAGGCTTCAGAACCCCTCCCGAGGACAGTACGGGCGTTCCACATATTCTTGAGCATTCGGTTCTTTGCGGCTCTTTAAAATATCCTGTAAAGGACCCGTTTATTGAACTTGCAAAAGGCTCACTTAATACTTTTTTAAATGCCATGACATATCCCGATAAAACGGTATATCCTGTGGCAAGCTGTAACGATACGGATTTTAAGAATCTTATGGATGTATACCTTGATGCGGTATTCCATCCTCTTATTGATTCCAGAAAAGAAGTATTTTTGCAGGAGGGCTGGCATTATGAAATGGATACAACCGATTCTCCGTTAAAATATAACGGAGTAGTGTATAACGAGATGAAGGGCGCCTATTCATCTCCTGATGATGTGCTTTCAAGAGTATGCATGAATTCACTTTTTCCCGACACCTCATACAGCACCGAATCAGGCGGAGACCCTGAAAACATACCTGATCTGACCTATGAGCAGTTCGTGGCTTTCCACAAAAAGCTGTATCATCCTGCCAACAGTTATATATATATCTACGGCAACTGTGATATGACGGAAAGACTTGAATATCTTGACCGTGAATATCTTTCGGATTATGAATATATGGAAGTCGATTCCGTTATAAAAGAACAGAAGCCTTTTGATAAAATGGTAAGAATCGAGACAGAGTACCCTGTTAATGAGGAAGATGACAACAACAAGTCATATTTTTCCTATAATCTTGCTCTGGAATCTTCAACCGATAAAGAACTCTGTATGGCAATAGATGTCCTTGACTATGCACTTCTTGGAGCACCGGGAGCACCTGTAAGACAGGCACTTATAGATGCGGGACTGGGAGAAGATGTATATGGTAATTTTGAAGACGGAATAAAACAGCCTTTTTATTCTATTGTTGCCAAAAATGTTGATGGAGACAGGGAAGAGGAATTCTTAAAAGTAATAAAAGATACTCTTAAAGACCTTGTGAAAAATGGTCTTAACAGGCAGACTCTTTTTGCCGCAATCAATTCCGATGAATTTAAGTATAGGGAAGCTGATTTCGGACGTTTTCCTAAAGGACTTATGTACGGACTGGATATGCTTGACACATGGTTATACGATGATGACAAGGTATTTGACACATTGGCACTAAATGACACATATAAGTCACTCAGGAACAAAATAAACACAGGCTATTTTGAAAAATTAATCGAAAAATATTTCCTTGATAACACGCATGCCTCATTTGTTGTGATGAAGCCTGTAATGGGACTTACGGAAGCCAGGGACAAAAAGACAGCCTTAAAGCTTGAAGAATATAAAAAGAGCCTGTCAAAGGATGAAATCGAAAGAATAGTAAAGGAAACCGCAGAACTTAAAAAATATCAGTCGGAGCCATCCACAGAGGAAGAACTGGCAAAGATACCTCTTTTATCAAGAGAAGATATTTCAAAAGACATTGTTCCTCTTTACAATGATGAAAAAGAAGTAAACGGTGTCAAAGTAATTCACCACAATATATATACAAACGGCATTTTATACAGCACACTCGCTTTTAATGTTAATAGTGTAAAAGACGAGGATATTCCATATCTCGGACTTCTTGAAGCTGTGCTTGGATATGTAAGCACCGATAAATATTCCTATGATGAATTGTCTAACGAGACAGATATTCATACAGGAGGAATTATCCCATCCTTTACTTTTTACAATAATATTGATAATCCTGATGTATATACTGCGGTATTCGGCGTTAAATTTAAGACGCTTATACCTGAACTTGGTGTAGCTTATGATTTGATTTCACAGATGGTTTTCCATGCAAAATATGATGATTATAAGCGTATGAAAGAAATTCTTGCGGAGACTAAAGCAAGACTTATTACCAAAATCATCCAGTCGGGACATTTGACGGCACTTAATGTATGCCTTGCACAGATGTCTGAGACAGGTTGGATATCAGAGATGACATCAGGTATTGGTTTTTATGATTTTATATCTGATTTATATGATAATTTCGACAGCAGAAAAGAAATGATAGCAAAGAAGCTTTACGAACTTACGGATGTTATTTTTAACAGGGACAAACTTATCGTTTCCGTTATCGGGGATGGGGAAGAATACATTCAGAATGAAAAATATCTTTCAGACTTTATTAACATTGTTCCTGACAAAAAATATCCTGCCGTAACAAGAAATATTAAGCTTTCCAAAGTAAAAAAAGCGTACAAAACTGCGGCACAGGTTAATTATGTTGCAAGAACAGGCAATTTCTTAAAAAAAGGTTTTGCGTACGACGCTTCATTAAAAGTACTTAAAACAATTCTTTCCTATGACTTTTTATGGAACAATGTCAGGGTTATGGGTGGTGCATACGGATGTATGAATGATTTTTCCGTTAATGGCAGAGGATATTTTGTTTCCTACAGGGACCCTAACTGCGGTAAGACGAATGAAACTTATGAAAAAATTGCGGATTATGTGAGAAATTTTGATGCAAGCGAGAGGGAAATGACCAAATACGTTATAGGTACATTCAGTGAACTTGATATTCCTATGTCCTGCTCTACAAAAGGCATCCGCTCCTTTACATCATATATGTGCGGTATAACAGAGGAACTGTTAAAGAAAAACAGGCTTAAAGCACTTGAAACCAGAGCAGAAGATATAAGAAATCTTGCAGGTATAGTGGAAGCGGTGCTTAAAGACGATTACCTCTGCGTAATAGGAAACAGCGAAGCAATATCAAAAGACGCAGATATGTTTGATGAGATATTAAACTTATCATAAGGAGATAAAGATGGAGAAAAAAACAGGATTTGTAGCACTTATAGGAAGACCCAATGTAGGTAAATCCACATTGATGAATTATCTTATAGGTCAGAAGATAGCAATAACCTCTAACAAACCACAGACTACAAGAAACAGAATACAGACTGTGTATACCGATGAAAGAGGACAGATTATTTTCCTTGATACTCCGGGAATCCATAAGGCAAAAAATAAACTCGGGGAATACATGGTAACCGTAGCCGAGAAAACCCTTGAAGACGTGGACGTTATTCTGTGGCTTGTGGAACCTACAACCTATATCGGGGCAGGGGAACAGCACATTATTGCCACGCTTAAGAATTGCAAAAAGCCGGTAATTCTTGTTATCAATAAGGTGGATACCGTTGACAAGCCGGAAATCCTTAAATTTATAGACCGATACAGTAAGGAAATGAAATTTAGTGAAATAATTCCTGTGTCCGCGCTTAAAGGCATTAATACGGAAGATTTAAAAGAAACAATTTTTAAATATCTTCCATACGGACCAATGTTTTATGACGAAGATACGGTAACCGACCAGCCAATGAGACAGATTGTTGCGGAGCTTATCAGGGAAAAGGCGTTAAAATGTCTTTCCGATGAGATACCGCACGGAATAGCAGTAACTATAGAGACAATGAAAGAACGTCCCGACGGCAGTATGTGGGATATTGATGCCACAATTGTATGTGAAAGAGACAGCCATAAAGGTATTATTATCGGTAAATCAGGAGCAATGCTGAAAAAAATCGGTTCTGCTGCAAGATTTGAAATCGAGAGAATGATGGAACAGCAGGTTAATCTGAAGTTGTGGGTAAAAGTCCGCAAAGAATGGAGAGATTCCGAACTCCTTATGAAGAATTTCGGCTACAGAAAAGAGGATTAAATGGCGGATCAGATAAAAGTGCGTGGTATGGTTATTTCGTCGTCACCCATAGGTGAAAATGACAAAAGAGTTGTGCTGCTTACAAAAGAAAAGGGCAAAATAAGTGCGTTTGTAAGAGGGGCAAGAAGACCGGGCAATCATCTGATGGCTGCAAGCGACAGTTTTTCCTTCGGCATATTTTATCTGATGTACGGAAGGGATGCATATACGGTTGTCAATGCCGAGATAAGCAATTTTTTCAGGGAGCTGACAAGCGACCTGCAGAAAACCTACACCGCATACTATTTTCTTGAACTGGCAGAATATTTCACCGTTGAAAATGAGGACGAATCCATGATGCTTAACCTTATATATGCATCTTTTTCCGCCCTTGTTAAAGGCAGAATCAATCCCAGACTCATAAGATACATATTTGAACTCAAAACTTTGGTAATTAACGGCGAATATCCCGAATTTTTTTTGTGCAGGAACTGCGGTACCAAAGAACACCTTACGGGTTTTTCCATATTCCATGACGGAATTTTATGCAAAGACTGTGCAAAGGTATCAAAAGACGTTATGGAGATTAACGGCTCAACACTTTATGCCCTGCAGTACATAGTGTATTCCGACATCAAAAATCTTTTTACTTTCGTAGTGTCCGACGAGGTGCTTACGGAAATGAAAATGGTGATGGCAAGGTGCATGCATGCATACGTGGATAAAAAAATGAATTCGTTAGAGATTCTTGACGTATTGGATTAAAACATATAGAATACTTAATTATAAAATTAGAAAGGCTCCTGCATCCGGCAGGGAAAGCGAGGGTGGTAATTTTAATAGAAAAAACAATGGAAAAAATCGTTGCATTAGCTAAGTCCAGAGGATTTGTATATCCCGGCTCAGAGATTTACGGAGGTCTTGCCAATACTTGGGATTACGGCAACCTCGGCGTAGAGCTTAAGAACAATGTTAAGAAAGCATGGTGGCAGAAATTCATACAGGAAAGCCCATATAATGTAGGCGTTGACTGTGCAATCCTTATGAACCCACAGACATGGGTAGCTTCAGGACATCTTGGCGGTTTTGCCGACCCTCTTATGGACTGTAAAGCATGTAAAGAGAGATTCCGTGCTGATAAATTAATCGAGGACTGGGCAGCAGATAATAATTTTACATTGGAATCAGCAGTTGATGCATGGTCTAATGAAGATATGGAGAACTTTATTAAGGAAAAAGAAATTGCCTGTCCTTCATGTGGCAAAAAAGACTTTACAGAAATCAGACAGTTCAACCTTATGTTCAAGACATTCCAGGGCGTAACCGAAGATGCTAAGAACACAGTATATTTAAGACCAGAGACAGCACAGGGTATTTTCGTTAATTTCAAGAACGTACAGAGAACTTCAAGAAAGAAAGTTCCATTCGGAATCGGACAGATTGGTAAGTCCTTCCGTAACGAAATTACACCGGGTAACTTCACATTCCGTACAAGGGAATTTGAGCAGATGGAACTTGAATTTTTCTGTAAACCGGGAACAGACCTTGAATGGTTCCGGTATTGGAGAGGATTCTGCATTAACTGGCTTAAGACACTGGGTATCAAGGACGAGGAAATGAGAGCAAGAGACCATTCTCCTGAAGAACTCTGCTTCTACTCAAAAGGAACAACGGATATCGAATTTTTATTCCCATTCGGATGGGGCGAACTCTGGGGTATTGCTGACAGAACGGACTATGACCTTACACAGCATCAGAACACATCAGGACAGGATATGTCTTACTTTGATGACGAGGACAATTCAAAATATATTCCTTATGTTGTTGAGCCATCACTTGGCGCAGACAGAGTTACACTCGCATTCCTTTGCTCTGCTTATGACGAAGAAGAGCTTGAAGGCGGGGATGTGAGAACAGTCCTTCATTTCCATCCGGCACTTGCACCTGTAAAAATCGGAGTACTTCCATTATCAAAGAAGCTTAACGAAGGTGCAGAAAAGATTTATGCAGACCTTTCTAAGAAATATAACTGTGAATTTGATGACAGAGGCAATATCGGTAAGAGATACAGAAGACAGGACGAAATCGGAACTCCATTCTGCGTTACTTATGACTTTGATTCTGAGACAGACGGCTGTGTAACGGTAAGAGACAGGGACACAATGGCTCAGGAAAGAATTAAGATAGAAGATCTTAATAAATATTTTGAGGATAAATTTACATTCTAATGAAGTGCGATAAATGCGGATTTGAACATAATAACAGAAATGCCTGCCCTAAATGCGGCGCAAGGGTAATCTTTGTAAACGAGGATTATGCCAGAAGAAGGAAGGAATGGGAGGAGGCCAACCGTAACGGAAAGCAGAGCAACATTCCTCCGGGAATCATGTATTCCACGAAGGAAGAACATGATATGAAGCATGGCAGGGACAGGATTGTTAACATTAAGGAAGAAGGGTCGGATTCCGGCCTTTCTTTTGTTGCGCTTAAGGACAAAATAATTAAAGCAATCGCTACAGTCATTGTTAAGTGCAGAAAAAAAACAAAAAAACCTGAATTTGCAGGTAAAGAAACACTTGATACCTCAAAACTTGTGCTTTCCCATAAGGTCTTTAAAGACCATAAGAAAAAGTTTATTATCGGTGGACTTGCTATTGTTTTAATCGCAGTTGCGGTTCCTGTTACGGTTTACAACATAAAAAGGATGGACCGCTCAGATGTGCTCTTTTTTGACGGCACTAAAATTGCCTCAGTTAAAAATCCTGCTTCACCCCTGCTTGAAATAGCGGATTACAAGGAAATATATGAAGTCAATGACCGGGATTTTCTTATTACAAGAGAAAAAGGCTTCGTTATATGCCGTAACGGCAGTGTTTCGGAAGTTGCCTGCGATAATCCTGTTTACATAACGGCAAACCGGGATTTGTCCGCACTTATTTTCCTGAGCAATGAAAAAATATACATATATGACGGCGGGATAACCGATACGGGAATACAGGCCACCGATATAAGCGAAGACGGGTGCATGATAAGTGATGACGGAAGTTTTTACGCCATTACAACCATTGTATCCGATAAGGACAATTCTCAGTACAGCCTTTTTACCGGAACCGGAGAAAATGCCGGAAAAATTACTTCCGATGACAGGCAGAAAGTAATGATTGATGTGAATGATGACGGCACGATGCTTTATCTTGACATGGGTAATGCCGAGTACGGCATCGTAAATGACAGGGCACTTACATATTATGACGGCAGCACTGTCAGAAAAATCGCAGATGATGTGATGGATTACAGGTATCTTGATACAGAAGATTTGATATATTACACTGACAAGGACGGTAATCTTTTTGCATATTATGACGGAATAACAAAAAAAGCCGATAATAATGTGGATTCCTTCTGCGATAATGCCTTGGATGAAGATAATGCATACTATCTGAAAGAAAACGGATGTTACCTTGCGGACAAATACGCTGACTACACAACCCCGTTATTCAGGACTTCGTTATCAGATATTACGTTGTATTATGACACAGCTGATAATTATGCATATATTACGGATTCCGGCAGCCTTTATTTTGCCGGTAATGTACCTTCCGGTGCTTCTGCTGTAAAGATATGTGAAAAAGATTATGGCGAGGAACCTGTATTTACCGGAAAGAATATGTATATCGTTGACGCGGACAACAATCTTTTAAAACTTTATGGCGACAACAGAATTATTGACACCGGCGTAAGCAATCTTACCGCCGTTGTTAATTCCGATGCAGTATGTTATGTCAAAAACGGAATTGGTTATATTAATCAGTCAAATAATGACAAAGTCAGAAAAATCTCACAGAAAAATAACTTTTTACAGTGGG
>OGQY01001829.1_pt1 | contig 13669 bp, 6 predicted proteins | sample 1553361 | NCBI WGS metagenome assembly OGQY01 (sample SAMEA2579963, study PRJEB22360) | human gut metagenome | reverse complement strand
TGATTTTTGAAAGAATATAGAGTATTTTATATTCAACAATTAAATGATACGAAATGGACAAAGGTGTTCTCAAGAAGGAGGACATCTTTCTCTTTTTTTGAGGATACGTTAAGGATTCATTTTAATCAGGAAAAGGAGTAGTAATTATGATGAACAAAATTTCAGCCGTATTTGGCTCACACGTATTCTCAGATCAGGTCATGAGAGAGAGACTTCCAAAAGCAGTTTACAAGTCACTCAAGGCGACTATTGACAAGGGAGAGCCTCTTGATACATCAATCGCAGATTCAGTTGCAGCTGCCATGAAGGAGTGGGCAATGGAGCTTGGTGCAACACATTATACACATTGGTTCCAGCCACTTACAGAGACAACAGCAGAGAAGCACGACTCATTCGTAAGCACAGTCGGTGATGGCGGCGTTATCCTTCAGTTCACAGGCAAGGAGCTCATCAAGTCAGAGCCGGATGCTTCATCATTCCCTTCAGGCGGTCTTCGTGAGACATGTGCTGCAAGAGGATATACAGCATGGGATTGTACATCACCAGCATTTGTAAAGACAACAGATGAGGGAACATGCATCCTCTGCATTCCGGCAGCATTCACATCATACACAGGAGAGTCACTTGATTACAAAACACCTCTTCTTCGTTCAATGGATGCCATCAGCAAGGAAGCATTAAAGGCTCTTGCAATGTTCGGCAACACAACAGCCAAGAAGGTTACTGCATCAGTTGGTCCTGAGCAGGAGTATTTTCTGATAGATAAGAAGAAATTTGCAAAGAGAACAGATCTTAAGCTCTGCGGACGTACACTTTTCGGAGCAATGCCTCCAAAGGGACAGGAGCTTGACGATCAGTATTTCGCAGCGATCAAGGATAAGATCGCATCATACATGACAGAGCTGAACGAGGAGCTGTGGAAGTACGGCATCCTTGCAAAGACACAGCACAATGAGGTTGCACCTGCACAGCATGAGCTTGCTCCAATCTTCTCAACAACCAACATCGCCACAGATCAGAACCATCTGGTTATGGCAACTATGAAGAAGATCGCTGCAAAGCATGACCTTGAGTGTGTACTTCATGAGAAACCATTTGCAGGTGTAAATGGTTCAGGTAAGCACAACAACTGGTCGATCTCAACAGACGAGGGTGAGAACCTCATCGATCCAGGCAAGCATCCTGAGACAAATCTTCAGTTCCAGTTCTTCCTGGCAGCGGTTCTTGCAGCAGTAGACAACAACGCAGAGCTCCTGAGACTTTCCGCTTCATCAGCAGGAAACGATCACAGACTTGGCGCAAATGAGGCACCTCCAGCAATCATCTCAGCATTCCTTGGAGAGCAGCTCCAGTCGATCGTTGAGCAGATCATCGAGAAGGGTGAGGCTACAGAGTCACCAAAGGGCAAGACATATGTATCAGGTGCATCAACACTTCCTACATTTACAATGGATGCCACAGATAGAAACAGAACATCACCATTTGCATTCACAGGTAATAAGTTCGAGTTCAGAATGGTTGGTTCAACACAGTCCATCGCATTCCCAATGATGGTACTTAATACAATAGTTGCAGATCAGATCAAGAAGATGACAGATGAACTTGAGGGTGCTGACGATTTCGAGACAGCCTGCAAGGCACTCATCAGAAGAGAACTCACAGCACATCAGAGAATCATCTTCAACGGCAATGGTTACTCAGACGAGTGGGTTGAGGAGGCAGCAAAGCGTGGCCTTCCAAATATCAAGTGCATGGTTGACGCTGTTCCTTATCTTGCAGCAGACAAGAGCGTTAAGATCTTCGAGAACCTTGGAGTTATGGATAAAGCAGAGCTTGAGGCAAGAGCTGATGTAATGCTTGAAAACTATGCAAAGAAGATCAACATTGAAGCACTCACCATGATAGAGATGTCTAATGAGGAGATCATCCCGGCAGTTATGGAATATCAGGCAGAGCTTGCAAAGGGTGCAGCTGAGATCAAGGCTCTCGGAATTGATCCTACAGTTCAGGTATCACTTCTGAACACCATCTCAGAGAAGCTCACAGAGCTCAAGAACGCTACAGTAGCCCTTGAGGAGCTGGTTGCAAAGGCAGCAGATTACGAGGGAGATACAGAGGCTTGGGCTAAGTACTTCCACAACACAGTATTTGCAGCATTTGACACAGCGAGAAAGCCAGCTGATGAGCTTGAGAAGGAGCTTCCAAAGACAGCTTGGCCATTCCCAACATACGAGCAGCTCTTATTCGAGCAGTAAAAATAATTAGTTTGTTAAATCCTTCTAAATTGCATATAAATTGTTTAGAGGCATCCTGCCTGCGCATGTCGTAGGTGGGGTGCTTTTTTCACTTATCCAAAAAGTAAAAAATGTGCCGAAATATACGGAAAATTCGCGGGTTTAGCGCATTAATTCGCTTTATTAGCGCATTGGCCTAAAATCATTGACAATTGTCAGCTGGATGAATTAAAGTATGCCTACCAGCTGGAATACACAGATAAGATGTCGCCGATAGCGTGTGTGATGGCGATGTTGCAGGAGGAAAAAGTGCCACAAAAGATGCCGAGTCCGGATTCTGCCCTGAAGGATTTTTTCAGGGACAATGAAGTATTTGCATCACTGTTTAATGGATACTTCTTTGATAATGAACAGGTCATCAAGGCAGATGGTCTGGAAGCTGAAGATACTGCTTATGCGGAGACAATAAAAGTCAATTATGGTAAGCAAAAATTCAAAATCAAGAAAATAAACAAGTACAGGGATAATGTCCGCAGGACGATGCTGGGTTATTTTGTTATATTAGGGGTTGAGGATCAGAGCAAAGTACACTATTCAATGCCTATCAGAAAAATGTTGTATGATTCATTGGGGTACAGCTCTGAGCTTTCTGTACTTGAGGACACTCAGGACAAAGTTGAGTGGACCGTTGATGAAAGGCTGTCAGGTATTAAAAAGGGAACAAAGGTAACACCAATAGTAACCGTTGTTTTTTATACTGGGGAAGAACCCTGGGATGGACCACAGTCGTTGCATGATATGATGGATATGGATGAGAGAATAGGGGTGTTGGTTCCGGACTATCCACTATATGTTATTGACATTGGTCATGATAAGGATTTATCATTTAACAATAAGATGCTTGATGAACTAAAGAATATACTATATTCGATTTACTCAGATACAGCGGATTGGAACGAAACAGTTGTTGATAATTCAACCATAGCGTTAGCTGGAATATTGTCTGGTGATCCGAACCTTTATTATACAGCTATAGAGTCAAAGGAGGGAAAACAGCAGGTGTGCAAAGTTTTAGCAGAGAGAGATGAGAGAATAAGAGCGGAGATGTGCAGATCTTTAGCGGAAAGAGACGCGAGAATAAGAGCAGAGGTGCTCAGGGAATCAGCAGAGAGAGAAGAAAAAATCCGGATGGAGATGCTCAGAACATCGGCGGAGAGAGAAGAGAAAATCAGGACTGAGGCACTCAGAGCATCGGCTGAAAGAGAAGAAAAGATCAAAGCTGAGGTACTCAGAGAATCGGTTGAAAGAGAAGAAAAGATCAGGGCTGAGAAAGATTCAGAAATAGCTGCAAAGGATGCAGAGATAGAAGAGCTTAAGAGAAAATTAGCCGGGTTATGATGTTCAATAAGAGTAATCTTATACTTTATGGATCAGGTTCAACTGATATATTTATTATCGCTTGGACCTGGTTCTTTTTGGTAAGAAAGAACTTACCGGTGGGCGGCTGCCTTGCTGGCAGACTTGCCCCATCATCACAATTCTGTTATTATAATAGGATGTGTTGTGATGTATTACAGGGCAATAGTCAAATGATATAGTGAAATGTAAAATTGGGTACACATTAAAGTCAAATGGATATCTATTGCCACCGGAACAGGAGTAGAATTTGAAGAATTTATATATAGCAGAGAAACCCAGTGTTGCAAGACAGTTTGCCGATGTGCTGGGGGTGAAGGGAAATGCCGGAAATGGTTATTTGGAATCAGATAAGGCGATCGTGACATGGTGTGTCGGACATCTGATCACTATGAGCTATCCGGATGCATATGATCCGGCTCTCAAGAAGTGGGATTTGGCGACGATTCCATTTATCCCAACTGAATACAAATATGAGATCCTTCCAAATACAAAGAAACAGTTCAATATTGTTGCGGGCCTGCTGAACCGTGAAGATGTGGGATGCATCTACGTGGCAACGGATTCGGGACGAGAGGGAGAGTATATATACAGACTTGTGGATTCTATGGCGCAGGTGAGCGGCAAGGAGAAGAGAAGAGTTTGGATAGACTCCCAGACCGAGGAGGAGATACTCAGGGGAATAAGAGAAGCAAAGCCTCTTTCTGAGTATGACAGCCTTAGCGATGCGGCATATCTGAGAGCGCAGGAGGATTACCTTATGGGTATCAATTTCTCCAGGGCGCTTTCGCTCAAGTTTTCAAATGTGGTGCAGAGATATCTCGGAATGGATAGGTGTGTCATAGCTGTTGGACGTGTCATGACGTGTGTTCTGGGCATAGTAGTGAAGAGGGAAAGAGAGATAAGAGAATTTGTCAAGACTCCATTTTACAGACTTGTAGCAAGCGTTGGCGAGGAAGGACAGACCTTTGATGCCGAGTGGAAAGCCGTTAAGGATACGAAATACTTCGAGTCGCCTCTTCTTTACAAGGAGAATGGTTTCAAGGAACGGGCGGATGCAGAAAAGCTGCTCGCGGAGCTGAATGAGGGAGCGCCGGAGGCTGTGGCCGAGTCAGTTGAACGGAAAAAAGAGAAGAAACAGCCACCGATGCTGTACAATCTTGCCGAACTACAAAATGACTGTTCGGCACTGTTCAAGATAAGCCCGTCGGACACACTCAAGATAGTACAGGAGCTTTATGAGAAAAAACTGGTGACTTATCCGAGAACCGATGCCAGAGTCCTCTCCACAGCGGTTGCGAAGGAGATAGGACGAAATATTTCGGGACTGAAGAATTTCCAGCCTGTGGCTGCATGGGCACAAGGGGCTATGGACAGCGGTACATACAAGGGTATAGCAAAGACGAAGTATGTAAATGACAAACAGATAACCGACCATTATGCGATCATTCCTACGGGACAGGGATTTGGTGCATTAAAGAGTCTGGCGCCGACTGCCCTCAAGGTGTATGAGATAATATGTAGGAGATTCCTAAGCATATTCTATCCTGCGGCGGAGTATCAGAAGGTCGCAATGACACTCACAAAAAACGGCGAAAAGTTGTTTGCCAATTTCAAGTACCTCATAAGTGAGGGATATCTCAAGGTCTCTGCCAACAGTTTTTCAAAGAAGAAGGACGAGCCGAAGTACAGCCAGGAGTTTATAGAGCGTCTGGCAAATGTCAAAAAGGGCGATAAGCTGAGTGTACAGAGCATAGAGATAAAGGAGGGTGAGACATCGCCTCCTAAGAGATATAACTCAGGATCCCTTATCCTGACGATGGAGAATGCGGGACAGTTCATAGAGGACGAAGATCTTCGTGAACAGATAAAGGGTGCGGGCATAGGGACCAGTGCGACGAGAGATGGTATCATAACCAAGCTTGAGACAAATAAATATATATCACTTAATAAGAAGACACAGATAGTCACACCGACATTTCTCGGCGAGATCATATACGATATAGTTTATTATTCCATAAATGGTCTGCTGCGCGCGGATCTCACTGCAAGCTGGGAAAAAGGACTTGAGGGTGTGGCAGAAGGCCAGATTTCGAAGGAAGAATATACACAGAAGATGACCACTTATGTGACACAGTATACCAACCGAGTGAAACAGATACAGAATCAGGGCGGAATAACGGGAGTGTTTAACAAGACGAAAGCGTATTACGCAAAAAGCGGCGTAAACCAGGCGAAAAAATCAACGGATGCAAAGGGAAGCGCAAACGTGGATAAGTCCGCTGAGCCAAAACAGAGGCAGACAGCCGATAAAAAAGATGATTGACACATATTATAGAAGACAAATGTAGGTTTCAAAAAAGGAGAATAGAAACAATGGAAGATATTCAGACATCAGTAACAATAAAAGAGCTTTATTCACTTGATCAGACTATGGCAGGATCACTGCTTGAGGGATTAACATATCCATGGGAGGCTCTTCCTCTCATAAAGGATTTTGTGTTAAATCTTGGAAAAACTCTCGATAAGAATGAGTACAATGAGGTCAGCGAGAATGTGTGGATACACAAGAGTTGCAAAGTATACGGAACAGCAACAATACTTGCACCGACCATCATAGGTGCAGGTACAGAGGTGAGACCTGGCGCCTTTATCAGGGGCAGTGTTCTAGTCGGAGAGAACTGTGTGATAGGAAACTCAACAGAGCTTAAGAACGTTATCATATTCAACAATGTACAGGTTCCACATTATAACTATGTAGGAGATTCAATACTTGGATTCAAGTCCCACATGGGAGCCGGAAGCATCACATCAAATGTAAAGTCGGACAAGACTCTGGTGCATGTGAAGGGAATGGCATGCGGAAAGACATTTGACATACCTACGGGTCTCAAAAAGTTCGGTGCTATGCTTGGAGACAATGTTGAGGTCGGCTGCAACAGCGTGCTGAATCCTGGAACGGTAATAGGTCCGTTCAGCAATATATATCCTGTATCAAGAGTCAGGGGATATGTTCCATCACATAGTATATTTAAGGATAAGGACAATATCGTGGCAAAGCAGTAGATGTTTCATAGACGTATACAAAAAAACGGACAGATAAATATGTAAAGTAGAATTACATATGAGTCTGTCCGTTTTCTATAAAGGGAAAACAATCAGTTGACAACGGCTTCTTTAAGAGCATTTTTGATGGAGTCGATGATAAGTTTTGTGGTGTACGTGCTGTCGCCGGATGGAATTATATCGTCCACCGATGATATGTAGTGAAGCTGAGTGTTGATGTCCTCGAGGGACGATTCCAGGAGAGGATACATGGTGGTTATGGTTTCGTCCATCTGCTGGAAAGACACATCAGTGATCTGGCAGTCGTCCACGGTTACAATAACTGACAGTGTGTTTTCTCCAAGTATCAGAGGTGACGAATATGTACCTGGAGTGTAACGGGTATTATATATACCAGTTCCCGGATCGGCGGGGGCGGAGACAGCTTTGGCGGGACCAGACTGGCTGCCGTCAGACTTGTCATTTCGTTTGAACATGTTTATGAGAATGATGACAAATACAACAATAAGAGCCAGAAGGATTGCGGTATATATAAGTTCTTTTGATTTAAGTACTATTAATTTCGTTGATGACATTATTTGCTCTCCCTGCTATTTATTTATACATTTTATTCAGGACAGATAATATTTATGACATTAATTCAAGGAGGATCAGATATGGGGGTACAGTTTGTCCTTGGACCGGCAGGATCCGGCAAGACAGAGTACATGTTAAAAACAATTATAGAGGAGTCAATGCTGCATGATGATATGAGCTATCTGTACATAGTTCCGGAGCAGTTCAGCATGGAGGCACAGAGAGATATAGTCACCAGGCATCCAAGACACGGTTCTATGAACATTGATGCCATAGGTTTAAACAGGCTTGCATACAGAGTGTTTGACGAGTTATCCATCAATCCGGGGCAGGTGCTTGAGGATTTTGGGAAAAGTATGCTCGTTAAGCGTATCCTTATGGAGAACCAGGATGATCTGCTCATGTATGGCAATTACATGGACAAGATGGGATTTGTAGACGAGATGAAATCTATGATGTCAGAGCTGTTCCAGTATGCGGTGGACAGGGAAGAGATAGATATGGCTATGGAGCAGATGGACAGTGAGAGTTCAACATACAGGAAGCTCCACGACATAAGACTCATCTATGAGAAGTTCGAGGAGCACAATGCAAACGACCAGTATATCGTGGCGGAGCAGCTCTCCCAGCTTCTAGCTGCAAATGTTGAAAAGTCGCAGTTTATATCGAAGAGTCATATGTATTTTGACGGATTTACAGGGTTTACCCCGGTGCAGATGAAACTGGTAACACAGCTTATGAGTCATGCTGCAAGTGTAACATTTGCATTTGACATAGATCCGGACAGGATAGGACTCGCAAAACCAAAGGAATATGAACTGTTCAGGCTGACGAAGGAGACCATAGCGGCTATATGTAAGGCTGCGGCAGATGTTCACGTTGACATCCTGGACAATGTAGTGACGTGCGGACAGGGGGAGATCCCATACAGATTCAGGGATGATCCATGTCTTGCGGCATTTGAGCGGAACATATTCAGATACCCTCATCAGAAGATAAATGGAGCGGCGGACAGTATAAAGCTCGTGAGAACAGACAGGGCGAGAGATGAGGCTCTGTATGTTGCATCTCAGATCAGAAAACTGGTCAGGGAGAAGGGGTACAGATACAAGGATATCGCTGTTGTAGCAGGTGATCTTCATGATGTGGCAGGGTATTACAGACAGGCCATGGACGAGTACAGGATCCCCGTGTTTATAGATGAGAATACAGCACTGAGGGGAGATCCTTGTTCAGATACAGTGAGAGCATTCCTTGCTGTCATGTCTGATAATTTCTCGTTTAACAGTGTGTTCAGGCTGCTCAAGTCCGGCATGACAGAGGTGGCGTATATGGATGTTGAGCGCATGGAGAACTATGCCTTAAAACGCAATCTCAGGGGATATAAGTCATGGCTTAAGGAGATAACGGACAAGAATAACAGCGATTATGCGCAGGAGATGGATTCGATAAGGAGACAGATAGTGTCAATATTTGGCGAAGACTGCATCGATGTGTACAAGCCGTCAAGCCCGAATTCCAAAGATACTGTCACAAATTATACCAAAGAGCTTTATAACTTCCTCGATGAACTGCATGTGTGTGAAAAGCTTGAGGAGCGCAGAAAAAGATTGTACGAGGAAAAGTTGTTTGATGAGGGCGATGCGTACGGTCAGATATTTGACAAGATAGTTGCTCTGTTTGACAAAGTCGTTACAATACTCGGCGATGAGAAGATGACTGTCAAGGAGTATGCCGGAGTCCTTGAGGCCGGAATATCAGATATGGAGATCGGGATCGTTCCTCCGACCATAGACAGAGTAGTTGTGGGCGACATGACAAGATCGAGACTGAATCATGTGAAGGCTCTGTTTTTCACTGGCGTGAATGAGGGGATAATACCGAAGCCGGCTAAGAAGGGCAAGATACTCTCAAACGGTGACAGACAGAATCTAGAAAAATGCGGTGTTACACTTGCACCATCGGACAAGACAAATGCATATATAGAACAGTTCTATATATACACGAGCCTCACAAAGCCGTCAGACAATCTGTATATCGTATTCAGAAAGATGGGTGAGGATATGAACGCAGTCGGTCCGTCCTATCTCGTCGACAGGATAAGAAATATCTTCCCGGACATAGAGATAGAGGATTATGACCTTGACAGTCAGATACCGGAGACTGTGAATGGAGCGCTCAGATATTTGGTGAGCAGATATGATGAGGTTGGCAGTGATGGGACACTCCAGGCGGTAAAACGCCTTATAGAGCAGCAAGGAGGAAACACTGAGTATGCGACATGGCTTGGAGCCATGCAGAGCGGATATGACTATGTGAATGAGACAAAGACGCTCTCTCCGGAGACTGTGAAGTTGTTATATGGAACAGAGCTCACGGAGAGCGTGTCCAAACTTGAAAAATACGCAGAATGTCAGTTCAAATATTTCTTGCAGTATGGACTCGGGCTTATGGACAGGGAGACATATCAGCTGAATGCTGCAAATGTCGGAATCATTCTGCATAGCTCCATGCAGAAAATGTTTGAATATATCAAGACAAAATGCGGTAACAATTGGGCTGATATCACGGAAACAGAGCTTGCTGACAGAGCTGTGGAGTTTGTAGATGCCTCGGCGGATGATGAGGCGGCAGAATACTTTGAGGATTCGAGCAGAGCGGCGTATGTGAAGAAGTTCCTTGAGGATATCGCGGTGAGAACAGCGAAAACACTGAGAACATTTGTGTTGTGCGGAGATATGCATCCGGAGAACTTTGAGAGATACTTTGATACCTCAAAGCTGGGAGACGGCATAGAGAACTATATATTCAAACTGCCAAACGGAATGACGATGAGCCTTAAGGGTGTTATAGACAGAGTTGACGAGTATGTGAGCGACGGAGATGTCTATTTCAAGATCATAGACTACAAATCATCAGATCAGAAGATTGATAAGGACAGGGTGCTGGCTGGACTTCAGATGCAGCTTGTGACTTACGGCGCTATTGCATATGAGCTTGAGAAACGAAGGATGAATGAGCTTGGACGCTCATCTGAGCAGGTGCATGTAGGCGGTCTTTTGTATTATACATTTGATGATCCGATAGTGGACATGACGGACTTTGACGGGGATATAAGATACGACGAGGAAAGTCAGGAGCTGGTCACGGATGAGAAGCGGACATTTGGCAGGTTTCAGGTGGATGCTATAGAGAGCGGGCTGTTGGATGCGTCGAAGTATGCCGGAATATACAATGGCAGCAGTCGGGCAGTTAGCATAATGGACAGCACACAGGCAACACTGGTGGGGAAGCAGGCCATGGAAGAGGTTATGATAAAGGCGCTTATGGAGGCAAATCGCAGGAACATAGATAGACTTGGCACATGCATAGCGGACGGTAAGATCGCCATCAATCCCGTAAAGCAGGGGAACAGAAGCGCATGTACCTATTGCTCATACAGACATGTGTGTATGTTCGACAGCAAATACGGCGGAAATTCATATTCCAAAATGTATGATGGGGAAAAGAAGGCGTACAACGACAGTCAGAAGGCTATCGATGAGGTTTTGAGCGGACTCGCGGAGGCAGATAAAAAGATAAAGTCTGCGGAGAAAAAACTCGCCAGTGCCAGCAAAAAATATGAAACTGCGGAGGAAAAAGTCACGAGCCGTGGGGACAAGGCAACTGCGAAGATGCGTGAGAACCTTGAAAGTGCAACAACAGCTCTGGAGGAGGCTAAGAATGCTCTTAAGGCAGCCCGCGGGGAGGCTGAGCAGCTAAGGAGCAGGGCTGTGGAACTTGGTGTAACAGATATAGAGAATGGAGGCGACGTAGATGGGGAGCAATAAGATAAGCTGGACTAAACAGCAGGCGCATGTAATTGACACGAGGACTGGCAATCTTCTTGTTGCTGCGGCAGCAGGTTCGGGAAAAACTGCTGTTCTGGTTGAGCGCATAATAGAGATGGTTCTGGGTGTGGATTCTAATGGGAACAAACTGCCGGATCAGGACAGGGTAAACGTGGATGAACTGCTTGTTGTGACATTTACCAATGCGGCGGCAGCCCAGATGAAGGAGAAGATAAGTGCGGCACTTCAGAAGAAGATAGATGAATATATGGCAAACGGAATATATGATGAACACCTGATAAAGCAGATGACACTCATAAACCATGCTGAGATATGCACAATAGACAGCTTCTGTCTCCATATAGTGAAGGAGTATTTCGCAAAGGTACAGTTGGACTCTGCATTTGATATAGCGGATAAAACAGAGATGGAGATCATAAAGAAGGATGTCATGGATAAGGTCATGGAGAGCTGTTATCAGGACGAGAACCTTGTGCCGGGCTTCATAAAGCTCGTCAGGACATTTGCCGTTAAGGAGAGGGATACCGAGGTTCCGGCTCTTGTGACACACCTTATGCAGGTCATATCAAGCTATCCGGATCGTCATGGATGGATAAGAGATGCCAGAGTGGCACTTGACATTCAGGTGGGGGAAGGCGCTTCATTTGAGGAGAAGTGTGATGCTGTGATGAACATTCCGATGGTGAGACTGTTTGCAGAGAGGGCACGCCAGACGGTGAAAATAGCACACGATATGGCGTGTGAATGTCAGTTGTACGCCACTGAGGAATATGGACTTAAATCCTACGGCGACAGGGTGGACAGGGATGCGGAGATGCTCACCCACATGCTTAAGGAGTGTGATCCGGTCGCGCATTCAAGTGTTAATCTGTTTGAGCTGAAAAAGATATATAAGGCATCATTGAGACCGAAAAATGAAAAGGTCTCTGTGGATGCGTCAGGAAATAAGATATACTACGCTTTTGACAGCTTTGCTGTAACATCGAGGGATGCTGATCCTGAGAAGAAAGCATTTGTGAAGAATCGCAGGGATGTGTATAAGGGCATGATAACAGAACTCATGTCTACAATAACGGAAGTGGATGAGGTGCTGGGACAGCTGAATATCACCGCACCGGTTCTTGGTGCGCTGCTTGATCTGACAGAACTCTATATGGATGAATTGATGAAAGTCAAGATGGATAAAAATCTCTTTGAATTTCACGATATAGAGGAATTTGCATTCAGGATACTGTGTGATGGTATAGAGGATGGAAGACCGGTCCCGTCGAAGGCGGGGCGTGAGGTATCCCTCAGATATAGGGAGATATTTATCGATGAATATCAGGATAGCAACTTTATTCAGGAGTACATACTGGGAAGCGTGGCTGGACACGGTGAGAACATCAATAACACTTTTATGGTAGGTGATGTAAAACAGAGTATATATAAGTTCAGGATGGCGAGGCCTGACCTGTTTATCGGCAAGTACAATACGTATCAGAGGCTTGGCGATGATGATAAAGCGTCTGCTGATATGATTGGAAACTGTATCATCCTGACAAGAAATTTCAGAAGTGAGATCAATGTGTTAAGGACTGTGAATGCACTGTTTGAACAGCTTATGAGAAAAGAAATCGGCGGCATAGAATACGATGATGCTGCAAGACTCAATTCAAAATATGCGTTGGAAGATCCACATGGCAGAATGAGCGAGCCAGGTGACGTGTATCAGGGACCAAAATCAGAGCTTATCATGATAGACGGGGATACTGTGTCCGGAGATATGGATGAGGATTACAGCTGTGCGCAGATAGAGGCAAAGTATATTGCAAATAAGATCCATGAGATTGTAGATGGAGACGATCCGATGTATATCCACGATGGCGATGGTACTGTCAGAAAGGTGGAGTATAGCGATATAGTTATTTTGCTAAGAAGTGTATCAGGCTCCGCCACTGTATTTGACCAGGTGTTTGAAGACGAGGGAATACCTATCTATATACAGAGTGAGAGCGGCTATTTTGGTGCGGTTGAGGTGAGCTGTCTTGTCAGTATGCTGTCGGTCATAGATAACAGTTATGTAGACGGTGATCTTGCGGCGGTTCTCAGATCCCCTATGGTTGGTATGGATGAGGAAGAGCTTGCCAGAATAGTCGGTGAATACAGGACAAGGTATGAGATAGACGGCAGAGACTACAACGTCCGCCTGTATGACAAACTTATAGATTATCTTGAAAATCACGACGATGAAGGTCAGGGTGAGTGCGCGGGGCTCGATGATATGGCGAAATCAAGCGCAGCCATCGGTGATGAGGATAAGCTTATAGGGAAGGTAAGAGCATTTGTAGGCATGCTCGACTATTTAAAGGAGAATAAGAACTTCATGTCGCTCAGCGATATCATACGATATGTTCTTGACCAAACGGGATTTTACTGGTTTGTCGGTGCAAGACCTATGGGCAGGCGCAGACAGGCAAATATCGATATGCTCATAAAGAAAGCTGACGATTTTGAGAAAAATAGTAAGGGCGTGTTTAATTTTAT
>OGQY01001819.1_pt1 | contig 13700 bp, 8 predicted proteins | sample 1553361 | NCBI WGS metagenome assembly OGQY01 (sample SAMEA2579963, study PRJEB22360) | human gut metagenome | reverse complement strand
TTGCCGCCTGTGATGCCTCGGCGGTGGTGCCGGGCAGCAGCACCCCTACGGTCAGCACTGCCCAGCCTGCCGGAGACGGCCAGACCGCCAACTTCGAGATGCACTTCCTGGATGTGGGGCAGGCCCTGAGCGTGCTGGTGGAATGTGACGGCCAGTATATGCTCTACGACGGCGGCAACGTGGACGATGGCAGCTATGTCGTCTCTTACCTGCAGAATCTCGGCGTGGAGGAGCTGCAGTATGTGTTCTGCTCCCACGCCCACGAGGATCATGTGGGCGGCCTAGCCGCTGCGCTGGCCTATTTCCCGGCAGACCATGTGTACAGCCCCGTGACGGAAGCCTCCACCAAATGCTTTCAGGATTTCGTCAAGTACACCCAGCAGCAGGGCTTGCAGCTGGAAGTGCCCTCCGTGGGCACCGTCTGGCCGCTGGGCAGCGCCACTGTGACCATGCTGGGCCCTGTGGCGCAGTATGACAACACCAACGATACCTCCATCGTTCTGCGAGTGGACTACGGCTCCACCAGCTTTCTGCTCACCGGCGATATGGAATCGGATGCAGAGCGCGACCTTGTGAACAGCGGGGCCAACCTGAAGGCAGATGTTCTGCAGGTGGGCCACCACGGTTCCAGCACCAGTACGAGCTACCTCTTCCTGAACGCCGTCCTGCCCGAGATGGGCATCATCTCCTGCGGTGTGAACAACAAGTACGGCCACCCCCACGAGGAGACCCTGAGCATCCTGCGGGATGCGGGCGTGGATGTTTACCGCACGGACCTGCTGGGGGCCATCGTGATCGGTTCCGATGGACAGAACTATACCATCCGTACCGAGAAAACGGCCACTGATGCCGAGCTCAACCCCACCGACCCGGCGGCATCGTCCACCGCGCAGCAGGGGTATATCGGCAACGTGAACAGCAAAAAGTTCCACCTGCCCAGCTGTGCCAACCTCCCTGCGGAGAAGAACCAGATCCTCTTCTCCAGCTACGAGGAGGCCATCGCGGCAGGGTACAGCCCGTGCTCGAGCTGCATCAAGTAAAAAGCATATCAAACAAGCAGCGCCCTGCCGGGGCAAACCGGCAGGGCGCTGCTGTTTTCTGGGATCATTTTTTTCGCTTCTTGAAATCGACCGGCAGCGTTGTCCACCGCTTCCGGAAGAGATATGCCGCATCCTTGGGCTGGCGCTGGCGGGTAAAGATGCCTTTTTTGTTGCCGTCCACCCGCAGGATGCCCTCGGTGGTCTGGAAATCGGCAAAATTCCACACCAGCTCACCCTGCACGAAATCGTAGTGGTCGAACACGGCGTGGGTCATCTCCAGATATTCATTCTGGTACTCGGCACTCCACATCACACTGGGGAGCTTGTGTGCACCGCTCAGGTTGTCGGTGCCGTACTCAGTGAAGATGAGCGGGCGGCCATGCAGGACTTTTGCCCAGCCGTCCATTTCATGGCGGAAGGCGGCTTCGGCATCCGCCAGCCCGGCCCCGCCCAGTACATACCAGCCGTAGTAGCGGTTCAGGCTGACGAAATCGGCAAAGCGCTGGCCCTTGCTGGTGTCGGGCAGGCTGGTCATCAGAACCGTATAAGTACGGGGGCGCTTCTGGGGGTCGAGGCGGCGGGCCAGCTCGAACAGGGGCTTGAAATATTCCTCAGTGCCCGCGCTGGTGCACTGAGGTTCGTTGAGCAGGCTCCATGCGATGACCGAGGGGTGGTTTTTGTCCCGGTCGATCATATCGGTCAGGGCTGCCTTGTGGTTCTTGAGCAGCGCAGGCGTGGTCTCCTTCTCAAAAAAGCCCTGCTGTCTGCCGTTGCCCTGATTGGCGGCCAGGAAGTTGGCTGTGCTCTGCATAAAGCCCACGGCGGGGACTTCGTCAATGATAAGGAAGCCCTCCTCATCGGCCATCTGGTAGATCTCCTCGGCGTAGGGGTAGTGGCTGGTGCGGAAGCAGTTTGCGCCGATCCACTTCATCAGCTCAAAATCCCGCTTGACGGTGGGCAGGTCGAGCCCACGGCCCCGGATGTCGGCATCCTCGTGCCGGCCGAAGCCCCTCAGATAGACCGGGCTGCCGTTGAGCAGGAAACGCCCGTGCCGGATCTCAAAGGTGCGGATGCCGATCCGGTCCAGATACTCGTCCACCACCGCGCTGCCCTCGTGGATGCGGATGACCAGATTGTAGAGATAGGCGGCGTGGACATTCCACAGCTTGGCGTTTTTGACCACCAGCGTGCCGGTGGTACCGGAGCTTTCGGCCACCCGGGTGGTGCCGTCATAAAGCTCCACAGTCACGGGGTGGGGGCCGTTGGTGGTCACGGTATAGTCGATCTCGGCCCCGGTCTCGGTCAGGCGGTATCGGGTGGAATAGTCCAGCACCCGCTCCTTGGGCAGGGCCATCAGCCAGACGGGCCGGTGGATGCCGGCGTAGTTGTAAAAATCAAAGTAGGGGGCGGCGATCTTTCTGCCATCCGCAAGGGTGCGGGTGGTGCCTGCGGGCAGCATCGTCTCGCTGAGCTCGTTGTTCGCCAGAACACTGAGCTTGTTGAACTGGTTGTAGCGCACGATGTTGGTCACGGTGGCATCAAAGGGCAGGAAGCCGCCCTCGTGCTGGGCCACCTCCACGCCATTGACAAAGACCCGGGCCCGGTGGGTGACCGAGCCAAACCGGAGAACGATGTCCCAGCCGCTCCATTCCGCAGGGACAAAAAAGCTGGTCTCGTACCAGAAATCACCGCAGTATTCGCGGGAGGCCTTGTCGGTGAACAGGTCGCAGAAGGAGGCAGGCACCGGCATGGAGATAGAGGCGGGCAGGTCCAGCGCCCATCCGTCCTCCACACCCTTGCTCTCGGGGTCGAAGCTGAAACGCCACATCCCGTCCAGGCCGATGAGACGGCGGGTGGTGGTAGCGCGGGGATACAGCAGGGAGCGGTTCATCAGGATGACCTCACATTCATCAGCCCGGCGGCATTTTGCGTGCCACAGGGGCGTTTATTGTCTTTGTACCCAGTATGACAGAAATTTTATAAAAGGGATAGAAAGATTTTTGAATAAATCCAGACTTTTTTCAGGAAAACAGGCGCTGCTCTGGGCAGAATACCTATTATCTTCGGCCGGGTTTAAAAACTTCCGTAAAGAGTGCCACAAAAAGTGAATGCTGGGAAAAAGAGGAAAAACAGAATGTGAACGAACTGTGAAAATATACAAAAACAATACCTTAAAATTGTACGAATTCACCTAAAAAATATTCTAACATTTTTTGATAAAAGTTTGTCATAATATTGGAGTACAAACTTGGATACAGCAGAAGAGACGCTGTACCGCTTGAATTGACCACCGAAGGAGAATACAATGGCAAATGAAATGCAAAAGACCACCCCGTTTGGGATGCGGGACAAGGTCGGCTATATGTTCGGCGATTTCGCCAACGATTTTACTTTTATCCTGTCGTCCAGCTTCCTGATGAAGTTCTATACCGACGTGATGGGCGTGAGCGCCGGTGTTGTGGGCATGATCATGATGATCGCTCGCTTTGTGGATGCCTTTACCGATGTGACCATGGGCCAGATCGTGGACCGCTCCAATCCCACCAAGGACGGCAAGTTCCGCCCCTGGCTCAAGCGGATGTGCGGCCCTGTGGCCATCGCATCCTTCCTCATCTTCCAGTCCGGTCTGGCCGGGATGTCCTACGGCTTCAAGGTGGCATGGCTCTTTGTGACCTATATCCTGTGGGGCTCCATCTTCTACACCTCCGTCAACATCCCTTACGGCTCCATGGCCTCCGCCATCTCTGCTGACCCCAAGGACCGCGCAGAGCTGTCCACCTGGCGTACCATCGGCAGCACCCTGGCCAGCCTTGTGATCGGCGTTGGCACCCCCATGGTGGCTTACGTCACCGTCAATGGCCAGACGGTCCTCTCCGGCAGCCGCATGACCATCATTGCAGGCGTTTTCTCTGTCTGCGCCATCCTCTGCTACCTGCTCTGCTTCAACCTGGTGCGTGAGCGTGTGGATGTGCCCGCTAACGACAGCAAGATGGACATTGGCAAGATGCTCAAGAGCGTGTTTACCAACCGTGCCCTGCTGGGCATCATTGCTGCCGCCCTCTTCCTGCTGCTGGCCATGCTGACCATGCAGGGCATGGCAGGCTATGTGTTCCCCAACTTCTACGGCAGCGCCGCCGCCCAGTCTACCGCTTCTCTGCTGAGCAGCGTGCTGATCCTGCTTGTCTGCGCACCCTTTGCCTCCAAGCTGGCCAGCCGGTTCGGTAAAAAAGAGCTGGCCACTGTATCCTGCATCGTGGCCACGGTGCTGGAGGTCATCTGCTTTGTTCTCAAGCCCACCAATGTCTGGGTCTATGTCGGCTTCTTCTGCGCCGCCTTCATCTGCCTGGGCTTCTTCAACACCATCATCTGGGCAATGATCACCGATGTCATCGATGATTCCGAGGTCCGCAACGGCATCCGTGAGGACGGCACCATCTATGCGGTCTACTCCTTTGCCCGCAAGCTGGGTCAGGCGTTCTCTTCCGGCCTGACCGGCGGCCTGCTGACCATGATCGGTTACAGCGCTGCCACTGCCTTTGACCCGGAGGTCACCATGGGCATCTTCAACATCTCCTGCATTGCCCCCGCCATCGGCTTTGTGGCCGTGGCCCTGAGCCTGTTCTTCATCTACCCCCTGACCAAACAGAAGGTGGAAGAGAATGTGGCCGCACTGGCACAGCGCCATAATAAGTAAGGAAACGGATCAAGCCGCCCACGGGAAATTCCTGTGGGCGGCTTGTTTCTGCTTCAAAATTGATGTATACTAATATATCAGGAATGACACAATGGCACGAGCGGAACAACAGGAAAAAGGAGCGGTGTACGATGCGGGTGGATCCTTTGCAGATCCTTACAAAGCTGGCAGCGGTGCAGAATATCCCGACCCGGCGGGTCACCCCGCCCTTTGAGGGGTTGGAAGAGTTTGACTACGGCCTGCGGCGATCGCTGGACCCCCAGTTCGACTGGCAGGAGTTCGGCCAGCTGCTGCTGGACAGCACCCCTGAGAATACCCTGCTGCTGGTGGAGGGTACCTTTGAGCTGCACTTTGCCCTGTTCCGCATCCCCGATGAAAAAAACACGGTCTTTCTCATTGGACCCTGGACGGTGGGCCCCCGCACCCAGAGCGCCCGCAAATGGGTCAGGCGCTATCTGGGGGAAGCCGGAGAGGCCGCTGTGCAGGAGTACTACAACGGCGTGAAGATCCTGGAGGCCAGTGATTTCTATGGAGCTTTGCGGGTTGTGGTGGATACGATGTTCGGCTGCACTGTCCCGGTGCAGGAGCTGAAGGAATTCCTGCCCTTCCAGTTCCACCCGGATACCCGCTATTTCCACGAGCCGGAGTTCCAGAAGGAGATCCCGGTCACCATGCTGGAGCAGCGGTATGAATCGGAGAACCGCATTCTGGACGCGGTGGCCCGGGGCGATGAGGAAGCCGCCATCGAGGCCATGCACCAGCACTCCCGCTTTACCTATGGCGGCCGGTTCGAGGGGACGCTCTACCAGCAGAAGAACAAGATGATCGTGCTGAACACCCTGCTGCGCAAGGCCATTGAGCCCAGCAAAGTGCATCCCTATTATATTGATGCCATTTCCAGCAAGTACAGCCGCATCATTGAGGAAGCCAACGAGGTGCCCAACGAGATGATGTGGCAGATGACGCGGGATTACTGTGCCTATGTCCGCCGCTACTCGCTGAAGGAGTATTCGCCCGCGGTGCAGAAGGTGATGAACTACGTCAACCTGAATGTGGCTGAGCCGCTGACGCTGAAAAGTCTGGCCGCCATGTGCTTCATCAGCCCATCGTACCTGTCGGCATTGTTCAAGCAGGAGACCGGCAGCACTCTGATCGATTATATCAACACCCAGCGCGTCAACCGCGCGGCCCAGCTGCTGGTGCAGAACAACCACACCATTGCCGCCGTGGCCGAGGAAGTGGGCATTCTGGACGTGAATTATTTTACAAAGATCTTCAAAAAGACGCTGGGAGTCACCCCCACCCGCTACCGCCGCGAACACAAAGAAAAGTGAAAAATGAAAAAAATGCCCGGTTTTTCCCGGAAATGTACGTTTTGTGCAAAACTCCCGGGAAAAAACGGGCATTTTCTGTACAGAGAAATTTGTTGCATGAACAGAACGATGTTGTAACCGTTTTGAAAGGATTTATGGATTTTTGGCATGGAATTTGGATGTATGTTGCATTTTTGACCGATTTTGTGCTGGATAGCAAAAAGAATGTTGTACACAACAATATCAACTGTGAAGAATGCACAAAGAAATGACCGGAATCTTGTGAACTTGTCCCATTGCGAATGATTTTCCAGACGGTTATAATACAAACAGAAACCATGGAACATACATGTAAGTATATTCCATGAGATGCTGTGATATGCGAATGAAGGAGAACAAGATTATGAAAATGATTTCCCGTCGTGACTTTATGAAGGCTTCTGCTGTTGTGGGTGCTGTCGGCGTTCTGACCGCCTGCGGCGGCTCCTCCAGCTCCACTGCTGCTTCCTCCACCGCCGCTTCCTCTGCAGCTGCTTCTGCAGCTGCTTCTGGGGCTGCAACCGGCAGCGCAAACGTCGGTGTCTGCATCTATCAGTTTGCTGATAACTTTATGACCCTGTACCGCACCGACCTGGAAGAGTACCTGAAGGATAAGGGCTACGCCGTGACCATCGTTGATGGCAAGAACGACCAGAACACCCAGACCGAGCAGATCAACACCTTCCTGCAGCAGGGCGTGGACGTGCTGGTCATCAACCCCGTGCAGACCACTTCCGCACAGACCATCGTTGATACCGTCAAGCCCTCTGAGACTCCTATCGTCTTCATCAACCGTGAGCCCGACAAGAGCGTTCTGGACTCCTACGCAGACAAGTGCTGCTACGTTGGTGCTGACGCACGTCAGTCCGGTACTTATCAGGGCGAGCTGATCCTGGAGACCGAGACCCAGGGCGATATCAACGGCGACGGCAAGATCACCTACATCATGTGCAAGGGCGACCCCGAGAACATCGATGCTCAGTACCGCACCGAGTACTCCATCAAGGCTCTGACCGATGCCGACAAGGAAGTGGAGTGCCTGTACGAGTACCTGGACAACTGGGATCAGACCACCGCACAGCAGGACGTTGCAAACGCTCTGGCACAGTACGGCGATAAGATCGAAGTTGTGTTCTGCAACAACGACGCAATGGCTCTGGGCGCTCTGCAGTCCATCGAGCAGGCTGGCCGTACCGTTGGCAAGGACATCTACCTGGTCGGTGTTGACGCACTGAAAGAGGCTGTCCAGAATGTTGTTGACGGCAAGATGACCGGTACCGTTCTGAACGACGACGTGGGCCAGGCTACCGCTGCTGCCGAGGCTACTCAGCTGTTTGTTGAGGGCAAGGACGTTGAGGAGTACTACTGGGTCGACTACGTCAAGGTCACTACCGAGAACGCAGCACAGTACCTCTAATTCCTGTAGCACAAAACTCACGTTTGCAAGGTACGCAGTGAGTCCTATGGCTTGGTAAAAGCTTAAAAGCGCGTGCGTGCGAGATTTCTCTCGGGCGCACGCGCCTTCTTTTGGAAAGAAAGGACGCACCGCGCGGCCTGCAAATTGCAAGATAAGGAGGCTCTGCGGAATGTCAGAATACCGTCTGGTAATGAAAGGCGTGGTCAAGACCTTCCCCGGCGTTAAAGCGCTGGACCACGCGCAGTTGGAGCTCCGCCCCGGTAAAGTTATGGCCCTGATGGGCGAAAACGGTGCCGGTAAGTCCACCCTGATGAAGTGCATGTTCGGCATTTACAAGATGGACGAGGGCGAGATCGAATACGAGGGAGAAAAGGTCGTTATTGCGAACCCGTTGGAAGCACTGGGCCGCGGCATTGCCATGGTGCATCAGGAGCTGCAGCCCATTCCGGCCCGTACCGTGGCTGAGAATATCTGGCTGGGCCGCTACCCCACCAAAAAGATTGGCCCCATCACCATTGTGGACCACAGCAAAATGTATGCCGATACCGATGCACTGCTGAAGAAGCTGAAGCTGCAGATCAATTCCCACGCAAAGCTGGGCAGCCTGAGCATTGCCCAGATGCAGATGGTGGAAATTGCAAAGGCTGTTTCCGCAAACTGCAAGGTGCTGATCCTGGACGAGCCCACCTCCTCCCTGACCGCCAACGAAGTGGAATCGCTGTTCCGCATCATGCGTGAGCTGAAGGAGCAGGGCGTTGCACTGGTTTACATCAGCCACAAGATGGACGAGATCAAGGTCATTGCTGACGAAGTGACCATCATGCGTGACGGCCATTACATCGGCAAGTGGGACGTTGCCAACATGACCAAGGAGCAGATCATCGCCAAGATGGTCGGCCGTGAGCTGTCCAATCTGTTCCCGCCGCTGGAGAACCACCCCTCCGAGGAAGTGATGATGAAGGTGGAGGACTTCACCTCCATCCATCCGCGCTCCTTCCGCCATTGCAGCTTTGAGCTGAAAAAGGGCGAGATCCTGGGCGTGGCTGGTCTGGTGGGCGCACAGCGCACCGAACTGATGGAAGGCATCTTTGGTCTGCGTGCACACACCTCCGGCAGGGTGTGGATCAAGGGCGAAGAGGTCAACATCAAGCAGCCCCGCGATGCCATCCGGAAGAGCGTGGCTCTGCTGACCGAGGATCGCCGCGCAACCGGCATTATGGGTGTGCTGAGCGTGGCCGACAACATCTCCATTGCATCGCTGGACGCTCTGCGCAAGGGCCCCATCATGCTGGATGACAAGAAGATTTTGGATCTGGTGGCGACCAATAAGGAAAAGATGGCCATCAAGGTGCCCAGCCCCAAGACCCAGATCAAGAGCCTTTCCGGCGGCAACCAGCAGAAGGTGCTGATCGCCCGCTGGCTGGCTAACAACCCCGATGTCCTCATTCTGGACGAGCCCACCCGAGGCATCGACGTCGGCGCAAAATATGAGATCTACTGCATCATCGCCGACCTGGCCAAGCAGGGCAAGAGCATCATCATGATCTCCTCCGAAATGAGCGAGATCATCGGTATGTCCAACCGCGTCATGGTCATGTGCGATGGCCGCGTCACCGGCTTCATCGACGGCAAGGACGCGACCCAGGAGAACATCATGGAGCTGGCTACCCAGTTTGAGACCGCGCCCGAAACGGCAGCGGCCAATCAGTAAACAAGGAGGCTGTCTATCGTGGAAGCTACCAAGAAAGTAACGGGCAAGTCTGTAAAGAAGTGGCTGGGCAACAACGCCATCATCGTCCTGATGCTGGCCGTGTCCCTCATCGTCGGCATCATCCATCCCAACTTCTTCGCACTGGCCAATATCATCAACCTGTTCAAGAACGTCTCTATCCGCTACATCATCGCTCTGGGCATTTCCGGCTGTCTGATCACCACCGGTAACGACCTGTCCGCAGGCCGTCTGGCTGGTTTCGCTGCCTGCCTGGCCTGCATCTTTGCGCAGACCGAGGGCGCTGCCGGCAAGTTCTACCCCAATATGCCCACCCTGTCCACCCCCGTGGTGTTCATTCTGGTCATTGCCATCTGCGCCATCGTGGGTCTGTGCAACGGTCTGGTCGTTTCTTACCTGAAGGTCCAGCCCTTTATCGCTACCCTGGGTATGCAGCAGGTCGTCTACGGTATCTGCCTGGTCTACACCGGCGGTACCCCCATCGGCTCCCTGAACAAGAACTTTACCTCTCTGGCCTCCAACACCATCCTGAAGGTCCCCGTGCTGATCTGGATCGCCCTGGTCGTGGCTGTGTGCTTCTGGTTCCTGTACAACAAGACCCGTCACGGCAAGTACATGTACGCCATCGGCGGCAACGAGGCTGCTGCTGAGGTTGCCGGTGTCAACGTTTACGCCACCAAGATCCGCATCTACATCCTGGCCTCCTGCATGTTCGGTCTGGCAGGCTGCCTGCTGGCTGCAAAGTCCGGCGGCGCATCCGTCAACACTGCAATGGGCTATGAGCTGGATGCCATTGCGGCTTCCACCATCGGCGGCGTTTCCACCACCGGCGGTGTCGGCACCGTGCCCGGCATTCTGGTCGGCGTTCTGGTCTTTGAGCTGATGAAGGTCGCTCTGCAGTTTATGAACGTCAACTCCTCTTACACCTATATCGTCCAGGGCCTTGTCATCATCGTGGCTGTGGCCATCGATATCCGTAAGTACCTGGCAAAGAAGTAACCCCTCATTCGCATACAGAGAAGCCCCCCGCCGGGAGAACCGGCGGGGGGCTTCTCTTGTTTGCGGCAAAAAAGCTGGGCCCCATGCTGTCAGCAGCTTTTCATTTGGAATAGGGCAATATTTTGGCGGCTTGTCAGTCACTGGCAGGCCGCTTTTTTCTTTGTCAAAGGCAGTTTCGTGAAAATGACCGAAAGAGGATACCTGATTTGTGAATATCAACAAAAGTTTTCAAAATACTTGATTTTAATTTAGGGGGGGGGGGGATAATGAAATGACAGAAAATTCCTTTGAGAACAAAGCACTCAGCAACCTGGCTGAGACCTGCAATGCGGAGAATGGAACCTACAGGGGAGGTGACAGTGCGGTAGGAATCTGGAGGGTTCCTTGCGGGGAATCCGTTGCAAAAATGCAAATAGTGATGAAAGGAATGAAGAAAGTTGAAACAGAAAAGTCAAAACCGGTTTTTGGCGGCCCTGCTGGCAGTGGCAATGATGCTTCAGATGCTTCCCATGCTGGCTTTTGCGGAGGACGCAACCGGCACCGGAGAAACGAATAAAGCATGGATTGGCGAAACGGGCTATCCCTCTCTGGAAGCTGCTGTAACGGCAGCCGGGGACGGGGCTACCATCACCCTTGGCGAGGGCGTATACTCGCTGGGCGATACACAACAGAAAGTAACGACCAAGAGCCTGACCTTTGTGGGTAAGGGGCCTGACAAAACAACGTGGAAAATTCAGGCTCCGCAGGCGCCCTATGGGGCTGATGGCTACTGCGATTACAGTTTTGACGGCAGCAATAGCATCACTTTCCAGGATATGACGCTTATCGGCAGTGTATATCCGGACGGAACCATCAAAGCCGAAGATACACAGGGCTACGTTCGTGTCCAGAATATCACGTTGAAAGATTGTGTTTTCAATGGGCGTGCGGATTACTGGGGCTATACATCGACTACATTTGACAATGTTACCTTCAATGCCCCCGGCACAACAGAGTCTGGAATCAGCAGCACAAATTATTCTTTGTGGACCTATACAGGACAAACGTACACTTTCAGAGATTGCACATTCAATTCCAATGGTAAAACCATAAATGTTTATCGTCACGTTGGCCCTGACTATGATGTGACGGTCAACTTTGATAACTGCACCGTGAATTCCAACTTCCAGTCCTATGTATCAATGTTCAGTAACAATAAAACTGCGCTGAACATCAACGACAGCAACATGGGCAGCCATAAGTACATCATCAATATCAACAATCCCCAGACCATTACTGCGGCCCGAGATAAAACGACGACCTGCTCGCAGATGTTTGGCTTTGGCGGTAAAGCAGCTACTAACAACAAGGGCAAAACAGAGGTGTACTGGAACAATAGTGTGGAGCCAGTCTGGAAAGACGGCGTGAAGCAGACACACTCCTATACCGATGGTGAGCATGACAAAGCCTTTACCACCACCTATTCGGAGTGGACAAGGATCGACGCACGAAATGAGATGCGTGATGTGACAAAAACCTGCGACTACTGTGGCTGGTTTGAAACACATAAGGAAATTGCCAGTGTGTACCGTCTCCAGTACAACCTGAATGAAGGCATTGGCGACAAAACTGCCGATTACAACGATGCTTTCTACCATGAAAAAGAGAGCGTGAAGCTTGCAGCGGCTCCCACACGAGAAGGCTACCAGTTTGCTGGATGGCTGAGCCTTAACGGTAAGCTCTATAAAGCTGAGAGTGAGCTTGTCCTGACGGGTGATGAAGTGTTTACGGCATACTGGAAGAAGGATGAGCCTGTCGTCAATCATACCCTGACCGTGACCGGCGGTACCTTTGCTGTGAAAAACGGCGACATTGATGTGACCGATACACTGGAAACCAGCACCGATGAGGCCAGCGGCAAGCAGACCTGCCTTGTGCCGGATGGCGCAGAAGTCACCGTGACGCTGGACCAGACGAAGGTTCCCGATGGTATGGTGTTTGATCTCTGGTCTACCGGCAAGTTTGAACTGCCGCTGGAACAGGATTACAAGGCTGAGTCCATTACCTTTACCATGAATGATGATGTGGATGTGGCCGCACAGTACCGCAGCGCTGACATTGAGGATGGTTCTGATGTTGTTGGCCCCATCATTGTTGGTACGGCTGTTGTGGCTGGCGGCGCACTGGTCGGCTACACGCTGGGCACAGATCTTGTGGGCCAGATGTGGGGTCTGCCTTACTTCCCCAGCAACCGCAGTGCTCTTGCAATGATGCTGTGGGAGGATGCAGGCAAGCCTATGCCGGAATCTGAGATCCTCTACCCCGATGTTGGCCAGGAAGAACAGGATATGGATCTGCAGCATGCTGCCCGCTGGGCCATGGAGCACGACCTCATGCCTGACCTGAACGATCAGGATACAGAGCTGCCCCCTGAACAGGTGAAGTTCTATCCGGACAACATGGTTACCAAGATCAGCGTGTTGCGTGCTTGGAAGAAGGCACAGGACCTCAAGCAGAACGCGCAGTAAAATTTGACATCCTCTGATATTTCCCAAACACAGCAGGAGCGCCCCACCGGGTCATACCGGCAGAGCGCTCCTGCTGTGTTTCTGTTAAGCTTCAGGAAAGGGGAACACACTCCACTCAGCGGCCCACGATGAGGTCGCGGCGGCAGCGCAGGCCGACCGTCAGGAAAGCGCTGCCGCCCAGCTGGCGGAGCACCACCCGCTGGGTGTCGGTCTGACCCTCGCACAGCAGGGAAAGGTTCAGGGTGGTGGAACCCTTCTCCGTGGTGAGCACCAGCGTGGACACGCCCTGCTCCATCAGGGTCTTCATATCCTGAATGGTGGTGCGGAAGGTGGCAGCGCAGTCCGGCACGTCCAGCGTCAGGACACGGCCCTCCTGCCGGGCGGTGTAAAGGACCTGACGGCCCAGCAGGCCCTTGACGGTGTACCGGGCTTCGGTGGTCTTTGCCTCGTCAGCGGAGATCAGCATGATGTCGCCCTGAATGGGGTCACCCTCCGGTGCGCCGTAGCCGCCGTAGGCGGGGTCGGTTTCGCCCACGGCAACGTCGCCGCTGTGCAGCGCGATCTCGCCCTGAAGCATCACGCTTTCGTCCTGCGGGGGCAGGTAGCCTGCAACAACGGTGTCATCGGTGGCAGCCGCAGCGGCAGGCTCCTCGGCAAATGCGCCGACGCTCATGGGGATGGCAAGGGACAGCACCAGGGCTGCGGCAATGGCCTGACGGCCCAGCATTGTATTAAGAATCTTCATAAGAAATATACCTCCTGTACTATGGACGAAAAACCGCCCGTTCTGTAATGAATACGGAACGGGCGGCCTGTTTATTGCAGGGGGAAGGAAATTTTTATGGAACGTTAAACCCCTCAGTCACGCTCCGCGTGACAGGTCCGGGTTGCGGCACCCAGCATCCACTTCGTGTTGTAAACAACACTTGTGTCTTGCTGGCCGCGGCCCCAACAGCAACGCC
>OGQY01001813.1_pt1 | contig 13753 bp, 11 predicted proteins | sample 1553361 | NCBI WGS metagenome assembly OGQY01 (sample SAMEA2579963, study PRJEB22360) | human gut metagenome | reverse complement strand
AAACTGGCAATCCAGTTCCCGGACTTTGTAGAATATATCAAGTCCGTGTGCCAGGAATTCCGTACATTATATGATAATATTCAGGGAACAATACCTTACTGTGTGAAAAAAGTAGCAGTTCTGAATTGTTGGGGAAAGATGCGTTCCTGGGGAAATCATATGGTACATCACGCAATCTACTACAAACAGAATTACTCCTACTTCGGTATTATCGAAGCACTGAGCGGCGCGCCGTTTGATGTATCCTTTATCAGTTTTGACGATATTCGCGAAAATCCGGAACTTCTCAGACAATTTGATGTCGTTCTGAATGTCGGCGATGCGGATACTGCACAGAGCGGCGGAGAAAACTGGATAGATGAGACGGTTATTACCGCAGTCAAAGAGTTTGTATACAACGGCGGCGGATTTATCGGTGTCGGAGAACCGGCGGCACATCAGTGGCAGGGCCATTTCTTCCAGCTTGACGATGTACTCGGTGTAGAGGAGGAAAACGGATTCAATCTCAACAAGGATAAATACAACTGGGAAGAACATAAAGACCATTTTATCCTTGCAGACAGTGATGGAGAAGTAGACTTCGGAGAAGGCAAGAAAAATATTTATGCACTTGATGGAACAGAAATTCTGCTTCAGAAAGATCATGAGGTGCAGATGGCTGTCAGAAGCTTCGGAAAAGGCCGTGGAGTGTATATCAGCGGACTTCCGTACAGTTTCAAAAACAGCCGCGTCCTGTACCGCGCAGTTCTCTGGTCAGCATCCGCAGAAGAAGAACTGCACTGCTGGTATTCCACCAACTATAATGTGGAAGTTCACGCATATGTAAAAAACGGTAAATATTGTGTTGTAAACAACACTTACGAACCACAGGATACGACCGTGTACAGAGGTGACGGCAGCAGCTTTGATCTGCATATGGAAGCAAATGAGATTAAGTGGTATGAGATTTGATAAAATGATAATGGTGGTATGAAAAGAGGGGCATTTGTTGCTATCCAGAAAGATGGCAACAGATGCTCCTTTTGGGAGCTTCGCTGACTTGAAAAGTTAAATTCCAGTGAAAGAGTAAATTCCATCAGGATTTAAATTTTACTGATTTTGTGCAGGATTTTGAGCAAAATCCTGCATTTTCTGTTATAATTAGCTCAACTTATCGAAAATCTCTTGATTTTATGGCATGCTAAACGGACCACTGGAAGGTAGTGTGTCAGACTAAATTCCACCGGTCGCATTCAAAAAATGTGAAAAGTTTACTTCCAGTCTGACAGCAGATTTCGATTAGTTTTGTTCTATTAAGAGTTAAAGCGTATCAGCTTAGGCGTCAGATTGACCTCATCCGGGGTAATCGGTCTAAGCTGAAATGCATTTAACACTTCTTCACCTAATGTTTCAAGCACGACACTGTATGGTGTCCGTCCTCCAAGGCTTTCCCTGGGCGTTGAATTGATATGGTTTACGATCAGGTTTACATCCCACTGGGTGAGAAATTCAAAGCTGGTTCCTTTGATATGTTGCTTTCGTAAGGCAATTTGTTGATAAAGCTCAGAAAAAATAGACGGTATGTTAATTTTTTGGTTACTTTTCCATGATTCTATGGTAAACTATCCATGCATATTAAATTTAATGGAGGGAAACTCGAGTATGAGCAAAAAAAAGGGAGATGGCCTGAAGTCATTTAACAAGGGATTCCAGGTGCCGGATACCTACATTATCATCTTTTTTGTAGTTGTTATCGCGGCAGTTATGACATTCCTTGTGCCAAAGGGCTATTATGAAACACAAGACGTTACGTATATGATGAATGGTGTTGAGAAAACCCGTACTGTAATCAAGGATGGTAGTTTCCAGTATCTCAGAGATGATGCTGGAAAGGTTGTAACTGAAGGAGTTGCGCTTTTCAGTGGAGATGGTGGTACAGGATTTTTTAACTACATGTACAATGGAATTGTAAATAGTTCTGCTATTGAGATCATTGCGTTTCTTATGATCGTAGGTGGCGCATTTGGAATCATGATCCGCACCGGTGCGATTGAAGCTGGTCTGATTGGATTGATTCGTAAAGCAGAAGGAGCAGAGAAACTGTTGATACCGGTACTCTTTGTACTGTTTTCTCTTGGCGGTGCTGTTTTTGGAATGGGAGAGGAAGCACTTCCATTTACTATGATCCTTTGTCCGCTGTTTGTTGCAGTTGGATATGATACAGTTATTGCAGTCCTGGTCACATATGTTGCAACACAGATTGGGTTTGGTTCATCCTGGATGAATCCATTTTCTGTAGGTATTGCACAGGGTATCGCAGGTATTGATGTATTTTCCGGTGCAGGCTTCCGTATGGTGATGTGGGTTGTTTTCACAGCACTTGGTTGTGGAATGACTATTTTCTATGCAGCCAAGGTAAAGAAAAATCCAAGAATTTCTGTTGCATATGAATCTGATCAGTATTTCCGCGATCAGAACGAAAAAACAGGTATTGATGAAGGACATGCTTTTGGTATCGGCCATGTTTTAGTTCTTCTGACACTGGCTGCTACAGTAATCTGGGTAGTTTGGGGCGTTATGACAAAAGGTTATTACATGCCTGAAATTGCTACACAGTTCTTTATTATGGGAATTGTTTCCGGTGTGATCGGAGTTATCTTTAAGTTAAATGATATGAAGCTGAACGACATTGCCAGCTCATTCAAAGACGGTGCAAAAGATCTGATCGGTGCAGCACTTGTTGTTGCTATGGCTCAGGGTATCATGCAGGTTCTTGGTGGTTCTGACCCGACTACACCAACAGTTATCAACACGATCATGTATAATATTGCAAATGCACTTTCAGGAGTTTCTGGTGCAGTTGCAGCGGTACTTATGTATCTGTTCCAGTCTGTGTTTAACTTCTTTGTTGTTTCTGGAACAGGACAGGCTGCGATCACAATGCCGATCATGGCTCCACTTTCTGATCTGTTAGGTGTTACACGTCAGACTTCTGTAGTTGCATTCCAGCTGGGTGATGCGTTTACAAACCTGATCGTTCCGACATCCGGATGTCTGATCGGTTCTCTGGCTATTGCAAAGATCGAATGGTCCAACTGGATCAAATTTATGTGGAAATTCCTTGGTGTACTGATGATTGGTGCTATTATAACAGTATTGATCGCTGTAGGTATTGGATTCTAAGCAGGCATTTTAAATTGAGAGTGAGATTATAATGAAGTTAATTCAGAATATTGATGTATATGCACCTCAGCATCTTGGGAAAAAAGATGTACTTACGATCAATGACAAGATTGTAAAGATCGCAGATGCAGGTACAATATCAGCAGGTGGAATTCTTGCTGATGCAACAGTGGTTGATGGCAGCAGCCTGATCCTGACGCCAGGTTTTATTGACAGTCATGTTCATGTGCTTGGAGGAGGCGGCGAAGGTGGTTTTGCTAACCGTACTCCGGAAGCAACATTGGAGGGACTTACTAAATTTGGAGTAACGACAGTTGTCGGCTGTCTTGGCACAGATGGGATTGGCCGAGATATGTGCGCTCTTGTTGCTAAGACCAAAGGATTAAACGAACAGGGAATGTCAGCTTACTGTTATACCGGCAGCTATCAGATACCGGTTCACACATTGACCGACAGTATAACGAAAGACATTATGATGATTCAGGAAATCATCGGAACCGGAGAGATTGCCATTTCAGATCATCGTTCTTCACAGCCTACATTTGAAGAATTTGCGCGTGTTGTTGCAGACACCAGACTTGGAGGTGTGCTTTCTGGAAAAGCAGGTGTTGTAAATGTTCACCTCGGTGACAGTACACGATGCATGGATCTTATTGAGCGTGTTATCGATGAGACAGAAATACCGGCATCCCAGCTTCTTCCAACGCATGTCAATCGTAACGAAATGCTTTTCTGTAAGGCAATCGAGTATGCTTTAAAAGGTGGAGCAGTTGACTTTACCGGAAATGAAGATATTGATTACTGGGAGACTATCTGTGATGAGGTACGTGTGTGCAAAGGCATGAAGCGTATGCTTGAAGCAGGTGTAAATCCAAACAGGATGACGATTTCTTCTGATGGACAGGGCAGCCTTCCAATGTATAGTAAAGATGGTGAATTTCTTGGGATGGGAGTTGGACAGTCCAGCTGCCTTCTGAAAGAAGTCAAAGAATGTGTGTTTAAAGCAGATATCCCGTTGGAAATCGCACTTTCTACGATCACATCCAATCCGACAGAAATCCTTCGTCTTAAGGGTAAAGGAAAGATTGAAGAGGGCTATGATGCGGATCTTTGTATCCTGGATCAGGACCTGCAGCTTGTTGAGGTAATTGCAAGAGGCAAAACAGTGTATACGAAATAGAATCAGAAATATCCGGTATCAGGAATTGAACGTTCCGTACCGGATATTTTACTAGTTTGAATTGGGATAAATGGGGGTATGATCATGCTGACTTATACATATGTTTCAAAGGGAAATTTTAAATTAATGGAAAAACCAAAACCGGTGCTCCTGCATGAGCGGGATGCCATTGTAAAGGTAACACTTGCGAGCATCTGTTCAAGTGACCTGCATATTAAACATGGAAGTGTTCCGCGTGCAGTCCCGGGAATTACCGTTGGCCATGAGATGGTAGGTATTGTTGAGTCAGTCGGTTCTAAGGTGACTCATGTAAAACCTGGAGACCGGGTGACTGTAAATGTAGAAACCTTTTGCGGAGAGTGTTTTTTCTGTAAGAAAGGATATGTAAACAATTGTACCGACAAGAATGGTGGCTGGGCACTTGGCTGTCGTATCGATGGGGGACAGGCAGAATATGTCCGGGTTCCTTTTGCAGATCAGGGATTGAATAGAATTCCGGATGGTGTCACTGACAGACAGGCTTTACTGGTAGGAGATGTTCTTGCCACCGGCTATTGGGCAGCACGTATTTCCGAGATCACAGAGGAGGATACTGTACTGATCATTGGAGCCGGTCCTACAGGAATATGTACTTTGCTCAGTGTTATGCTGAAAAATCCAGCGAATATCATTATATGCGAAAAGGACGAAACTCGTATTCAGTTTATTAATGAGCATTATCCGGAGATTCATACTGTTTCACCAGAAGATTGTATGGAGTTTGTTAAAGCTAATAGTGAGCATGGTGGAGCAGATGTAGTTCTTGAAGTTGCCGGAGCAGAATCAACATTTAAACTGGCGTGGGAATGTGCCCGGCCAAATGCGGTCGTGACAGTAGTTGCGCTTTACGATAAAGCGCAGACCTTACCGCTTCCGGATATGTATGGCAAAAATCTCACCTTTAAAACCGGTGGAGTGGATGGATGTGATTGCGAAGAAACTCTGAAACTGATCGCAGAGGGCAAGATAAATACAGAACCGCTGATCACACATACCTATCCACTAGACAGAATCGAAGAGGCATATGAACTGTTCGAAAATAAGAGAGATGGTGTGATCAAAGTCGCAGTGGAATGTTAATAGCTTTATGGAATTTAAACTAATCAGAACAAACAGAAAAACAGTAGCAATTCAGGTGAATCCAGATTTAAGTATAACAGTGAGAGCCCCACGGTATGCTTCAAAAAGAGAGATAGACAGAATTGTTGAGAAGAACGAAGCGTGGATACATAAGCATATTGAAATAATAAAGAAGAACAAGGCTGATTATGAAGCATTAAATGTTGAAAAACTGACGTCTGAAGAGATCAAAACTCTAGCAGAGCAGGCACTTAAGCTCATTCCACAAAGAGTAGAATATTTTTCCAGGCAGGTAGGCGTTGATTATGGCAGGATAACAATTTGAAATCAGAAGACTCGCTGGGGAAGCTGCAGCAGCAAGGGGAATCTGAATTTTAACTGCCTGCTGATGCTGGCGCCGGCAGAGATACTTGACTATGTAGTGGTTCATGAGCTATGTCACAGAAAAGAAATGAATCACTCCAAAGCATTTTGGGCAGAGGTTGAGAAGGTACTTCCTGATTATAGAGAGTCAGTTAAGTGGTTAAAAGAAAAAGGAATAGTCAGATGATCACAGAGCATATGGAGAAATCCGTATGCTCTGTTTTTTTACTGTTATAATAATTGATGTGCATCGGAGGAAAGTGTTATACTGATGAAAATAAGATTGAGGTGAGAACACCTGAAGCATTCAGGAGTATAACAAATTATGATTACAGATTTTACAAAGGAGCATCCTGACCGGACATTGTGGAGATTCTGGATTCCGATGATGTTCAGTGTAATGTTTCAACAGATCTACAATATTGCGGACAGTATGATTGCAGGAAAATTCGCTGGTGAGGATGCACTTGCAGCAGTAGGGGCTTCGTACCCAATCACGATCATCTTTATGGCATTTGCAGTGGGAATGAACCTGGGTTCGTCAGTAGTTGTATCCAGATTATTTGGCGCAGGTGACAGAAAAGGAGTAAAGTGTGCAGTGACGACAGCTTTTGTCTCTTCACTCGGACTTGCGGCGGTACTCACTGTTTTTGGATATTTTTTCAGCAGTAATATGATGGAATGGATACATACACCCCAGAATATTATGGCAGATGGAATTTTGTATTTAAAAATATATGTATTTGGAATGGTCTTTCTGATGCTTTATAATGTATGCACTGGTGTATTTACAGCATTGGGAGATTCTAAAACTCCATTGTATTTTTTACTGGGATCATCTGCCGGTAATATCATCTTGGACCTGATATTTGTGGCTCAGTTTCACTGGGGTGTTGCAGGTGTTGCATGGGCTACTTTTATCGCACAGGGAATCTCAGCAGTGCTTGCATTGGTTACTCTGTTTTCCAGACTCAGATCTTTTGCAGGAGAAGAAAAACAGCCGTTTTTCGACAGAGGATATTTTACTCAGATATTTGCAATTGCAGTACCAAGTATTTTACAGCAGAGTGTACTAAGTGTCGGAAATCTTTTTGTGCAGGATATTGTCAATCGCTATGGCTCGGCAGTTGTTGCCGGTTATTCAGGCGCTATTAAGCTGAACACTTTTGCTATTAATATTTTTATGACATTGGGATCCTGCCTTTCAAGTTATACTGCCCAGAATATTGGCGCTGGCAAAGCAGAAAGAATACCGCTGGGATTTCGGACTGGTCTGAAACTCTCAGCGGTGGCAGCTGTACCATTTGTTGTTCTGTATGTAGGATTCAGCAGACGGATGATGGGACTGTTCCTGAATGCAGAGAGTGGGGCAGCGATTACAGCAGGAATGGAGTTCCTTCGGATAGTCGCACCCTGGTATCTTATGATCGTAGTAAAGCTGATGACAGATGGAATCATCAGAGGAGCCGGTGCAATGACATATTTTGTTGCTGCAACTGTGCCGGATCTGATCATCAGAATTCTATTTGCATTGATGTTCAGCAGAAATTATGGAAGTACCGGAATCTGGATGGCATGGCCATTTGGCTGGATTGCCGCTACAGTGCTGACATTGGTTTTCTATAGAAAAGTCAGAAGGCAGTCGGGAGATTTAGAATGAAAAAACGAGCATATTACCATCTTCCGGGGCTATTTGAGTTTTATGAACTGTACCGAGTATTTCTGCCGTTGTTCGGGAACATAGAGAATATTTCTATGACTGGTGCGAGATTAGTTCAATATACGGGGCTCCGTCAGACTGTATCTGGTCTCAGCAACTACAAAAGTACTGACAAATTTCAGTGATTTTTTACAGGAAATCCACAGAGAGGAATTCAGATATGTAGTGCCGGATTTTCGTCTTAATAAAAAGTTTGATCAGTTAAATCAGATGAATACACAGCAAAAAGAAAAAGTGGAATTCCTGCTGTATTATATGACCAGACCAGAATATCAGATTCATGTCAGAGAAAATATCTGGATAATATGCTGGATCTTTTTTGAGTAAGAAGTGCAGAAGTTATTAGGTCAATATCCATATATAGAATGCAGGAAAGAGCATCAGGAAACTGGTGCTCTTTCCTGGTTTCTATAGTCAGTAGGAGTCATCTTATATGCTTTTTTGAAAGTTCGGCAAAAATGATCTACGTTGTTAAATCCGGTGTTATTAGAGATTGTGGCTATTTTTTCTTCTGTATTTATTAGAAGAAGTGCTGCTTGTTTAAGGCGATAGTTGATAAGATACTTAACCGGTGTCAGTTTAAGGTTATTCTGAAAAAGATGAAGGGCAGTACTCTTGCTGATATTTGCAGTTCTGGCAATATCCTCAAGTGTTATATTTTCCGAATAATGTGCATGAACGTATTGCATCATCAGCTGAAGCCGTGTTCTGGAAATTACAGCGCCCATGTTTTCAAATTGATCAAAAGTCAGATTTTCTAAAAGTAATATCCAGAGTTGCTGAACTGACATAGATACAATAATCTCACGGTTAAATTCTGTTTCCTGTACTGCAATTATTGTTTTTATGATTTCAAGAGCTTTTTTCTGCCAGGGAATATCCGGTTGAAAAACGAGATATTCAAGAGAAGATGAAATTACAGGATTGATATATTTTTTATAAATGAGACTGTCCTGTGGTGCAATAAATGAAGGCTGAAACAGAAAATTGGGAATGATGGCATCGCTTGAGGACTGTAATCGATGGAGAATTTTGGAATTGATCATTATGCCGTTACCCTCATTAAGTTCAAAGTGAACCGTACCAATATCAAAAACCACATTTCCGCTTTCGATATATATAAATTCCAGCTCACTGTGCCAGTGCCAGTCGATGCACTTAAAATCAAACAGAGCTATATTTTCATAATAGTAGCGAAAAGGATACTCGGCGCTTCCATGATGGACGGTTTCCATTAAGTTGGCATCCGTTGTTGTTTTGGTGAATTGATTTTGAAAACTCATGGCTATTAATACCTCATATAATTGGACAATACGATATATTACAATAAAATATGAAAAAATTACAATGAAATTAGTATCCACATATTATATAATACAAACAAATATTATTCAAGGAGCATCTTACATGAAGAATTATAAAAAAACCAAATTGGCCTGTTATCTTGGATTTATAACACAGGCAATCGCTGCTAATTTCGCACCGCTTTTATATTTGAAGTTTCATGCGGAATACAATATTACACTTGGAAATATTGCACTTATTTCCACCTGTTTTTTCTTTACTCAACTTATAGTTGATTTATTTTGTGCCAAATTTGTTGATAAAATAGGGTACAGAATATGTATTGTAACTTCAGAAGCCTGCTCAGCCATAGGTCTTGTAGGACTTGCTTTTCTCCCGGGAATTCTCCCGAATCCTTTTGCAGGAATTATAATAAGTGTAATTATATATGCAATTGGCAGCGGGCTTATTGAAGTGCTTTGCAGCCCGATCATTGAGGCATGTCCATTTGATAATAAAGAAGCAACTATGAGCTTGCTTCATTCTTTTTATTGCTGGGGAGCAGTAGGAACAATTCTTGTTTCAACAATTTTCTTTGCAGTATTTGGAATCGACAGCTGGAAATGGCTGGCAGTTCTGTTGGCCTTGATTCCGACAGTAAATATCTATAATTTTGCAACCTGTCCTATTGAATATCTTGTAGATGAGAACGAAGGAATGAGTATATCAGCACTTTTTAAAACACCATTATTCTGGATTGCTATTATTTTGATGGTATGTTCCGGTGCTTCTGAATTATCTATGGCACAATGGGCTTCTGCATATGCTGAAGCAGCGCTTGGCTTAAGCAAAACAATGGGAGATCTTCTGGGACCATGTCTATTTGCTGTCTCCATGGGAATCAGCAGAATACTATATGGAAAATACGGAGAAAAAGTAGATCTGTCAAAGTTCATGCTTGGTTCAGGTGCATTATGCGTAGTATGTTATGTTCTTGCATCACTTTTTTCAAATCCTGTAGTAGGACTTACAGGATGTATCCTGTGTGGCTTTTCTGTTGGAATCATGTGGCCGGGTACATTAAGTATCTCATCTAAGAAGTTTCCGGCAGGTGGTACTGCAATGTTTGCACTTCTTGCCATGGCTGGAGATCTGGGAGGAAGCATCGGTCCTGGTATTGTTGGACGAGTAACCCAGATGGCGGGAGATAATATAAGGAGCGGTATGTTGGTCGGCCTGATCTTTCCTGTGGTAATGGTAATCGGACTCTTATTTTTTGATAAGATAAAGTCCAGATAACTTTTCAAAATTTGTCTACAGAAAAGAGATGAAAATACGAATGGAAACAAAACAAATTATTCTTGAAACAAGGACGGATGAGGATGTTATAGAAATAACACTGGCAATGATTGATCTACAAGTGCCTGTATTACATGAACCACGATATACTGATTTGGGTTATGAAAGTTGTTTTTTGTGTGGGAAAGACCTGCAAATGCGTGTAATTCATAGAAAAATAATTATATAAGAACTCTTTTGAAGAATGTCTGATTTACAAGGCTTAGGAACTTTTTGACAGTGATATTGATTTGATATATGATTGTACCAAATAAAGGGGAGTAACCTACGCTTTTAAAACGTGCGTTTGTGGTGTCGTCAGTACGGTGGAAACATCCGGTGCCGCAAGAAAATAGTGAGACTTTTATTGCATTTTTGTTATGCAATAAAGGTTTCTTTTTTTATACATTTTTATCGAAAAGATCTTTCATTGCATAAAAATCCAATAGACATTTATGAAAAGAGGAGGCATAAGTGATGAAAGAAATTTATCAACAGACAGTAAAGGATAAAATCCAACGTCAAAACCAGGAGTTTTCGATGGAAGGTCTGCGAGTATTGGCTTTTACTTATCGTGAAATTCCAGAGAATCACACATTAACTATAGAAGATGAGAATCACTTGGTATTTCTTGGTTTGATCGCGATGATGGATCCGCCAAGAGAAGAATCAAAAACTGCAGTTACAGAATGTATAAAAGCAGGAATCAGGCCGGTTATGATCACAGGAGATCATAAAATCACAGCAGCAATTGCAGGGTTGCCGGTTCCATTTGCCCCGGTACATCTGCTGTTTATTAATCTTTTGACAGACAGCCTTCCGGCAATTGCATTAGGAATGGAACCACATAGAAGTGAAGTGATGAATGAGAAGCCAAGATCAGCAGATGAATCGATACTGACAAAAGATTTTCTTAGTAAGATCGGTCTGGAAGGTTTTGTGATTGGAGCTATGACAATGATTGGATTCTTAACAGGATATCATCAGAACGGTGCATTGCTCGGAAGTACATATGCGTTTGGAACTCTTTGCCTTGCTCGTTTGTTTCATGGATTCAACTGCAAATCAGATCATCCGGTCATTTTCACAAAAGTATTCTTCAACAATAAATGGTTGCAGGGAGCATTTGTACTTGGTGCAGTATTAATTACAGCGGTATTGACGATCCCGGGATTACATCGGGTGTTTAATGTGGAAACTCTGAATCTGATTCAGCTTGGATGTGTATATTTGTATGCGTTTGCCAGTCTCTTGATTATACAATTGATTAAATGTATACGTATGAACTTTATTGCTGAAAAACATTCATAATTAATAAAGCCGATACAGGATTTTTAAATCTAGTTTCGGCCTGGTTTAGCACCATCACAGCCGGCAACCAGGAAGAAATGGCGGAGTGCACCTGATTTTACAGCTTCTACTACAGTATTCGCATGAGACAGTTGGTAGTGTAAAGAATAGGAGCAGGAAGATGATCAAACTCTTTCTGCTGATTCTGCCATGCGGTTCCGAAGCGTCCTTTTAAGTGAGAGAACCTGGTCAGTGTCCTGGCAAATAAGATACTAATCCTGAACGATAAGATTACACATGTTGGCAAGCGAACGACAAGGGATAAACTATTGTCATATTTGTCGGCAGAATCCATCAGACATTCGTCGTTATCTTTTGACATTCCCTTTGACCGGCAGCAGCTGGCAGATTATCTTTGCATAGACCGTGCGGCAATGTCTACGGAGATATCAAAGTTACAAAAAGAAGGCTTTATAAAAACAAATCGAAATCATTTTGAGTTGTTTGCCTGTAATGAAACAGATTTACAAGCTGACAAATGATGGTATAATTCTATTGTTGAGCGGATAGAAAGGGTATAGATATGAGAAAAGCAATCGTATATGCATCGGCACATCATGGAAATACAGAAAAAATAGTAAAAAGCATAGCAGAAAGATGTCAGGCCGATTTGATTGATGCAGTAAAACAGTCAGACGCCGATCTGAGCAGTTATGATATGATCGGGTTTGCATCAGGAATCTATTTTTCAAAGTTTCATCAGTCGATATTAAAATTTGCGGAAAAGAATTTACCAGATGACAAAAAGGTCTTCCTGATCTGCACTTATGGTGGGAGTGCGAATTATAGATCCATAGAGCAGATTTTGGATAAAAAACATGCCAGCGTAGAGGGGAAATTCGGATGCAAAGGATACGATACATTTGGTCCGTTTAAACTAGTTGGAGGTATTGCAAAAGGACATCCGGATGATAAAGATATCCAAAATGCAGTGGAGTTTGTAAAAGACTTATAAGAATATAAAGAAGAAATAGAAATTTTCTCTGTTTTCACCACAAAATATATAATTAAGTGAGTAGCTCATTGAAACCTTTATTGCAGGAATCAATGATGTGGATGATGGACAGAATAATACAAAGGAGCTGCAGAACAATGAAGACTTAAGTTCTGCAGCTTCTTTTGTGTAAATATGATGTGTCTTTTGCGGTTGAGATACAGCTATAGATTTTCCGGTCTGCAAAATTAACGGCAGAGGGGACCGGGAAATCAGGTATGGCTTCCTTCGGTCAGGGAACAGCCATCCATCATGCGGATTCCGTTTATGGTATCCAGATAGGTGTTATACATTTCCTTCCATTCGTCAGAGGCATCCTCGGAGTACTGGCTGATGGTGGACAGAAGATCGTATTTTTTGCCATCGACTGTCTCGATGCGGCCGAGATAGCCCTGCCATACACTGTCCAGAGGCTGGTCTTTACCATCGTAATATCTGGCTTCCAGTGTCAGCACAGGAACATCCTCATTGTAATAAGTCAGTTTATATCCACCATTTTCGGTTTCGGTCGTTTCATAACGGCAGAGATATTTCCAACGCTCCGGAGTAAGAACCTGAAAGTAATCCGTCATGGCCATATCAACATACTCTGCGTAAACGAAATCTATGGATTTGATTAGCTCTGCAGCTTCCTTTTCAGCGGCCTTATCATAGGTGTCTGACGGAGTCAGGATAAAAAGTCCAAATGTATAATCGTCAGTCTGGCATACAAGCGCATCCACATTTTTTTCTTCTTCGTTGACTGCGGTTAAATATTGATATTTTGTAGCAGGATAAGATTCAAAGGTAAGGTCCTCTTTGGTGATGATCTCACCCTTTACCGGATAGTATTCTGCCAGAAAACCCTTCAGGGAAGAATCCTCCAGAGAAGAATTAGCTACTTTTAAAACAAAGGCAGTACTTTTTCCTTCATTTACAGAACGCTGCTCGAAATAACCTCCTTTTTCGGGCATGGATTCTCGGATCGTAGTATCGGCAGGGAAACCAACCCGCATATGAAGCTCGCCACGCTTTTCTGATTCAGAGGATTCTTCGGGAGAATCCCCGGAGGAGGAATCAGCTTCTGAATCGGAATATTCCTGAAGGTTGCCGTAGTCATCAATATAGTATTTATCTCTGGAGCCAATATAAGTGGTTCCGGTAGCGTCCTCCAGCCACACACTGCCATCCTCATAATAATAATGAGGTTCAAAATAACCGTCCTGTTCGGTCCAGCCGGCATCGTTGCCTTCCATCAGTTCAC
>OGQY01001801.1_pt1 | contig 13806 bp, 9 predicted proteins | sample 1553361 | NCBI WGS metagenome assembly OGQY01 (sample SAMEA2579963, study PRJEB22360) | human gut metagenome | reverse complement strand
ACCATACCAATCCCTTCCAGCCGTTGGATTTGCGCTTCTGTCAAGCAGCCGCGTTTTCCTTTCTTTGCAGCCCGCTGGGCCAGCACCCAGGTACGCAGCTCTCCTTCCATGGGGTTGAGATGCCCGTGGGCCGCATAATACGCAGAGGCTTTTCGAAACCACTGTTCCCACAGCTCTTCCGAATCTACCCCGGCATCCCACACCATTCCAAGGGCCTCCAGCTTTCGGGTCCGTTCCTCGTTCAGGACCCCCTTTTTGTAGTTTTTTCGCTGGGTGCTGATCCAGCGCCCTAAAAACTGGTCCGGCCCACTGTCCTTGGAGACCCGCAAATGCCCGTGGCGCTGAACGTATGCTTCCGCCTGCTGGTAGGCCGTCTCCCAAAGGGATTGGTACACGTCCCAGATCATGCCAACAGACTCCAGCATACGGCTCTTTTCCGGCGATAGCTTTCCGGCCTGCTTGGCTTTTCGCTGGGCAGTCAGCCACTGGGAAAGCCCTGCGGGCAAGGGCGCATTCCGTCTCTGGTAAGGGCAAAGGTGCCCATGACACTGAAAATATGCCTCTGCCTGTCGGTAGCGGTCCATCCACGCCTGCTCCGGCACATCCCATATCACCCCCAGAGCCTCCAGCTTCTGAAGGCGGTCAGGTGCAAGTGCTCCGTTTTTTCTGTCCTGTTTCTGATTGGACAGCCAAATCCCCAGCTTCATGCCAGCCTCCGTTTGGTACGTGGCAGGCGGAAATGTCCCGTTACAAACAACATAGTCCTCCAGCAGCGCAAAAAAATGCTCCCAACTCTCCCTGCGCAGAACTTCCGGCTCCCAAACCACGCCCAGGGCCTCTAACTGGGCCTGTCGCGCCTGTGACAAGCGTCCCCGTTTGTACTCCATGCGAACCTTGTTCAGCCAGATTCCCAGCTTGACCCCCTCCTCTGTGACATAGGACTGAGGGACCCGCGCCGTGCCATGCTTTTGCAGATACCGTTCCAATGCCTGGTACATTCTGTTCCACTGAAACTGCCTGACATCCCAGACCATACCAATGGCATTGAGTAGATCCACCCGCGCCTGGGTAAACCGCGGATTGGTACGGCTTTTGTATTCCATACGCTGGGTGCCAATCCAGGCTCCAAGGCGTTTTCCTTGGCAGACATAGTCATTGGGGACCAAGAGATCCCCGTGTTCCCGTCGGTATTGTTCCGCAAGGCGGTAAAACGCCAGCCAATCCCGCTCCCGCTGGTCTTTAGCTGACAACGCCAAAAGGACCACCTCCTCTCCAACTTCTCAGCAGACTCTCCCTGAATCGTTTCCCTCTGGAAGGACTTCGTTTTCACCCCCGGCTCAAAGCTCTCTTGAATATATGGTGACCACACCTCCCATCTCATAACAGCCTCCCATTTGAAACATGTTTAACACGTCATTTCATTGTCATTTTGTTATATCTGAGCGGACACGTCAAGTTTCTTTCCATCTTCGTTCTTCAAAAATGAGCAACTTTCTCTCCTTTCACAGAGAAGGACCTCATCAGGCGGCGCAGTTCTTCTATAAAAACAGTTCTTCGGAGAGAAAACATAGCAGGTTCCCTTTTTCCTTCTTTTTTGCTATAATTATTAAAATAGCAATACCATTTCAGAAGAGAGATGATTATATGGACAACATCTGTTTTGTTATCATGCCTTTTGGCATTGGTTTTGACGATCTCTATGAAAAAGTATATGTTCCAGCGATCCAGTCGCAGGGTTTATCCCCCTTACGCGCGGATGAAATCTACGACAATCAGCCGATCATACGGGATATCACCCAATCCATCCACCACGCCAAGGTCATCCTGGCAGATGTCACAGGGCGAAACCCAAACGTCAACTATGAACTGGGCATCGCTCACGCGCTGAAAAAAGAGGTCATCCTCCTCACCGCTGAAGCCAAGGATGTCCCTTCCGACTACCGTCATCTGAGATACCTGCAATATAACCGCATGGATGTTGACTGGAATCAAACCTTGTCCCAGGAGCTCCAGGCCACACTGAAACAAGTTCTTTCCCGACTAAGCCAATCAGACAAAACAATTCCATCCACAGCCCCCCGCCAAAGCGCGGTTCTAAATGTCCCTGCTGAAGCGGAGGACAACGAGAACTGGAGCCCCGAGGAAACACACGCCATTTCCAAGGCCGAGGCCCTGGGCATGCAATTGCAAACCGCTTCCCTCTGGCTGGACTGCATGGGCTGCCGTGTCCTGTTGACATCGCAGCATGCGTCCCTCTGCAAACTCCATGCCGCAATCGCCTGTCTGCTGAATGAAAGGGTCCGTGCGCTCTCCCATGACCTTCCTAAGGGCCACACCCTTCAGATGCGCCGCATGGACTTTGGAGATGCTGCCCCACACACGTTTTTTGTGGACTATCTCTATGACGCCTCTGTGCTGCCCCTATACACGCAGCGGGAGCTCATCCGACGCCTAAGCACCGAGCTTTGCACGCAAACCTTTGCCCCTCAAATTCGATACCTGGAAGAACATTGGGACCAGGCACCACGGAAGGAAGAGCCGGACCCATATGATTCCCCGGACCATCTGCCCCAGGAGCGAACCCCGATCTGTTTTCGGCAAGATTTTTATGTGGCGGACATCAAACGCATATTTTACAATCGCTTCCGAGGGGATCACTTTTACCAGATTGACGGTCTCCTGCCCACGTCTCTCCTGAAAGAGGAACCGGTTTCCGGAGAAAACCATTGGCTGGCAGATTGGGCCCAGAAAGAGGCCCGGTGCAAGGTGGGAGACACGGTCAGATTCAAAGTTCACAAAATATACGACCTTAAGGACTACAATCATACGCCGAATGCCCGGAACGTCAATTTTTCCCAGCTGGAAGTGGTATCCGGTGGTTCTGAGGATGCGTTGTGAGAAGTGGTTCCTGAATAGACAAAAGACAGGGACCAAGGCATACATGCCTTGGTCCCTGTCTTTCGTTTTGACATCACAGTCACACCAACACGGCAAAACCGCCTTTGAAAAAGCAGGTGTTCATGTCATGTCCATTTGCAAGGGACGGTTAAAATCGATATTTTGTTAAAGGTTCCGCTCTATTTCACATTTGTCATCCAATCATCCAATTCTTTCCGGGCATCTGGCAAATGAGACAATACATGTGCTGGGTTAACACAATACATAAAACACAAGACATCTCTGGCTGTGCGTTGCTTCTCTGCTGTGGTAAGATGACTGAAGAAACTCATCTCTGGTGCTCCTTGTACGTTTTCCTTAGAATGGCTTTCAGTATTCAAAACCAAGCGATACATGGAATTCTGGAAATATGCTCTTTTATTCTGATCAGGAATTAGTGCGAGCACCCGTGGATTCAGGCTGACTTTCTCGACACCTTCTTTAAATGAGAATATTGCAAACGCTTCTAAGACTCGTCTTGTCGTGTTACCGATGGTTAGTTCCGCCGCAAAATCAGGATTACAACCATATTCATACACACAGCGCATTAGCTGCGTGTATTCATTGTGAGAATTTGCCATAAACGGGGTTATTGTCTTATTTAGAAGTTGGAATGAGCAGTACTCAGAGTTCTTCCCTATTCCAGCACAATTCGAAGAAATTTCGTCCAGGGCTTTCTGCAAATCAAACATCACACTCACATCATGCGTCATCATTAGAACTTTTGTTGTTGCACATGATGTAAGAACCTGATTTAGCTTATATCTTAAAAATGATAAAATTCCTACTCGATTTTCAACATCAAAACTTGAAACAGGATCATCAATAACCAAGAACATTTCATCATAGTATAGCTTTTGAAACTCTGTTTCTTTTGCAATTTCGGCAAAAAAATAGCTTAAGGCCAAAGCATTTCGTTCTCCACATGATATTTTATTCGGAGAAACATCCTTCCCATTTACTTTCAAATGGTACATTTGGTCGTTTCCAAGATACAATTGGAGTCTGGTATCACTATAGAAGATATAAGAAAGTGATTTGTTAATCTGCTCGATAGCGATTTGAAGATTCTTTCGTTGTGCATCTAAAAGAAGTGCCTTGGCCAACTCTTTCTCTGCGGTTTGCTTTGCTGTTCTCTGCGATATCAACGATTGATACTCAGAGTCAATTATATAATGGGCAATCTCATCACTCAATTTCAAGAGGTCTTTCTCTGCAGTCTGCCTATTTGTAATAATTTGATTATAGGACAATCGTTTACCTTCTAACTTTACTAAAATATCATTCAGCTGTTTATACTCGGTTATCAAATCTGTGAAGGTATCATACTGTGCCAGAGAAAGGGGATCAGAAATTTTTGCTTGGACAACTTTATTGTGATTTCCAATTGCACTATTAACAGAGGATATTTGTAAAATTAACTTCCCAAAGAGTTCGGAATCCAAGACACTATAGTCCTGATAAAAGTCTGCTTGGATTTCGGACAATATTAATTTTTTTAGCTCGTTGCGGTATTCCTCTACTTCGCGGTTCAAGATATTCTCAATTCGCTGTAACGATACTACCCGATGTTCCTCCGATATCGGCTGTAAACAGGTGGGGCAAATCTTGTGCGATCTTACCGATAAGAACCCCTTTGCAGTTGAAAGCACATCAATGCCCATCGACTGAAGTAACTCCTGCTCACGCGAAGTCAATGTTGGTTTTTGTGGCACTTTTGCTAAAAGCATTTTTGCAGATTCTACTATCTTTTCTGGAGGCTCGATAGCTCGAATCTGTGGACTAATAGTTAATACAGAGGCATCAGTACTATCAAAGACAACCAACAATTCATCAAGCTTTGCACGCGTTGTTGCCTCATCCATACGGGGTTTTAACTTACCAAGTCTGTCTACTTCTATCTCTGTTACGCGTGTTTTAATGTGGTTCTTTTTTATACGGATTCCACTCGTTTCAGCCCACCCGCCAGCGGCCTGTAATTTCTTAATGATTAAACTTTGCCAGTATTCTGGAGCCGCAACATTAGTTGCTGATTTATACTGTTGGATAAACCCGCTTTTGGAATCGATGTCAGTTTGAACTTGAACAATTTGTTTCTCCAGTTCCTCTAACTGCTTTTCAAGTTCGACTTGTTTACCAAAAAGAACGATTGTCCCCAAGCCGCTTTCCTGTACTCTTATATTTTGGGAAATATATGTTTCGTCAAAAACAAAGAATTTCTCGGCTTTCAATCCTGGAGACATTTTAATGATATCTGTTCCAACTACAGGAATCAAATCTACTGTTTTGGGTGTTGTTGACATTGCGTATTCTCTAAATCCCTGCGCAATCGTACTCTTACCACTCCCGTTAGCTCCATACACCAACGCGACTCGGTTCTTTTTTGGTGCTCGATGAGTAGGGAACAGATTAAGTAAGGTAGTCGTATCAAAAAACGGAGATTTTATATTTATCCCTGTCATGCTGTCAATTGTTGTTGACATTATAATCCCCTCCCCACGCAGAAGTGCTTATAGGGATATTATACCAGACAGTATGCTGCAAGGATAGACTTAATTCGGGAGCATCTCGAAATATTCCACACATTGCAGTTCAATCTGTAAACTTCCATCAGACTGGACCAAAATGACATCGACCTTGTCTTTGATCTCATCTCCGTCGAATGTACTCAGTCCTACCTTCTCACAAAGGACTTCCTTGATTCTGTCCTACGATATAGAGGGCGGATCTTATATCACAACATCCACTCCATTTGTACTGTGTGTTTGATATGCCCTTTCATCTCCTGCACCCTATCAAAAGTTTCCCGGTCAATGATGGGCTCATGAGCATTTTCCACCAAGTACATAGCCAGCTGTCCGCAGTTCTTTTCCTTCTTCCCTGTCAGGTAATCCGGCGTATAGCTTTTCTGCATCAAGACCTGTCCCACATATTTCTCATTGTTCAGCATCCGGTCGATGGTAGAGGTGCTCCATTCTAATTTTCCTGTAACTGTCTTGATGCCATGAGACTCCAGATACTTCTTGATCTTCCGTACACCATTCCCCTGCACATATAGGTCAAAAATCTTTTGCACAATTTCGGCCTCCTCTGGAACGATCTGCAATACACCGTCAGGCCCTTTGGTATAGCCGAGGAAGCGGGTGTGATTGAGAAGTGTCTTTCCGTTCCTCATGCGGTGGCGGATGCCGAACTTGATGTTCTCGCTGCGGGATTGACTCTCCGCCTGATCCAGTGCCGCATACTGGTCAATGATGCTGTCATTTACCGTCATGGTATTAAATCCTCCTGTTTCGATGTAGACACCAATGTTCATCTTCTTGAGCCTCCTGATCTGTTTGATTGTCTCCAATGTATCCCGCCCAAACCGACTGAGGGACTTTACTAAAATCAGATCAATTTTCTTTTTCCTGCAATCTCTCGTCATCTGTTGGTATCCGGGACGCTTATCGGGCCGCAGTCCCGATGCTATATCGTAGTAGACAGCGACAAACTCCCAATAGGGATTCCTCTGGATATAGTCGGTGTAGAACTCGATTTGATTTTTTAGGCTGTTCTGCTGCTCCTCATGGCTGGTGCTGACTCGGCAGTAGGCTGCCACTCGAAGCTGCTGTGTCCAGATAGGTCCCAGCTTTTGGCTCTGCAGAATTCCAATAACATTTTCAGACATAACAAAACCTCCATGCTTTCTACTCATGTACTCATGAGCAGTATAACATGGAGGTTTCGATAAAAAGAGAAGCTACATTTCAGCCCCGTTTATAAGGCTAAAATGTAGCTTCCAACTTGGTGGAGCGAGCTGACCAAAATAAGAACTACACTTGCTTTATTTGGGGGTTTGCTCTAACACTGGACATTCAGAAGGTGAGATAATCTCCCTATTTTAATTCCTGCTCCAGACTATCAAACTCAGGTGTAGTAAAAAATTCTCCAAGGGTAATATTTAGCCCATCACAAATCATTTTTATGGTGATAATTTTAGGATTAAGACTCTTGCCATAAAGAATATTCTTGATGGACGAGGGCGGCAAACCGGATATTGTAGCTAAACCATTTATTGTTATCTCCCGTTCGTGGCATAGCTGCAATATCCGGTTGCGTACAGCCATTGTTGTGTTCATAGGTTATCCTCCCTTACGAACTTAGCGTAAGGGATTTCATTTGCTTTTGTAGGCTACGCGTGATACTATTAGGCTATGTATAGCCTAATAGGGAGGTATGAACATGGGCGATGGCCTGTCAAAAAATCGAATTAAGGGTTTATCTGCAAGTATTGACCAAAATTCGGCCGTTCTTATTTTGGGAACGCTCCCCGGCAGAATGTCGCTGACCTATGGCCAATACTATGCCGACCCCTCCAATAAATTCTGGGACATATTATTCATAGCATGCGGAGAAAAGATAGATAAGACGGACCAAGGAAAGAAAAGGTTGCTGGAGAAATATCATATCGCGCTTTGGGATATATTGGCTTCTGCTGTGCGTAAGACCTCCAACGACAAAGACATATCCGATGAAACGCCAAACGATCTCCCACTGCTCCTATCTCAATATCCCAATATAAAACTGCTGGTATTTCATAGCAACGATGCTTATAAATGTTTTAAGCGGTTTTTCAAGAACACCGCTGTTCCTTATATTTGCGTATCCTCACCAAGCGGTCAAAATAGAAAAGGCACCCAAGAAAAAGCGAAGGAGTGGAGAGCCGCCTTATCTTGCGCCATTCCACAACTCAGAAACGGGCCAAGGTTGGCGTGGAAGGGGGCACTCCCATGTGATATAATATTTTCACAAGAAAGGAGTATTGATATGGAGATTGAGAAAATCCGTAATTATATATCTTACTTTGAAACGGTCAATGCGGAAACCGCCTGTCGCTGGGAAGAAAGCAGGAAACTGGAAAGCGGTGCTTTCTCCATGCCGTTCCCTGTCTATGACACTCACTTTCTAAACTTTATAGATGATGTTTCCAACAGTGACCTTATGGATGTTAGTTATGGAGATACATTGGAGGAATATGGGCTTGGAATGAACAATGAACTTACAAAGAAAATTGATACTGCTGATCTCAGACTGGCAAAAGCAATTTTGACTTGCTATGTCCGGCAAGAACGCTTCTGCGATGGACTATGGGGACGGGCAATCAAAGAGGGGACCTTTTTGGCACTGTTAAAGCGAATAGATACCCTCTTGACACTGTAAATATCGCATAAAAAGGCCATGCTACCCATTGAGGGGTAGCATGGTCCTTTTTGTGGCTTTTATGGACTAAAAGGAAATAAAGATATTTTCCATTAAACCCTAAAAAGCCATATTGATGGGATTATCGGTCGAAGTAAAGCGGATTGAGCAGATAGCTGTCACCTTTGGGCCGCCCGCCTGTTGCCTGATAATATGATTTCCTTTTCAGATAGCCATATTCAATGAGCAAGTCCAACGCAGGGAGCATATCATCCGCCCTTTTGAAACTCTTGTTTCTGCATAGATGGTACAGACCGCTTTTTGTAAATCCCCGCCTTGCTTGGCTTTCCAATCTCCGCAGTATGTATTTGGCCTCATGGAGTGTTTTGTCGGCCCCCATAACAGAATAGGCGTATTGTGCGTGTTCCAAGAAATATGTGGTGATTTTAATGGCCCGCTTCATCGTGCGTCCTGATACGAGAGTCTTGTCCGGAGAAATGCGATTTTCTACACAGTGGAGTATACCCGCAATCCTCAGTGCAGTTCCCGCACACTTTCCGCCCCAGTCAGACATATCTTCCAAGTCTGTCAACAAACGGGCTTCAATCTTTTCAGAGAACTGTCTATAAACATCGAGAGCGTCACCATCCAGTCTAATAATCGGCATATCCGAATTGGGATAGGGTAAGGAAAGCAAATCAAGTAAAATTTTCTCGTATTGTTCGTTGAGTTCCTTTTGTATAGGGGGAGTGTCAAAGGGACGATGTCCCATCATGGAGTTAGGCTTACTGTATAAAAAGCGCCCGGTAAGCCCTCGTCCCCGAAAGGCATCATTATTGAGCATTCCCTCCAATACACTTTCCTGCGCCGACAAGAGCATAGTAAGCGCAGGAGCGTCGAGGCACTCAGCTTCCCGCCCCTTACGGTCTACCCGAATCGGATCGCCAGAATAGGCTTTTAATACGGTATCAATAGACACCACATTGGAGGAATACTTTCCATTAAAAATATCGAACAAACCACCCTCCGTAGAAATCACCGTTATAATGCCGTTATTATCCGCCATAAGGGAGGTTAGGGCTTCGGGGGTAATATCATCGGCGATTAGGCGCAAGGGCCTTATACGGCGCTGTTCCAGCTCATAGCATTGGTGTCTTGCCGTATCCGCTTCATCACGCAGACCCTTCCTTTCATACTTTTCAATCTGCGCCCTCCACTTGTTGAGTTGCGCTTCCTGTTCGGCAATCATCGGTTGTCTGCGTTTATTTTCCTCCATCTCATATTTATAGATGGCCCTCGTCATTGTTTTAATAATGCTGCTCTTGCGCTCCCCTGACTTAGCAATAATCAGAAAGTATAGGTTTAATTGCTCGTAATAATCTGGCTTCCCTTCAATGACAAATTTCCCCTGCACTGCCGCCGCAACCAAGGCCAACGCAGCTATGGCCGGCATATCAACTGCGGTAGCAGTGTTTTCTGATACAGCCATCACATAATCCCGAAGTTCAACTGGTAACCGTTTAACGGGGAAGGGTGGCAACTGGTATTCCTCCAATAACTCCGGTTCATGCCATTCTGGCTGGCATAGTTCGTTGGAGAATTTATCAATGGCTTCTCCCACCGTTAACCCCTCCGTTGCCATCAGATAGTCGATGATACTGCCCCCGACCTCTCCACTGGAAGAAAAGCAGTAAAATGTATTGGTGTCCCGATAATAGCGCAGGTCGTTTTTATGCCCACATACCTCGCAATTTTGGAAACTGACCGTGTTTCCACTTTCAGAATATGGGCCATTCCGTTCAATCAGATATGAGAGAAAATCAAACTTCTCTATCTGCGCTTCCAACTCCGGATTTCTCCGCAGCTCTAAAGAAATGATATTCTTTTTGGTATTTTCGCTTTTCGGTTGTTCACGACAAGGGATTGCTAATATGTTCTCCACTGAGATCCTCGCATTTTTGCTGTGCAGGACTACTTCTTTATTTGTGCCCAAGAACAGGCGGTTAGCATTGGTGCAGGCTCTATCACTCTGTGGGAAAATAGAAACCAGACGCTCAACAATCGCACACCGTATATCAGGGTCGTTGATAACATCGTCTGTGATAAACACAAGCCTGAATTTTGGACATTTGTCGCTGTGGCTGAAGGTCTGATAAGAAATCACAGGTGATAGTCCATAGTCATCACATATCCTTAATGCCTGTTCCTGTGATAACTGTGGATGTCCTTGATCGGCATTATCAATATCCACCATAAAGACTTGCTGCTCTTGCCAATCGGCGGCTTTGGAACCATCTAAGATAGCGGGGCAAACCGTATGTCCAGTTCGGAGCTTTTGTGTCAATTGAGCGACAGTTACTTCCTTTATACTATCCTTCCTCAATACTCTCCGGGAAATTCTTCCCCACTCCCTTTCATCTGCCTTCTCCTCTATCCCTATCGGGTCGATGTGCAGCCGTATCTTTGCCATTAAAATACTCCTCCTCTGTTTTTAGAAATTCCTGATATTCCTCTTGGTGTGCACCAACATAGGCGGCAATATCACGATAGATGGCATAGGCAAAGATTCGGGCCTGCTCCCGGTTGATTTTACCTGCTCTGTCCGCCATGTTGTTTCACCACCATTCAGAAACCTCTTTACATTTCAGAATAAATCCCTTATAATAATTTCTGTAAATAGAACTTATTAAAATTTATTCTGAATGTCGAATGTGATGATAGCATAAAAAAAGAGACTTGTCAGGAAAATCCGTTAAGCCGTTAAAAATAAAATTCCAGAAATTAAAATTCTATAAATCGAATATTGGAGGTGCTTTTATGGCAAGGAAAAATTCAACAGCAGACAGTATCATTCCGGTATGGGTGCAAAGGCTTCAAGCCCTATTGGAAGAACGAGATATGAAGCAATCTGAACTTGCTGGCAAAATTGGTGTTGCTCCATCTACTGTTTCTGATTGGCTGAGTGAGACAAAAGGAAGAGAGCCTGGGGTTAGCAAGCTATACAGTATTGCAACTGTACTTGGGGTATCAATGGATTATCTAATGGGGGCAAGCGAATGTGAAACTGCTAAAAATGAAGAAATTCATAAAAGGATCGGCTTGAGTAACAAGGCCATCAAAAAACTCATTCGTCTGCAACGCAAAGTCAAGGCCAATAACCTTTTGGCCGTAAAAAAAGTGGCAGTCTGTAATTTCTTATTAGAAACGGAGGACATAACGGACCTTTTTGACTGTCTTTATAACTATTTGCTGGGGGAATATTACTTTAATGATGGGCAGCAGGATTTAAGTGCAACTGCAATTTACTTAAAATCGCCACTCGGAACATCTGATGAAAGGCTGAATTTTGCCGAAAGTTTTTCCTATGTTTATTTATCGAAAATTACGCAGGAACTATCTCTTTTGAAGGAAGAAGCTGTCAAGCGCAGTAGACTAAGAGAAAAAAAGACCTATGAAGAGTGGAAAAATACTGATGCTGGAAAGGCTGTTGATTTGGAAACTTTGAAAGATCAAGCGGCATATGAAGATGGAGAGGAATGAGTATGAATGTTGTAATCTATGCCCGATTTTCTTCTCATTCCCAAACGGAACAGTCAATCGAGGGGCAGTTAAAAGAATGTTACGCCTACGCCCAGCGCAACGACTATACCGTGGTAGGGGAATACATCGACCGGGCGCTTTCTGGCACCACAGACCATCGCCCTGAATTTCAAAAGATGATTGCTGATAGTTCCAAGAAAACTTTTCAGGGTGTTTTAGTTTATCAGCTTGACCGCTTTGCCCGCAATCGCTATGACAGTGCCACCTATAAATCAAAACTAAAAAAGAATGGAGTCCGTGTGCTGTCTGCCCGTGAGAATATTTCGGACGATGCAAGCGGCGTACTGATGGAAGCTGTTCTGGAGGGGATGGCTGAATATTACAGTGTAGAGTTGGCTCAGAAAATCAAACGGGGAATGGACATTAACGCTGAGAAGTGCCTTTCTACTGGCGGAAATCTGGCTCTTGGCTTCAAAACAGAAGATAAACGGATTGTGATTGACCCACTTACCGCGCCAATCGTCGTTAAAATTTTTGAGATGTATGTGACTGGCTCGACAATGGCTGATATTATCCGCTATCTCAATGCCAATCAAATCAAAACATCCTACGGAAATGAATTCAACAAGAACAGCATTAACCGCATTTTGAGAAACAAGCGATACATAGGGGTATATACATACCGGGATAAGGAAATTCCTGATGGACTCCCCCGCATCGTTGATGAAGATTTGTTTTGGGAGGCACAGCGCATTATGGAGAAAAACAAAAAAGCCCCCGCACGAGCGAAGGCTAAAGTAGATTATCTCCTTACCACAAAACTGTTCTGTGGACACTGTAAGGCCGCCATGACTGGTATCAGTGGGACGAGTAAGACAGAGCGGAAATATCACTATTATCAGTGTGTGACCAACCGCCGGGACAAATCCTGTGACAAAAAGACGGTTGGAAAAGAGTACATAGAAGATTTGGTGGTCAACAGACTGCGGGATTTCCTGACCCCAGACAATATCAGCACGATTGCCAGAGAAGTTGTTGACCTCTGTGAACGAGAGAGCAACAACGGCAACACAAGGAGGCTTAAAAAACTGCTTGCAGAAAATGAGCAGGCCACAGAAAATCTGCTGAAGGCCTTGGAGAGTGGACAGGCCGTTGATATTATCGCTGACCGGATTGCACAAAAGAAGAAAGAGCATGAGAAACTCTCCCTTCAGCTTCTTGTGGAAACCTCCCAGCATCCGACCCCCAGCGTGAAGGAAATTCGATTTTTCCTCAACCAGTTCCGCAAGGGGGACATCAACGACCCCAAATACCGGCAGGGACTGGTGGATATGCTTGTCAACAAAATCTACCTCTATGACGACAAAATGACCGTCCTGTGCAATACACAAGACGGTCACTTTGATGTTGACCTTAAGGAAGTGAGTTCACTTAAGGGTCAGTTGGTGGAGGCGGGGGGAGTTGAACCCCCGTCCGAAAACACTTCCTCGGGAACCTCTCCGGGCGCAGACGGTTATTTACATTCCCGTGCCATGACGCAAGCCGTCATGCTTCATGGGTTGGTAGCTTCATTGTGCATGCTGGAGGCAAAGCTTACTCCAGTCACGTGCACCACTTAGATCACGCCCAAGTCCGGCTCGTGGTCCTTCCGGGTTGGACGTCCGCTGATCAAGCAGCGGCGAGAACTTCGTTGTCGTTGTTCTTTAATTTATAAGTTGCCCGTTTTTCGGATGACAGGCCCATCCGCCCGCTATTCCCGCACCCATGTCCCCGTCGAAACCAGTACGCCCCCAGATTGAAGCTTTGAACAAGCCCATTGGTTCAGCACAGGCAGAGGTGTCTCTTCCCCGACACCTCACCGGGAGACCAAGAGCCACATATTGGCCCTTGGCGTCCCGGGAACGGTTTGGCTGCGAAACCGTTGGTCACTTACATTTTTTCCGGCTCAGGGTACTCCACACCGAAGGTTTCCACCGTAACCTTTTTCATCCGCTGGTCGGCCTTGGGTTTGTCGTTCAGGCCGGTTTTGGTGGCCGCGATGCGGTCCACCACGTCCATGCCCTCGGTCACCATGCCGAACGCGGCATACTGCCCATCCAGGAACTCGCCATCAGCGTGCATAATGAAGAACTGGCTCCCGGCAGAATC
>OGQY01001787.1_pt1 | contig 13900 bp, 10 predicted proteins | sample 1553361 | NCBI WGS metagenome assembly OGQY01 (sample SAMEA2579963, study PRJEB22360) | human gut metagenome | reverse complement strand
AAGCCAATAAAACCAGATTAGTAAGGGTAAATATCCCCATTCATATTTTTCATGGAACAACAGATGCCCACGTGCCTATCGAAGGAGTCTACGATTTAGCCTCCCGGTTTAAAGTGTGCGGCAAAGATAATCTAACCTTACATATTTTTGAAAATCATAATCACGATCTGAATTTTCAAGATTGGTTAACTCAAAAAAAGTATTCTGCAGGCTTAAAGGAACTGTTCGAATGTGCCGGTAAATACTGAACCGGATTTATAATATACCGGGTTCAAATCCGCTTGTCGGGAATTTTCACTTCTTTCCAGATGGTCATGAATTTTTGAAAAACATATTCTATCCATACCATAAAAATGCCTATACCAGCCCCGACGGCCGCTTCACTAAAACGCAGAAGTCCGTTTTCCCAAGGGGGGAGATCGGGATACTCGTCGGAAATAATCAAAATCACGGTTAAAGTAATCGTCGCCATTTTCCCATTATCGGGTACATTCAAAAGCATACAAATCAATTCCAGAATAAATACCGCAATAATCAACCCACCGACAGAGAAGGAATAAAGTAAGAGATAAATCCAGGCAATAAGCGCCCCGATAAAAGTCCCCAATACCCGGAGCCAGGCATTATGAAGCGAATTTTTCAAATCTCTCTCCTGTAAGACAACGATAGCAGAAGTACAAGCCAAAATAGCGCCGATAAATCCCGATTCCTGATGAAAACGTCCGGTGACATACGAACCGAAAAAATAAGCCAACAATACTGCCATACACTTGACAAAAGCAGTCTCAGGGTGAACACGCCGGATAATTTGCAAGATCTTCATATATTTCAGATTACTCCTTAAAATACGAATAAATCCCGAATCAGTTATAAAAAAGTAAGATTCAGCTCTGTTTTTTTCGGTAATCGATAGGAGAAAAGCCCGATTTCCGTTTAAAAAACTTACCAAAAGCCGACTGATCCGAAAAATGCAACTCAGCAGTAATCTCCTGAATCGATAAGGGAGAATGTTTTAAAAGATTACGGGCTTCACTGAAAAGCATTTCAAAAATAAAATCACAAACGCTCTGTCCGGTAATCCGTTTCACGATAAGGGTCAGGTAGTGGGCAGAAAGATTCAGTTTTGTGGCATAAAATTCCACTTTATGTTCTTTGCGGTAATGTCTGACCAAAAGCTCAATAAAAGCTTTGATCACACTTTCATACCGATTCAGATTACCTTCCCCCTTAAATTCCTCCTTCCGATCGATAATATTGCTAAAATCCAGGTAGAAAGCAAAGAGCGAGTTGAGAATCACCTCTTTATAATACAGGTGTCCGGGCTGACCGATGACTTTCCCGACAGCAAGCATTCTATCTCTGATCAAAATAGAATCCTCTTCATTCAAACCAACCATAGGCGTATTATACAATTTCACACCATACCTAATCCGTCGGTAAATCATATCCGTCGAATCCATTTCATCCATAAATTCTTTACTGACCAGCAGGCACAAACCACTGAAATCGGGACTACAGTCCCTGAAATGAAATAAATGTGAAGCAGAAAGCAAAACGGCCGTGTTGGCCTGAATGAAATAAGAGCGGTAATTTATATTCAACTGTGCTGTTCCAGATAAAACTAATATAATCGTAGCGGCATTTAGAAAAACCGGTGCCGACAACTGACGCTCGACCAGGTTACAATCCAGGACAAGACTATTTATCCTTGTCCTAATATCGTTTGCAAGATAGGGTAAAGACAAGAGTTCTCCTATATTTTTTATATGGACCGAATTTTTCACCATCGCCTGAAATAACTCCTTACAAAAATAAATAAAAAGTAGTCTATGTCCAAATAAAACCAATTTTGTGCATTTTTAAATTTCCCGCAATCTCTGTTTTTTACGAGTTTTGCACCCGATTTTCCGAATGGATTTCCAATAATCAAATCGATACGATATATGAAAAAAAACAAATTCGTTTTACTTGTTTTTCTATTTGTTCAGACATCGGGCCTCATTATGGCTCAAAACCGGCAATACCGAAAACTAAGTATAGAAGAAATGTTCGGACTGGCGGATAAAAACAGTCGTAGTATCCGGACCTTCGATATGGCAGTACAAGAAGCCGGACAAGCGGTAAAAGTAGCTAAAAATGCCCAGCTTCCCTCGCTCGATGTTTCCTTGTCAGCCAGCTATCTTGGAGACGGTTGGTTGGCCGACCGTAATTTCTCGGACGGAGAAAATGCACCGATGCCACACTTCGGGAATAATTTCGCCCTGGAAGCCTCACAAGTCGTTTATGCAGGCGGGGCTATTTCACACAGTATCGCACTGGCTGAATTACAACATCAACTGGCCCAATTAGACAAAGAAAAGAACAAACAGGATATCCGTTTTTTACTGGTCGGCAACTACCTGGAACTCTATCAACTACACAATCAAGCCGAAGTATATAAAAAGAATATCGAACAAACCCGAAGATTATTGGAAGACATCAAAGCCAAACAACAGGAAGGGCTTGCAATTAAAAACGATATCACCCGTTATGAGTTACAACTGAAATCCCTTGAACTGGCGCTGATTCAAATTGAAAACAGCCAAAAAATCATCAACAACCAATTGGTGACCACCCTGGGATTACCCCAGGAAACCCTCATCAAGGCAGATACCGGTATCATCCGAGAGCTACCCTTTCTATCCCCTGAAAGTCAATGGCAAACGACAGCCAACACCTCGTCTCCGATATTGAAACAAGCACAATTGGGAATACAACAAGCCGAACAACAGGAAAAAATAGCCAAAGCTGAACAATTACCCTCGGTAGCCCTTTTTGCCAGCGAACATCTGGATGGCCCGATCACCATCGAAGTGCCGCCTATCGATAAAAACTTCAATTACTGGTATATAGGGATAGGAGTGAAATTCAATATCGCCTCGGTGTACAAATCCGGCAAAAAAGTCAGACTGGCCAAACTCTCTACTCAAAAATCCATAGAGAACGAACAGCTACTGCAAGATAACATACAAACCGCAGTAAAAGCGGCCCATATTCGTTTTGCAGAATCTTTCACCACCTACGATACCCGTTTGAAAAGTCTGGAACTGGCCGATCAAAATTATGAGATGATCCGATACCGCTATCTGAACGATCTGGCCCTCATCACAGACATGCTGGACGCCAGTAACTCCAAACTCAATGCCGAATTACAGGTTGCCAATGCCCGGATCGACATTTTATATCACTACTATCAATTAAAAAAAGCAGCAGGAATCCTATAATCTCAGTTTAAATTTCAAATACCATGAAACACAAAACAAAAAAATTCATATACAACATCGTTGTCATCCTCCTCCTTATCACCGGTATCAGCTGGGTTTTCTCACGTTTTATCCACCTTGGCCGGGTAGAATATACCGATAATGCACAGATCAGGCAATTGATCGTCCCGGTAAATTCCCGGGTACAAGGGTTTATCGATAAAATCTGTTTCGACGAATACCGCCCCGTCCGTAAAGGAGATACCCTGGCATTGATCGAAGACACCGAATTCCGTTTCCGGGTGGCACAGGCAGAGGCCGATTATCAGAATGCTTTATCCGGGAAATCGGCCATGACCACCACCATCAACACGACACAAAACAACCTGGCGGTATCGGATGCCGGATTAGAAGAAGCCCGTATTCGTATGGACAACGCCCAACGCGAATACCAACGCTATAAAAACCTGTACGAGAAAGCAGCGGTCACCCATCAGCAATATGATGCCGTCAAGACCGACTACGAAGCTCTGAAAGCCCGTTACGAATTGTTATCCCGACAAAAACAGTCGACCGCCTTGATAAAACAGGAACAAACCCAGCGACTCGAACAAAATATGGCCGGAATAAAATTAGCGAAAGCTGCTCTGGAACTGGCCAAGTTAAACCTTTCGTACACCGTGATTACCGCCCCCTGCGACGGTACTACCGGCCGGAAAAATATCCAGGAAGGCCAGTTGATCCAACCCGGGCAAACACTTGTCGATATCGTCGACGCCAACGACATCTGGATTGTCGCCAATTATAAAGAAACTCAAAACCGCCAACATCCGGGAAGGTCAATCGGTAGAAATCGAAGTGGACGCAGTTCCGGGTATACGCTTCGAAGGTGTGGTCAAATCGATCTCCCGAGCCACCGGGGCAAGTTTCTCCCTATTCCCTCAGGATAACTCGGCAGGTAATTTCGTAAAAGTCGAGCAACGTATCCCGCTGCGGATCGAATTTACCGGAAAAAACAATAAGGCAGACCTGGAACGCCTGCGGGCAGGTATGAATGTCGAATGTGAAGTAAAATATTGAAATATGCACCCAACAGGACCTTTTTCTATTCCTGCCATCCGTAATTTTGTACCCGAAAAACTGAAACCCTGGGTGATTATTCTGTTTGTGATCGTATTCCAGTTTTCCGGAGGCGTCTATTTGGCCGCCGTCAGTGAAATGGTAGGCAGCACAGCCTTAATGCAGGAAGATATCATGATGGCAGGCTACGCTTCCATGGTAGGTATGGCCCTGACCTTCGCCATCATGTTCCGGCTAAAATTCCGTTTCACGTCCAAAGTAGCCTTGCTCACCTGTTGTACAGCACTGATTATCTGCAATCTGATCAGCATGTATACCCGTAATGTACCTGTATTGATATTCGCCTGCTTCATTGCCGGATTTTTCAGGATGTGGGGTACATTCGAATGTAACTCTACGATACAGCTTTGGTTAACCCCTAAACGGGATTTGTCTGTTTTTTTCTGTTTCATTTATTTTCTGGTACAGGGAAGTATCCAACTGTCGGGACTGGCCACGACTTATGTCACCTTTTTTGCCAAATGGGAATTTATGCACTGGCTGCTCATCGGGTTACTGGGGGGTGTGGTGTTGCTACCAGGATTCGTATTGTTCCGCACCTGCCGTACCCTGAATAAACTCCCTTTATACGGTATCGACTGGCTCGGCGGATTGCTGTGGGGCTTGATCTTACTTTCAGTTATCTTCATCTGCATATATGGCGAACATTACGACTGGTATGCTTCTCCCTATATCCGTATGGCTACAATCGCAGCAATCGTGATGATCCTGTTGAATGTCTGGAGATCGTCGTTTATCCGGCATCCTTTTATTGCCCCCGAAACCTGGTTATTCAAGAGTGTGTATATGACTTTTCTCCTATACATCGTCATCGATCTCTTATTGGCCCCCTCCCACCTGTTCGACCACCTTTATATGGAAGCGATACTGGGCTATGATGCTCTGAACACCGCTTCCCTGAACTGGGTCGTCCTGTCCGGCGTAATCACCGGAAGTCTGTTCACCTATCAAACCTTCGCCCTGAGAAAATGGTGTTACCGCACGATGACCGTCATCGCTTTCAGTGCAATCGTCGGTTATCTTACCTTATTCTATTTCACGATCGACTACCATTTATCCAAAGAATTTCTGATATTTCCGATCTTTTTAAGAGGATTCGGCTATGTGATCATCGCCATATGTTTTCTGACCGCTTTATCGAGAGTGCCTTTTCCGAATTTCTTCCAGTCGGTATCCGTACAAGCCTTCGTCAGTGCCGGATTCGGAAGTGTACTAGGCACCGCCGTCCTGGGACAGATGCTCGAACAGACTGTAAAAAAGAACGTTTTACTACTCGGAGCAAACCTGGATCATGTCAACCCACTGACCGGACAGATTCCCTGGAAAGAACTTTACGGAAGCCTCCAACAACAGGCCCTGATCGTCTCCCTCAAAGAACTATACGGCTGGCTGGCATTAGGCGGCATCCTTTGTCTTCTGTTGTTTATGATAAAAGAAAGCAATATCCGTCCCCATCACGCCATACACCCCACCTATCGGGTTATCCGGAGATTGATCCGGGGGGAATTGTCACATTGATATTTCTGCAAACAGAATGAAATGGGACGAAAGGTCCGTCCCGGAATCCCATTTTTCCGGTTTCGGAAGCCATTTTTCCGGTTTCAGTAAATTAAATCCCTAACGGCTTGTTTCCAGCTACTATTTTTGCCTCAAATCAAAAATAGTAACTCATGAAAATAATACCAACACTTCTGTTTCTCCTCCTTCTGCTCAGCTTCCTCAGCGGATGCCAGCAGAAAGATAAAGCAGCCCGTCAACCGGAAATGACTGTCCGGGTGGCCCAAGCCGTTCTGTTAAAGGAACAAACTCCCAAAGAATTTTCTTTTATTGCGAAACCTTTCCGCACTTCAGAGTTATCTTTCCGGGTAGGCGGACCTATTTCCAATTTCGAAGTCTATGCCGGGAATTATTATCGTAAAGGCGAGGTAATCGCAACAATCGACGACCGCGATTTTCTGATCCGTAAAAAACAGACACAGGCCGTTTACGACCAGGCAAAAGCTGAATTCGAACGCATCGGTGCATTATATGAAAAAAACAATATATCGGCCAGTACATATGAGAAAGCCAAGGCTGAATATACCTCCGCCAAGACCGCTTTTCAGACAGCGGCCAACGAATTGAACGACACCCGGCTGGTTGCACCGTTCGACGGATATGTCGGGGAAGTGTTTATCGAGAAATACCAAGAGGTGAAAGCTACCCAACCGATCATTTCTTTTATCGATCTCGATCAACTGAAAATAGAAACTTACGTTACCCAGGATATCGCCCTCCAGGCAGAACAGCTCCAACAAGCCGAACTCCGTTTCGATGCGGTCGCCGACCGGACTTATCCGGCCACGATCCTGGAAATCTCCAAAAGTACTACCCCTAACAATCTCTCTTATCTGCTGACTGCCCGGCTTCCGAATCCCGACAGGCAATTACCGGCCGGAATGTCCGGTAAATTATATATGCCTTCCCCGGACTCTTCTTCCCGTCAGGCGATAATAAGTATTCCGCAACAGGCACTTTGTCATCGTCCTGCCGAAGGTGATTATGTCTGGATTGTAAATCCTCAGAATCATCAGGTTGCTAAGCGGAAGATCATTCCGGACAAATTGCTGGACAACGGTTACCTGGCGGTAAAAGAGGGACTGCAAGCCGACGAATTGGTAGCGGTCAGTGGGTTACGTTTCCTTTCAGAAGGCATGCCGGTCCATATCTCACAGCAGCTTTAAAAGTTCTTTTTTAAAAACATTCCTATGAAACTCATTAAATATTTTTTACAGAAACGTTCTGTCACCCTTTTACTGCTACTTCTGATATTTTTCGGCGGCCTGTTCGCCTATGCTAAAATGGGTAAACTCGAGGATGCCCCTTTCACTATCAAACAAGCCCTGGTACTGACCCCTTATTCCGGAGCCTCTCCCTCGGAAGTACAATCGCAGGTCACCGATGTCCTCGAAGAAGCAATTCAATCCCTGGGTGAACTCTATTATCTGAAAACAGAAAACCGCGCCGGATTATCCAAAATCACCGTTTACGTAAAAAAAGAAATCCGGGCAGATGAAATGCAACAGCTTTGGGATAAACTACGCCGTAAAGTCGGGGACGTACAAAGTAAACTACCGGCCGGAGCAGGCCCCTCGGTAGTCAATGACGATTTCGGGGATGTGTTAGGGGTATTTTATGGTCTTACCGGCGAAGGACATACCTACCGGGAACTTGAAGAACAGGCCAAACAAATTAAAAATGAACTGCTGAAGACCAAAGATGTAGCCAAAATAGAAATTTACGGAGTGCAGACACCGACTATCGATATTCACATCAGCCCATCGATCATGGCCCGGAGCGGAATTACCCGGCCGACATCGCCCGTGCTTTCGAAGCCCAGAATAAGGTCGTCGATGCTGGAGGGATCGAAGCCGGACTCAACCGCATCCGCATCGAATCGACCGGAAACTTCTACTCCCTGGACGATATCCGTAATCTCACCATTGTATCACGCACAGGCGAACACTTCCGGCTTTCGGATGTTGCAGAAATCAAAGAAAGCTATCAGACCCCTCCTGCCAACCTGATGCGTATCGACGGTAAACCGGCCGTCGGCATCGCTATTTCGACAATCCCCACAGGAAATGTCGTCAATATGGCCGAACTTATCAAAGAGCAAACCGATCATTTCACAAACACACTACCGGAAGGTTTTTCCCTGACCTGTATCTATGATCAGGGGTATGAATCGGCTGTAGCCAACCAGGGTTTCATCATCAACCTGATTGTCTCGGTTCTCACAGTTGTCGCCATCCTGCTGTTTTTCATCGGTTTCAAAAACGGTCTTTTAATCGGTAGCGGACTTATTTTCTCGATCTTTGCCACACTGATCGTTATGTTTGCCAACGGTATCACCCTGCAACGGATGTCGCTGGCCGCAATTATTATCGCCATGGGAATGCTGGCAGACAATGCCATTGTCGTTTCCGACTCTGCTCTGGTCAATATGCAAAGAGGTATGCGTAAAAGGGTAGCGATCCTGAGGGCCTGTTCTTCGACGGCCCTGCCGCTTTTAGCCGCTACGGTGATCGCCATCCTGACCTTTATGCCGATTTATTACTCCCCGCACATCACCGGTGAACTCCTGTCTTCCCTGGTGATCGTCATCGGAGTGTCCCTGATGTTCAGCTGGGTATTCGCCCTCACCCAAACCCCGTTTTTCATTCAGGAATTCGTACGTCGTCCCCGGCCGGAAGAATTAAAAGCCGAACTTTTCGGTGGCAAGTTATATGAATGCTTCAGAAGCACCCTCCGCTTCGTTATCCGCCATAAGTTCGTAACCATCTGTATGCTGGTACTTCTTCTCATCTTATCGGCCTGGAGTTTTAAATTTATTCCTAAGGTATTCGTACCTTCGCTCGATAAACAATATTTCACCATCGACATGTGGTTACCGGAAGGTACCCGGATTGAAGAAACCGACAAACTGGCTGTTCATATGGCCGATTACATCCGACAATATCCTCAGACAGAGGTCGTTTCTGCTTACATCGGACGCACCCCGCCCCGCTATTATCTGTCGAACGTTGCTTTCGGTCCTCAGGCCAACTATGCCCAACTACTCGTAAAATGTAAAACTTCACGGCAATCCAGAGAACTCCATCGTATCTTACAAGACTCTATTCCTGAAAAATATCCGGAACCTTTTATTAAAGTCAATAAATTCGAATTAAGTCCCTTAACCGAAGCGGTGATCGAAGCCCGCTTTCTGGGACCGGATGCTGCCGTATTGGATTCACTGACTAATGTCGCCATAGAAATCATGCGTAAAAACCCCAAAGTCGCCCATGCCCGAAACGAATGGGGGAATATGTCCATGCTCATCCGCCCGGTCTACGATCCGGTGAAAGCAGGCGTTCTCGGTATTACCAAAACCGATATGATGAAATCGGTCAAATCGATTAATGACGGTCTACCGGTCGGGATCTACCGGGATAATGAAAAGAAAGTTCCGGTACTGTTGAAATCTGAAGCTACCCAAATTACGACAGCAGAGGCGTTAGGCGATTTTGCCATCTGGAACGGCACTCAATCCGCCCCACTCTCGCAGGTAACGAAAAAGATCGAAACCGATTGGGAATTTCCGGTAATAAAAACTTACAACCGTCAATTATCTATGGCAGCGATGTGTGGAGTAAAACCCGGAACCACCATGGCAGAAGTACATGGCGAAATCCGTCAAGAGATCGAAAATATACAACTACCGGCCGGCTATTCCTTTTTCTGGGATTCGCAGTTCAAAGACCAAGGCGAAGCTATACAAGCGATCGTTAAATTCTTCCCGCTGGCCTTTTTGTTGCTGATCGTAATTCTGGTGGCTTTATTCGGGAATTTCCGCGAACCGGTAATCATCTTGTGTATCCTGCCCTTATCCCTGATCGGAGTGGCGATCGGTATGTTACTGACCGGTTTTGAATTCGGCTTCTTCCCGATCGCAGGCTGGCTCGGCTTACTCGGTATGATTATCAAAAATGTCATTGTGCTCATCGACGAAATCAACGTACAACACCGTCAAGGTATCGACCTTTACACTTCCATCATCGAAGCGACGGTATCCCGAACCCGACCGGTACTGATGGCAGCCACAACGACCATTTTCGGCATGGTCCCCCTATTATTCGATATCGCCTTCCGCGGTATGGCGGCCACCATTATTTTCGGACTGACTTTCGCCACCTTATTGACCTTATTCGTCACTCCGGTCCTGTATGTCCTGTTTTACAAAGTAAAAGAAAAACGAGTATGAAAAAAATAATCCTTCTTCTCTTGTCGTTATGTTGCATCTGTTCTGTTTTTGCACAAACCGATTCTCTGCTGAAAAAATACAGAAATATGGCACTTGAATACAACCATGATCTGAAAGCAGCAGAAAAGAACATCCGCGCCAGCATAGAATTGGAAAAAAATGCCCGGGCAGATCAATTGCCGAAAATCGGGGCAAATGCCAATTTTCAGTATACCGGTAATCCGGCCGAGTTATCGCTGTCCCTGCCTTCGGCAGGCAAAACAGTCACTTTTCAGGGCAACGACATGCAATACGGAGCTTCAGTTTCCCTGATGCAGCCGGTCTATACCGGTAAACGTATTCTGGAAACCATCCGTCTGGCCGAACATCAGCAATCCCTGGCCAACAATCAGGCCGAGGTTATCCGCACCGCTATTTGTTATCAGACGGATCTGCAATACTGGAATACGGTCGCCCGCCATGAAATCGTCCAGGTATCCGAAGATTTCCAAAACTCCATGGCCGTTCTTGTACGTACCATACAGGAACGCGTCGAAGCAGGACTCGTAGATCCCCAGGATTTGCTGATGGCCGAAGTGAAACTTAATGAAGCGAAATACCGGCTGTTACAAGCACAAAGTAATTTCGAAACCGGACGGATGGCCTTCAATTCACTGATCGGCATCCCCCTTCAAACCGCGACAGAAATAGAGGCGACTCTTCCGATAGTCAACCCGCCCGACTCTTTATTACACCAAAATCGAGTCAATCGCCCGGAAATCGAAATGGCACAAGACCGGATTAAAATTGCGGAAAGTAACCTCACCTTAAACGACTCCCAATACAAACCCCAACTGTCCATCGGAATCGACGGAAGCTATTCCTCACCGGGTTACAACTTCAAGCGGGACCCGGACCTGAATTATGCAGCCTATGCCAAACTATCCATACCCCTGTTCGAATGGGGCAAAAGGCGCAGCGACAAACGAATGGCCCGGGAACAGATCGGCATGGCCATCGATAACCTGAATAAAATAACGGACCAGACCACCCTGGAAATCCAGACAGCACAGGTAGCCCTTCAACAAGCCCTCGGGCAGGTGAATCTCTGTACCGCTTCCCTGGACAAGGCCTATGAAAATGAACAAAAAGCACTCGAAAAATACAATGAAGGCGAAATCTCTATACTGGAAATCATCGATGCACAAACCTATTATCAGACAGCACAACTCAATTACATACAGGCTAAAACCTCTGCCCAATACCGCTATTCCGATTTGCTGAGAGCATTACAGGCATATGAAACGGAATAGAGTCACAGAGGGGGGATAGGGGATCAAAAAAACTTAGCCGATCTGTCCCCAGGAAAAGACCGGGAAAATCAGTCGGTTTTCAACCGATTTATTTAACTTTGTATAAGAAATCTATCATAGCACCATGAATTTCAAAACAATTCTTCTTTATAGCGGTTTGTTTTCAGGATTAGGAATTTTTTCTTTTTTCCTGCTTGTAAATTATACCGGTCTACCTGACAGAATTGCCGAAGCGCTCTATTCTACGGGAGCTTGCCTGTTCTTCATCGCTATTTTCAACGTCCTCGGCTATTTTACCCTCAGAGTCAGCTCGTGGCTCAATATTCAATATGCGCTGAATGTAAAAAGCCGGACGAAGATTATCTTTATCTACGCCCTGGTCATGCTGGCCTTTTTATTACTGAACTACGGTCTACTGGTCACGGCCAAATTACTGATCGGTACCACCCATCCCTTCACTTTCCCCAATGGGGGATTACGGATCCTGATTGTAGTCTGGCTGGTGGAACTGGCTATCCTGGGGTTGTTATTGGCTAACCGGTCGATGCAGGCTACATTAAGGTTACAACAGCAGGCAGCCGATCTGCAAAAAGAAAACAACACCGCTCGGTATACCGCCCTGCAAAACCAACTTAATCCTCATTTTCTGTTCAATAGCCTCAACACATTGATTGCCGAGATCGAATACGATCCTGCCAATGCCGTCCATTTTACCAAAAATCTCTCTAATGTTTATCGTTATGTATTGCAATGTCAGGAAAAACCATTGATCACCCTGGGAGAGGAACTGGAATTTATGAAAGCCTATCTTTTCCTGCACAAAGTACGCCTGGGCGACTGTATTCATTGTGATACGGATATCCCGCAGGACGAGCTGGACCGTTTATTGCCCCCTCTCACCCTGCAACTCCTGATCGAAAATGTCATCAAACACAATTCCATTACGCCGGGGAAGCCCATGTCCATCCGGATCGGTCTGGAAGGAGATTATCTGGTGGTCAGCAATCCGATACATCCCAGAAAGAGCACAACTTCCGAAGGTGTAGGCCTCCGGAATTCAGCCAACCGATGTAAACTGCTCACCGGAAAAGAGATCGGTATATCTGAAAAGTACGGCGTATTCACTGTAAAAATCCCTTTGAGCTATGAATAATTTGAAAGTTGCGATAATCGAAGATGAAGTCCCTGCGGCCCGTTTGCTGCATTCTATGCTGAAACGCCTGCGTCCCCAATGGGAAATTGTGATATTACCCGGAAATATCGAAGAAGCGGTGGCCTGGTTCGATGCAAATCCACATCCGGAACTTTTATTCTTAGACATTCACTTATCGGACGGGAACTCCTTTGATTTTCTGTCCCTGTCCCATCCTTCATCGATCGTTATTTTTACGACGGCTTACGATCAGTATGCTATCCGGGCTTTCAGTGTCAACAGTATCGATTATCTGCTCAAACCGATAGACGAAAAACGCTTACTGGAAGCGATCCTAAAATACGAATCGATTATCGGTAAGCAACAGTCCAGACCGGAAAACAACCTACAGCTGATTCTGGAAAGCCTGCAACACCCGGAGAAACGTTACCGAAGCCGTTTCCTCATCCCCGGAAATGAAAAATCATACACCCTCGATGTAGCAGATATCGCCTATTTTTATTCCGAAAATAAAATAACCTTTGCAGTCACTTTTACAGGCCAGGAGCATCTGATCGATCTCTCCCTCAACAAACTCTCCGAACAACTCGATCCGGACCGTTTTTTCCGGGCCAACCGGCAAATCCTACTCAGCATCCAGGCCATCACCCACATCGAACCTTATTTCAACGGAAAAATCGTCGTTTTTGTCAAACCGCCCCACAATTCACAAATCACCATCAGCGAAGAAAAGATCTCCCAATTCAAACAATGGTTGAATTATTGATCTTTCGGGGTATCCTCCTCCCGGAGTGAGAACCGATGAAACCGAAACGGGACGAAAGGTCCGTCCCGTAATCCCCTATCCATTAATTTATCTTCTTCAGTCGGTAAAAAAATACAATCTGATTCGAATTTTCGGAGACATCTTTATATAAATCATCTAACAGCCTCATTACTTTTAGATTATCCTGCGCCAAAATATAGAGCATATTCTTTTGATCTAAAACAATACTGCTACTAACAGGTTGTATCAGTTCATTTTCCCAACCTGCAATAGGATAAGAGAAAAAAGTAAGTAATGGATTCGCAGGATGTATTTTTTGTGTATATCCTGATATCAATCTACCGTCCGTAGAGATAAAAACGTTATAAAGCCCCTTGGGAGTCTTCATTTTCAAGTATGAATAATCAGCCAAAATAACCCATCCTCCATCGAGATAGGAGTGGGTTTGTTGCAGGGTTTCAAATTTTTCGTCTGTAATTGTTTTTAAAGTTTTTGAATCGATAGAATCTTTCAGTCTTACAT
>OGQY01001778.1_pt1 | contig 13924 bp, 8 predicted proteins | sample 1553361 | NCBI WGS metagenome assembly OGQY01 (sample SAMEA2579963, study PRJEB22360) | human gut metagenome | reverse complement strand
CTGCCGCACCTCGCTCGCCGTATCGGCACTTAGAATTATGCGGTATTGCCTTTACAATTAAAAAGATCTATACTATAATGAAACAACAGTAAGTTGTATAAGACGAACTTAAGTTGTAAATGAACGACCAACAGCAGGGGAGGTCCGCTATGCCGGAGCAACAGGAAAATCAAACCGAGGTGTTCCACCTCAAAGCACCGTTCAAACCGACTGGCGACCAGCCCCAGGCGATTGAAGCGCTGGTGCAGGGCCTGAAAGCAGGGGATAAAGGTCAAACTTTGCTGGGCGTTACCGGCTCCGGCAAAACCTTTACGATGGCCAATATCATTGCACAGTGCAACCGCCCCACACTGATTCTGGAACCAAACAAAACCCTGGCCAGTCAGATCTGCACCGAGATGCGCGGATTTTTCCCTGATGATGCGGTGGAATATTTTGTGAGCTATTACGACTATTACCAGCCGGAAGCCTACATCCCCTCCACCGATACCTATATTGAAAAAGACAGCGCCATCAATGATGAGATCGACCGCCTGCGCCATTCGGCCACGGCGGCACTGTCGGAGCGGCGCAATGTTATCATTGTGGCGTCGGTTTCCTGCATTTATTCCTTGGGCGACCCTATCGATTACCGCAGCATGGTCATCAGCCTGCGCCCCGGTATGCAGATGGAACGGGACGAGCTCTGCCGCCGCCTGGTCAAGCTGCAATATGAACGCAACGATATGAACTTTATCCGCAATAAGTTCCGCGTTCACGGCGATATTGTGGATATCCACCTTGCTTATAATGATGAATACGCCATCCGCGTCGAATTCTTCGGCGATGAAATCGACCGCATTTCCGAGTTTGATCCCCTGACCGGCGAGCGCAAAAATATTGTGCGCCATGTGGCCATTTTCCCCGCCAGCCACTATATCGTCGGCCCTGAAAAAATGAAAGAAGGTCTCGCCAAGATCCAGACCGAGATGGAACAGCAGGTGCAGGCCTTTACTGCAGAGGGAAAACTGCTGGAAGCCCAGCGCATCCAGCAGCGCACCCAGTACGATATGGAGATGCTACAGGAAGTTGGCATGTGCAAGGGCATCGAGAACTACTCTGCCGTGCTGTCCGGCCGTGCCCCCGGCTCCACCCCCACCACGCTGCTGGACTACTTCCCCAAAGATTTTATCCTGATGGTGGATGAAAGCCATGTGATGCTGCCGCAGGTCCGCGGCATGTTCGGCGGGGACTACAGCCGCAAAAAAACGCTGGTGGAATATGGCTTCCGCCTGCCCTCGGCGTTTGACAACCGCCCGCTGAAATTTGAGGAATTTGAATCCAAGGTCGGCCAGACGATCTTTGTCAGCGCTACCCCTGGCCCCTATGAACGGGAACATTCCAGCCGCGTGGCCGAGCAGGTCATCCGCCCCACCGGTCTGCTGGACCCCGTCATCATGGTGCGCCCAGTGGAAGGCCAGATCGAGAATCTGCTGGGCGAAATTTTGCAGCGCATCGACCGCGGCGAGCGTGCCCTAGTTACCACCCTGACTGTCAAAATGGCCGAGGACCTGACCGACTACCTGGAAGAACACGGCGTGCACACCAAGTATATGCACCACGAGGTGGATACCTTTGAGCGCATGGAGATCATCAAGGACCTGCGCACCGGTGCCATTGATGTGATTGTCGGCATCAACCTTCTGCGCGAGGGCCTGGACCTGCCGGAAGTTTCGCTGATCGCCATTCTGGATGCCGACAAAGAAGGCTTCCTGCGCAGCGAAACGAGCCTGATTCAGACCATTGGCCGTGCGGCCCGCAACGCAAACGGCGTGGTGCTGATGTACGCCGATGAAGTAACCCCCAGCATGGAGCGCGCCATCATGGAAACCGAGCGCCGCCGTGCCATCCAGGATGCCTACAACAAAGAACACGGCATTACACCAAAAACTATCGTGAAAGCCATCGGCGGCGGGCTGGAAATCAGCATGAGCGAAGAAAACAAAAAGATGCGCCAGCACCGTATGAGCCGCGCTGAACGCGAACAGACCATTACCCGCCTGACCCGCGAGATGAAAGAAGCCGCCCGCCTGCTGCAGTTTGAGCACGCCGCATTCCTGCGTGATGAGATTGAAAAGCTGCAGCGCGGGGAGGACCCTACCGCCGATACCAGCACCCGCCGCGCCGCTGAAAAACAGCGCAAAACGGGCAAGGGGAGAAGGAGCTATAAAAAGTGAGCAACATTCAAATTGATGCCAACAACCGCATTACGATCAAGGGCGCGCGGGAGCATAACCTGAAAAACGTCAACCTGGTTCTGCCGCGCAACAAGCTGATTGTTATGACGGGCCTTTCCGGCTCCGGCAAGTCCAGCCTGGCCTTTGATACCATCTTTGCGGACGGCCAGCGCCGCTATATGGAAAGCCTTTCCAGCTATGCCCGCATGTTCCTGGGCCAGATGGAAAAGCCCGATGTGGACGAAATCACCGGCCTTTCCCCGGCGGTTTCCATTGACCAGAAAACCACCAGCCACAACCCGCGTTCCACCGTGGGCACCGTGACGGAAATTTATGATTATCTCCGTTTGATGTATGCCCGCATCGGCGTTCCGCACTGCCCGGTCTGCGGACGTGTCATCAGCCAGCAAACGGTGGACGAGATGGTAGACGAGGTGCTTAAACTGCCGGAACGCACCCGCTTCCAGGTGCTGGCCCCTGTTGTGCGGGGCCGCAAAGGCACCCAGGCCAAGGAGCTGGACGCTGCCCGCCGCGGCGGTTACGCCCGCGTGCGCATTGACGGCAACATGTATGATCTGGACGAAGAGATCAAGCTGGAAAAGAATATCAAGCATACCGTTGAAATCGTCGTGGACCGCCTGTCCATCAATGATACGGTGCGCGGCCGCCTGGCCGATTCTATTGAGACTGCCGTTGCCCTGACCGGCGGCCTTGTCATCATTGATGTTATCGGCGGCGAACCGATGGAGTTCAGCCAGAACTATGCCTGCCCGGAGCACGGTGTTTCCATTGACGAACTTTCCCCCCGCATGTTCAGCTTTAACAATCCCTTTGGCGCCTGTGAAACCTGCACCGGCCTGGGCACCTTTATGAAGGTGGACCCGGCCCGCGTGATTCCGGATCCGCGCAAGTCTATCCGCGAAAGTGCCATCAAGGCCAGCGGCTGGGATTATGCGGAGGGATCCATCTCTGAAATGTATTACAAAGCGCTGGGCAAGCGCTATGGCTTTACGCTGGATACCCCCATCAAGGAGATGAGCAAAGAAGCCGTGCACGCCATCCTGTATGGCACCGGAACTGAAAAAATCGAGATGCAGCGCGAGAATATGTTTGGCTCCGGCATCTATATGAACACGTTTGAGGGCATTATCCCCAACCTGGAGCGCCGCTTCCGTGAAACAGGCAGCGAGTGGGTCAAGGAGGAAATCGCCCTTGTCATGTCCAGCGAGGAGTGCCCCACCTGCCACGGCCAACGCCTGAAGCCCACCAGCCTCGCCGTCACGGTGGGCGGCATCAACATTGCCCAGTTCTGCGATATGAGCGTGAACGAGGAGCTGGAATTTATTCAGACGGCAAAAGTGTCCGAGCGGGATGAAGTCATCGCTGCCTCCATCTTCAAAGAGGTCAAAGAGCGTCTGGGCTTTTTGAAGAGCGTGGGTCTGGGGTACTTGACCCTGTCTCGCGGCGCATCGTCCCTTTCCGGCGGCGAAAGCCAACGCATCCGCCTGGCGACCCAGATCGGCAGCGCACTGACCGGCGTGCTGTATGTGCTGGATGAACCCAGCATCGGCCTGCACCAGCGCGATAACGATAAGCTGATTGCCACCATGAAGCGCCTGCGCGACCTGGGCAACACCCTGATTGTAGTAGAGCACGACGAGGACACCATGCGCCAGGCGGACTATATTGTGGATGTCGGCCCCGGTGCCGGTGTGCATGGCGGCGAGATCGTGGCCGCCGGCAGTGTGGAGGACATCTGCAATGCCCCGCGCAGTGTGACCGGCGAGTACCTTTCCGGCCGCAAATTTGTGGAAGTTCCCACCGCCCACCGCTCCGGTAACGGTAAAATGCTCACGGTGGTCAAAGCGCGGGAAAACAACCTGCAAAACATTACCGTGGATTTTCCCCTTGGCAAAGTGATCTGCGTGACTGGTGTTTCCGGTTCCGGCAAGTCCACGCTGGTCAATGAAATTTTGTATAAGTCGCTGGCTGCAGCGCTCAACGGCGCCCGCAGCCGCCCCGGCCAGTGTGACGAAGTTCAGGGTATGGAATGGATCGATAAGGTCATCGGCATTGACCAGTCGCCCATTGGCCGCACCCCGCGCTCCAACCCGGCTACCTACACCGGTGTGTTCGGCGATATCCGCACCCTCTTCTCCAACACCCAGGATGCCAAACAGCGCGGTTACGGCCCCGGCCGGTTCAGCTTCAACGTCAAGGGCGGCCGCTGCGAAGCCTGCGAGGGCGGCGGCATTGTGCAGATCGAAATGCACTTTCTGCCGGATATTTACGTCCCCTGCGATGTCTGCAAGGGCAAGCGCTATAACCGCGAAACGCTGGAAGTAAAATATAAAGACAAAAACATCTCCGATGTGCTGGATATGACGGTGGAGGAAGCCTGCAATTTCTTTGCCAACCAGCCCAAAATTGCGCGCAAACTGCAAACCCTGCAGGAAGTCGGCCTTGGCTATGTGCAGCTGGGCCAGTCGGCCACCACACTTTCCGGCGGCGAAGCCCAGCGTGTCAAGCTGGCCAACGAGCTTGCCCGCCGCGATACCGGCAAAACCGTCTATATTCTGGACGAGCCTACCACCGGCCTGCACATTGCCGATGTGCACCGCCTGGTCAAGGTGCTGGATAAGCTGGCCGATGCGGGCAACACCGTGATCGTGATCGAGCATAACCTGGATGTGATCAAGCGTGCCGACTATATCATCGACCTGGGGCCGGAGGGCGGCAGCGGCGGCGGTACCATTGTGGCAACCGGTACGCCGGAACAGGTGGCCCAGAACCCGAACTCCTTCACCGGCCAGTACCTGAAACCCGTGCTGGAGCGCGCCTGGAAACTGCAGGGCACAGCTCCGGCCCCCGTGCCGGAAGAGCCGGGACGCCCGGCGCCCGCAGAGGAAAAAGCCTCCGCCCAGCCGCCGCGCAAACGCAAAAAAGCAGACAAAAAATAACCACAACAGGGAACTTTGTGCAGCAAAAACGCAAAATTGGATTTGACAATTCCTGTCAACCTGTGGTTTAATTATCTTTACGCGCCTGAAAAAGCAAAATTCTGCGCGCACAGGGGTACGCAGCAGCGTGATTCCCTGCATCCAAAAACGGGAGGGAACTGCCGAATGGCAAAAAAGAAGGAAGAATACGGCAACGAAAGCATCAAGAGCTTAAAAGGTGCAGACCGTGTGCGCAAGCGCCCGGCCGTTATCTTTGGCTCTGACGGTGTGGAAGGCTGTGCCCATTCCATTTTTGAGATCGTATCCAACTCCATCGATGAAGCGCGTGACGGCCACGGCAACAAAATCAACGTTACCCTTTACCCGGATCACTCTGTGGAAGTAGAGGACTTTGGCCGCGGTATCCCCGTCGATTACAATAAAGCTGAAGAACGCTGGAACTGGGATCTTGTGTTCTGCGAACTGTACGCGGGAGGCAAATATGGCGAGGGCAGCGGCAACTATGACTTTTCCCTTGGCCTGAACGGCCTTGGCCTTTGCGCCACCCAGTATTCCAGTGAATGGATGACTGCGGATATTTACCGCGATGGCATGCACTATCACCTGGATTTCAAAAAAGGTGAGAATGTCGGCGGGCTGAAAAAAGAGCCGTTCACCGGCCGCCGCACCGGCTCCGTCATCCGCTGGAAACCGGACACCGATGTGTTTACCGACATCAATGTTCCGGCGGATACCTTCAAGGATATGCTGCGCCGCCAGGCCGTTGTCAATGACGGTGTGACTCTCGTGTTCAACGACCGCACGGGCGAACGTGCCGAAAAAATCGAATATTTCTATGAGCATGGCATTCAGGACTATGCCAATGAGATCGCCGGTGAGGGAACCCTGACCCCGGTGCATTTCTGCTCCGGTTCCGCAATCGGCCGCGACCGTGATGATCAGCCGGAATATCAGGTCAAAATGAACGTGGCGTTCTGCTTTTCCAACGCGGTGCAAACGCTGGAATACTATCACAACTCTTCGTGGCTGGAGCACGGCGGCAGCCCGGACCGCGCTGTCCGCCTGGCCTTTGTCAACCAGATCAACAACTGGCTGAAAAATAAGGGTCTGTACAAGAAAAACGAAAGCTCCATCACCTTCAACGATGTGCAGGACTGCCTGATTCTGGTTTCCTCCAGCTTCTCCACCCGCACCAGCTACGAGAACCAGACCAAAAAGGCCATCACCAACAAGTTTGTGGCCCAGGCCATGACGGAGTTCCTCAAGCACCAGCTGGAAGTCTACTTTGTGGAGCACCCGGACGAAGCCGAAAAAGCCTGCAAGCAGGTGCTAATCAATAAGCAAAGCCGCGAGCACGCTGAAAAAGCGCGTGTGTCCATAAAAAAAACAATGACCCAGCAGATGGACCTGGCCAACCGCGTGCAGAAATTTGTGGACTGCCGCACCAAGGATGCCACCCGCCGCGAACTGTACATCGTGGAGGGCGATTCCGCTATGGGCGCGGTCAAACAGAGCCGCGATTCGGAGTTCCAGGCTATCATGCCCATTCGCGGCAAGATCCTGAACTGCCTGAAGGCCGATTACGCCCGCATTTTCAAGTCTGACATTATCACAGACTTGATCCGCGTGATGGGCTGCGGCGTGGAGCTGGGCGGCAGCCACAATAAGGATCTGGCTACCTTTAATCTGGACAACCTGCGCTTTAACAAGATCGTCATCTGTACCGATGCTGATGTGGACGGTTATCAGATCCGCACCTTGGTGCTGACGATGCTCTACCGCCTGACCCCCACCCTCATCAATCAGGGGTATGTGTATATCGCGGAATCCCCGCTGTATGAGATCAACACCAAAAATAAGACCTACTTTGCTTATACCGAGCCGGAAAAGGCCGATATCATGAAGCGGATCGACGGCCAGAAGTTTACGATCCAGCGATCCAAAGGTCTGGGCGAAAACGACCCCGAAATGATGTGGCTGACCACCATGAGCCCCGAAAGCCGCCGCTTAATTAAAGTTCTGCCCACCGATGTTCAGCGCACGGCGGAGGTGTTTGACCTGCTCCTGGGCGATAATCTGCAGGGCCGTAAGGAGCACATTGCGGAGCACGGCGCTGAATATCTGGACGATCTGGATGTATCTTAATCAGGGGAGGAGAGAGCAAAATGGCAAAAAAAGCAACCAAAAAGAAAGCCGCCCCTGCCCGCCCGCAGCTGGGCGATAACGTCGAGATCCTCTCTGCCGGTGAGGTCATCGAAAGTCCCATTACCGATACGCTGGAAACAAACTACATGCCTTACGCCATGAGCGTTATTGTTTCCCGCGCGCTGCCGGAAATTGACGGCTTCAAGCCCGCCCACCGCAAACTGCTGTATACCATGTACGGCATGGGCCTGCTGAAAGGCGCCCGCACCAAAAGCGCCAACATCGTGGGCAGCACCATGCACCTGAACCCCCACGGCGATGCCGCCATTTACGACACCATGGTGCGTATGGGCCGTTCCAACGAAAGCCTGCTGGTGCCCTTTGTGGACTCCAAGGGTAACTTTGGCAAGGCGTACAGCCGCGATATGGCTTACGCCGCCGCTCGTTACACCGAGGCAAAGCTGGAACCCGTGTGTGAAGAGCTGTTCCGCGATATCGACAAGGATACCGTGGATTTTGTGCCCAACTATGACGGCACCACCACCGAACCGACGATGCTGCCGGTCACCTTCCCGACCATTCTGGCCAACAACACACTGGGCATTGCGGTCGGTATGGCGTCCAACATCTGTTCCTTCAACCTGGTGGAGCTCTGCAATGCAACCATCGCCCTGATGAAAGACGACCAGGCGGACCTGGCCCAGCTGATGCCCGCGCCGGATTTTGTCGGCGGCGGTTCCATCCTGTATGATGCCGCCGAGATGCAGAATGTGCTGGAAAAAGGCCGCGGCAGCATCCGCGTGCGCGCCCAGTGGGCTTACGATAAAGAGAACAACTGCATTGACATCACCCGCATTCCGCCGACCACAACGGTGGAAGCCATCATGGATAAGATCACCGAGCTGGTCAAACTGGGCAAGATCCGTGAGATCAGCGATATGCGTGATGAAACGGACCTGAACGGCTTGAAGCTGACCATCGACCTCAAGCGCGGCCAGGACCCGGACAAGCTGATGGCGCGTCTGTTCAAGGCAACCCCGCTGGAGGACAGTTTTGCCTGCAACTTCAATGTGCTGATCGGCGGCCAGCCCCGCGTGTTGGGCGTGCGCCAGATTTTGTTGGAGTGGATCGCATTCCGCTCCGAATGCGTGCGCCGCCGCACCTACTATGATCTGCAGGGCAAGCAAAAGCGTCTGCACCTGCTGCGCGGCCTGGAAGCCATCCTGCTGGATATTGATAAGGCAATTGAAATTGTGCGCAACACTGCGGAAGAATCCGAGGTTGTGCCCAACTTGATGATCGGTTTTGGCATTGACGAAGTGCAGGCTGAGTATGTGGCGGAAATCAAGCTGCGCCACCTCAACCGTGAGTATATCCTCAAACGCACCGAGGAAATTGAGGAACTGGAAAAGGCGATCGCAGACTTGGAAGATGTTCTCAAACGCCCCGCCCGCATCCGCAAGATCATTATGACCGAGCTGGGCGATGTTGCCAAAAAGTATGGCAGCCCCCGCAAAACGGAAATTCTGTACGACCTGCCGGACGATTCTGCTGCCGATGAGCAGAACGAGATCCCGGATTACCCGGTCACGGTGTTCTTTACGCGGGAAGGCTACTTCAAAAAAATTACCCCGCAGAGCCTGCGCATGTCTGGCGAGCAGAAGCTGAAAGACGGCGACGAGGTGGTTTATACCAAAGAGACCACCAACAGCGCCGAGCTGCTCTTCTTTACCAACCATGCCCAGGTGTACAAATCCCGCGCATCGGAATTTGCCGATACCAAGGCCAGCGTGCTGGGTGATTATGTCGCTTCCAAGCTGGAAATGGAAGAGGGCGAAGTGCCGCTGTTCATGACGGTCACAGTCGATTACCGTGGTTACATGCTGTTCTTCTACCAGAACGGCAAGTGTGCAAAGATCCCGCTGGCCAGCTATATGACCAAGCAGAACCGCCGCAAGCTGCTGAAAGCCTATAGCGATAAGGAAGAACTTGCCGCAATGCTGCACATTGAGGAAGAAACCGAGCTGGCCGTCTTCACCAGCGGCGGCACCGGTGGCCCACGCTTGATCCTGGTCGGCAGTGCGCTGATTCCCGAAAAGGCTACCCGCGATACCGCCGGTATCAACATGGTAACGCTGAAAAAGAACGCCAGAATCGCCAAAGTGCGCCCGGCGGCGGGGCTGGAACTGAAAGACCCGCACCGCTACCGCGTGCGCACCCTGCCCGCAGCCGGCGCGCTGCTCCGCCAGGAGGACACGACCGAGCAGATGAGTCTGTAAGGAGCAAAAAAGGGCAATGCAATCTTTTTCTGCACAAGGCAGGGTAAAGTTCTTGCATTTTGCTTTTTGGTATGTTATATTATAACCTGTATGAGAGTTAGGGCAGGCCGAAACATCCGTTTTGGCTGTGGCCTGAAAAGGAGTTGCTGTTAATCCATGACCGCTTATGAAATCGCGTTCGGCGTTGTGCTGATCATTGTTTCGGTTCTGATCGTTGTGTTTACTTTGTCCCAGACCCAGAAAGGGCAGGGCCTGTCTGCTGCCATTATGGGTGATAGCAGCTTTATGGCTGCCGGCCGCGAGCGTGGCCTGGATGCCAAGCTGGCCAAAGTGACCAAAATCTGCGGCGCTGTTTTCTTTGTAGCTACGCTGCTGGTTGGTGTGCTGAGTGCCCGCTTGTAATTGAATGAAAGGAGAACGGTCTGGCCAATTTTGTTGGCGTTCCGCTTTCCCTTATTCAGGAACCGTCAACGACCCGCCCAATACCGCGGGTCGTTTTTTATGGGAAAAATAAAAAGGTCACAATGGTGCAGGTGCTGCCGCGAAACCAAAGGCCACGCCTGCTATGGAAGGACTCTGCCGGGTGGCAGGGTGACGTAAACGAGGAGTAAAAACAAAGGCATGGGCCGCTGCCTGTGCCCAACCCAAAGGAGAAAACATGACACCATTACAGAAAAATATTCTTGCGGCGTGCAAGCGCCGCCCCCAGACCCTGCGTGAACTGCAGAATGCTTTGCAGGTGGATAATTCCCGCCTGCGCAACACCGTAACCGGCATGGTAGCTACCGGTATGCTGTCCGCCCGCAACGGTACCTATGTTCCGGGCTTTGCCGTGATGGAAAATACCGATGCCCCCGCTGGCATTCCCTGCACACTGGTCAAGCTGGCGGCCCGCTTCGGCTTTGCGTCCCGCGATGACGGCACCGGCGATATCTTTATTCCCGGCCGCGCCCTGCATGGTGCTATGCCGCAGGATAAAATCATCATCAAACTGTTCGACCACCCCCGTGTGGAGGGCAGCGCCGAGGGTGAAGTGGTGGAGGTGACCACCCCGCACAACACCTTTGCCGGTACCATTGTGCTGACTGAGGACGGCCGCCTTGCCGTGGAGCCGGACGGCTGCCGTGATGTGCGCATTGTGTTGGATAAAAAAGGCGTCAACGGCGCACAGCTGGGGGATAAGGTCGGTGCTATCCTGACCAACCGCGGCCAGCGCCATATGGACCACCGCTGCGCTGTTGCCGAGCGCTTCGGCACTTCCGACCGCGCAGCAGAGTGCGCCAAGGCTGTGCTGTATGGCCGTGATGTCCGCCAGGAATTCCCGGAGGAGGTATTGGCCGAAGCTCACGCATATGATAACGCTCTCATCGACCCCGCCGAAGCTGCCCACCGCGCCGACCTGCGCGGTCTGCCGATCTTTACCATCGACTCTGCCGAGACCAAGGATATCGACGACGCCATCAGCCTGATGAAAACCCAGAACGGCGGCTATGAGCTGGGCGTTCATATTGCGGATGTCAGCCACTATGTCCGCCCGGACACTGCGCTGGATAAGGAAGCTTATGAGCGCGCAACTTCCATCTATTACGCGGATAAAGTCATCCCCATGCTGCCCACCCAGCTTTCCAACGGCATCTGCAGCCTCAATGAAGGGGAGGAGCGCCTGGCGTTCTCCTGCCTGATGCAGCTGGATGAAAGCGGCAATATCCATAGCTATCAGTTCGTCAAGAGCGTCATCCGCAGCCGTGTCAAGGGCGTTTATAAAGAAATTAACGCTCTGTTGGACGGCTCCAATGACCCGGCTCTGGTGACGAAATATAAAGACGTTATGGCTCAGCTGCCCGCGATGACCGAGCTGTACGAAAAGCGCCTGGCTCTGCGCAAAGCACGCGGCGCGATGGACATCGAATCCGACGAAGCCAAGTTGGTCATGGACGAGGAAGGCCGCTGCGTGGATATCGTCAAGCGCACCCGCGGTGTGTCGGAGTGCATGATCGAAGAGTTCATGCTGCTGGCCAACCAGTGCGCTGCCAATGCGGGCCGCACCCATCATGTGCCGTTTGTGTACCGTATCCATGAAGCCCCCGATGCCGAGCGCATGGAAAAGCTGAGCAACACCCTGAAAGCCTGCGGCCTGAACGTCCACTTTGCCGGGGAAGTGCCCACCCAGCTGGAGCTTTCTGCCATTCTGGACGAAACCCGCGGCCAGCCCATCCAGATCCCGGTCCACACCGGTATCCTGCGCAGCATGCAGAAAGCTCGCTACTCTCCGGAGCCGAAAGGCCATTACGGCCTGGTGCTGGCAGACTATGCCCACTTTACCAGCCCCATTCGCCGTTACCCGGATCTTGCCATCCATCGCATCCTGACGGATATGCTGGTGGGCAAGCCGGAGCAGGAGCTCATCAAGGATTATACCGGTTTTGCCACCCACGCCAGCGAGCAGTCCAGCCGCCAGGAAGTTTCCGCCGTGCGCATTGAGCGCGATGTGGAGGACCTGTACAAGGCCGAGTATATGCACAACCACCTGGGCGAAGTCTACACCGGCACCGTGGCAGGTGTAACACCGCGCGGTATTTTTGTGGCGCTGGAAAACACCGTAGAGGGCTTTGTGCCTGCCGCACAGCTCTGCAAGGGCGAAGCCACTGTGGTGGAGGGCGTCAGCATTCTGGACCCGCTGACCGGAAAACGCTGGATGCTGGGCGACCCCGTCAAAGTGCAGGTGGCCGGTGCCAACGTTGCCCTTGGCCGCATTGATTTTGACTATATGCCGCTGTAATCATAGTTTTTTTATAAAAAGAGCAAACCAACAAAAGCAAAGCTGCCGTCCCGTACTGATATGTACCCGGTTTTCTGGACACCGGTTCAAAATTGAATAATTAAGCTTCCATCATGGATGCTTCCCTGAACTTAGAGGGAGGCATCCATTTTGTTTTAGCTTGGATTCTGGTGTTATTGTAATAGTTGATATACTCGGCAATCGCCTTAGAGAAGGATTCAAAGGAGGGATAATCCTTCTCTAATCCATAGAACATTTCGTTTTTCAGCCTGCCAAAGAAAGTCTCCATAATGCAGTTGTCATAGCAGTTGCCCTTTCGGGACATAGATTGTATAATTCCATGCTTTTGAAGTTCGCTCCGGTAAAATGCGTGCTGGTACTGCCAGCCCTGATCCGAGTGCATAATCAAACCTTGTACAGAAGGAAATCGTTCAAACGCTTTATTCAGCATATCCTTGATTTGTTCCATGTTCGGACTGGTAGAGAGATTGTAGGAAATAATCTCATTGGTATTCATGTCAAGAATCGGAGAAATGTAGCATTTACCCCAAGGCAGATTGAATTGCGATACATCTGTTGTCCACTTTTGAAGCGGCTTCTCGGTACTGAAATCCCGATTGATAATGTTATCAGCGACCTTGCCCACATCGCCTTTGTAGGAATGGTACTTTTCCTTGGGGCGTTTGCCGCATAGTGCAAACTGATTCATAATTCGCTGGACACGCTTATGATTTACCAGAAAGCCACGGTTCAGAAGCTCCCGATGTACCCTTCTTACGCCATATCGCTTCCTGTTCTCGTTGAAAATGGAAACAATTTCAGACGATAGATCGGCGTTTCGTTCTTTGACTTTGTCGGTTCTGCCGAGCTCATAATAATATGTCGACCTGGACAGCCCAATGGCATCCAGCAGATCATTCAGTCTGTGTCCTTCTTTGTGGAGTTCTTGGACGAGCGCAGCTTTTTCGCCTTGAGTTGCGCTGCGCATCTCTCTTCTCTCAAGGCAATCTCTTTTTTTACGACGGTAATCTCCGCTCTCAGACGCTCATTCTCTGCTCTGAGCCGAATCATTTCTTCTCGCTCTGAAGGGGTCAGTTTTGCTGGTACGATTTTCTTCTTCCTTGGATGGCCGTCCTTTTGCTGTGCGGCCAATCCCTGATACCCTTTCATTTTATAACATCTGACCCATTGGTACAAGAGACCGTCACTGATTCCAGCCGAAATTGCCGTTTCTTTACACGATGCACCGGCCAAAATTTTAGCAATCAGCTCATACTTTTCTTCTGTTACCCATACTTTGTTTTGATTTTTATGTCGAAATGCTTCTGGACCACAAGCATCTTCTGTACGAACCCAAATCCGAATTGTATCATGAAATCGTTTTTCATTTACTCCCTCTGGTGTTTCTGGCCATTTTCCTTGGCGGTACAATTCCACACACTTTTTCTTGTATTCATAACTATATTTCATAAAAATACCCCCAATACTGGGTGTCCAGTATTAGGGGTACATATCATAGGGCACACCGTTTTTTGTTTATGTCGG
>OGQY01001766.1_pt1 | contig 13972 bp, 10 predicted proteins | sample 1553361 | NCBI WGS metagenome assembly OGQY01 (sample SAMEA2579963, study PRJEB22360) | human gut metagenome | reverse complement strand
CATTGACATTACACCGTTACAACTATAAAATATAAGATATATGATGGAGGAGAACCAATGATCAGATTAGCAACGATAGGAACCAATTTTATTACAGACTGGCTGATGGAAGGAATTTTAGAATTAGATGAAATCCAATTAACAGCTGTATATTCAAGAAATTTAGAAAAAGGGAAGCAGTTTGCAGCAAAATATAATGTAGAAAAAGTATATGATAACTACGAAGAGATGGCAAAAGATCCAGAGATTGATGCGGTTTATGTAGCGAGTCCAACTTATATGCATTATACACATTCGATCACAATGATCAATTACGGAAAGCATGTGCTTTGTGAGAAACCTGTTTGCTCCAACCGTGAGGAATTAGATATCCTGATCAAAGCAGCCAAAGAACAAGGAGTTGTATTTATGGAAGCCATGAAGAATGTACATTCTCCAGGATTCCATGCGATGATGGACAATCTTCATAAGATTGGAACAGTGAGAAGAGCAACGATTCAGTATTGTCAGTATTCTTCAAGATATGACAAATTTAAAAAAGGGATCATTGAAAACGTATTTAATCCCAAATTATCGAATGGAGCACTGATGGATATTGGATCTTACTGTATCCATTTCCTTGCAAGTTTATTTGGGAAACCAGAAAAGATTCTCGCAGACAGTTTGTTCCTTGAAAATGGAGTGGATGGTGCAGGAAGTGTGATCACATCGTATGGTGATAAACAGGCAGAGATCATATATTCCAAGATTACAGATTCCAAACTGCCAACACAGATTCAGGGTGAAAATGGATGTATGATCATTGAACAATGTCCGATCATCAAGAAGATCACGATCTACTATAGAAATGGAGAAACAGAAGAATTACAATTTGACAAAAGAGATAATCCGATGATCTATGAAACAAAAGATTTTATCAGACTGATCAAAGAACATAAAGTGGATCATCAATTTTTAAGAGCATCCGAGATCGAGATGGATATCACGGATGAAGTGCGAAGACAGACAGGAATTGTATTTCCGGCAGATAAGATCCGAGAACAGTGATCGCAAGTGAGCAATCTCTTAAAATAGAAAGGAAAGCAAACATGAGAAAGATCATAGCAGCAGGATGTCTGATGGCAGCCATGACACTTTGTGTTGGGTGTTCATCTGCAAAAGACGGCAGCAAAGATACAACAAAAGCAACAACAGAAACAAAGATGAAAGTGCAATCAAAATATAAAGTACCAAAGATCACAGCAGCAAAGAAAACAGACCAACTTGCGGATGCACAAAAGGGAGAAACGATCGTCACTATGAAAGTCAAAGGTTATGGAGAAATGCAGTTTAAGTTCTTCATGAAGAAAGCGCCTTTGGCTGTGAAGAATTTTGTAACTCTTGCATCGAATGGATACTTTGATGGACAGATCTTTCACAGAGTCATCAATGATTTTATGATCCAGAGTGGAGATCCAACAGGAACAGGAACAGGCGGAGAAAGTATTTGGGGAGAAGACTTTGATAATGAAGTATGTGAGGAACTTCTGCCTCTTCGCGGTTCTTTATGTATGGCAAATTCCGGAGCAGATACGAATGGAAGTCAGTTTTTTATCGTGCAGGCGAAAGCAGATACAGCGAAGAAAGGTCTGGAAGAAGGGAATGTAGAGCTCACAAAGAAACAACAAGCGTTATTCTTGGATCAGGGTGGATATCCATCCTTAACAGGAAGTTATACTGTGTTTGGACAAATGATCAATGGATATGATGTGTTAGATAAGATTTCAGGATGCAAGACACAAGATAATGGAAGTGGAGAAGTAAGCCAGCCAGTGAAGAAAGTTGTAATAGAGAAAATGACTGTTTCAAATGCAGAATAAATTAGAGGAAAACAGGTGGTTATATGCTGATCGTTGCACTTGATATTTCAAAAAAAGAGCCGTTATATGAGCAGATTTATAATTCTATCAAAGAAGAAATTATAACAGGAGTTTTGCCCTTTGGGGCCAGACTCCCTTCTGCAAGGAGACTTTCCAAACATTTAGATGTCAGCAGGAATACTGTGGACACTGCATATGCACAGCTTTGTGCAGAAGGATATATTGAATCAAAACCAAAACGTGGTTTCTTTGTCTGTCAGGTAGAAGAACTGGCAGAGCTTCACATTCCAGTTAAGATCGAAGAAGAGGAAGAAGAAATACGACCAGAGAAGATACCATACGACTTTTCATCAGCAGGAGTTGATATGGAACAGTTTCCTTATCATATCTGGAGAAAACTACTAAAAGAGATCATGATCAATGATAACAGTGAGTTATTTCAAAAGGGGAATTTTCAAGGAGATTTGGAATTGCGCAAAGCGATCATGTATTATCTGAGACAATCCAGAGGTGTTCATGTTCATGCCAGCCAAATCGTAGTGGCAGCAGGAATGGAGAATCTGCTATTTTTACTACGTCAGATTTTAGGAGAAAAAGTTTCCATTGGAATTGAAAATCCAGTTTACAAAAATGCGTATGAAATCTTAAAGGAATTAGATTTTAAGATTCATCCGATCTCCATGGACGAAAGTGGAATGTGTGTAGAACAATTGCAGAAAACAGATGCGAACTTAGCATATGTAACCCCGGCACACCAATATCCCACAGGCGTGATCATGCCAATAGGGCGAAGAAGTCAATTATTAGGATGGGCTAAAAAAGATCCAGATCATTATATTATCGAAGATGATTATGACAGCGAGTTCAGATATCATGGAAAACCAATTCCAGCGATGCAGGGATTAGATGATGGAGAAAATGTGATCTACATGGGAACATTTTCAAAAGCGATCGCACCAGCGATCCGAGCAAGTTATATGGTGCTCCCAAAGAAACTTGCAAAGAGATATCAGCAGATTGGCCAGACATTTTCCTGTGCAGTATCAAGGATCGATCAGAAAGTTTTGACGCTGTTTCTGACAGAAGGGCATTTTGAACGACATTTAAACCGTATGAGGAATATTTATAAAGAGAAACATGATCTATTGATCAAAGAAATTAAGAAGTTAAACTCCGATATTCAAATATATGGTCATGGAGCAGGAGCACATATCATCGTAAGATTCCCTGTCAGTGATCAAAAAGAGTTTCAAAAAAAATTAAGACAAAAAGGCGTGATGATCTATCCGCTCTCATGGTATTATATAGAAGGAAAACCATTGAAAGAAGAATATATTTTGGGGTTTACGAGAATGAAAAAAGAAGATATGATAAGAGGGATTGAAATTATAGGAGAAGTACTCTATTCAAAATAAAAAGTGGAGGACAATCATATGTCAGAAGAGAAAAATCAAAATGAGATTGAGGAAGTAACAAATGAGGATGAACACAAAGATGTGGAACATTACTGCTATCTTTGCAGACGTCCGGAATCTGCAGCTGGTAAGATGTTAGAACTTCCGAATAATATTTTTATATGTACAGATTGTATGCAGAGGACATTAAATTCTATGGGCAATGGTCAGTTTGGATTTATCGACGCAAGAAATATGGATCTTGACAGCATGGATATCACAAAGATGATGAACGATATGCAGAGTATGCAGCCAAAAGCGGAAGTAAAGAAGAAAAAGAAAGACAAAAAAGAAGGGCCAGAGTTTACATTAAAAGATATTCCAGCACCACATCAGATCAAGGCAATGCTGGATGAATATGTTATTGGACAGGATTATGCGAAGAAAGTTATGTCTGTTGCTGTATACAATCATTATAAACGAGTGGTTACAAACACAATGGATGAGATCGAAATCGATAAATCGAATATGCTGATGATCGGGCCAACAGGAAGTGGTAAAACATATCTGGTCAAGACACTTGCAAGACTGTTAAAAGTACCACTAGCGATCACAGATGCTACATCCTTAACAGAAGCAGGATATATTGGTGATGACGTAGAAAGTGTTTTATCAAAGCTCTTACAGGCGGCAGATAACGATGTAGACCGTGCAGAACATGGAATCGTATTCATTGACGAGATTGATAAGATTGCCAAGAAACAAAATACAAATAGCAGAGATGTCAGTGGAGAATCCGTTCAGCAAGGATTGCTAAAACTCTTAGAAGGAGCAGAAGTCGAAGTGCCAGTCGGAGCTACAAGCAAGAATGCAATGGTACCACTCACAACGATCAATACAAGGAATATTCTTTTTATCTGTGGTGGAGCCTTCCCGAACTTAGAAGGAATCATCAAAAAACGTCTGATGAAGAAAACATCGATCGGATTTGGAGCAGATTTAAAAGACCGTTTTGATGAAGAAGAAAACATCATTGCACAGGTTACGAATGAAGATTTGAGAGAATATGGATTCATACCGGAATTCATCGGAAGACTTCCAATGATATTTACATTAGAAGGACTGACAAAAGAGATGTTAGTCAAGATTCTAAAAGAACCAAAGAATGCGATCTTAAAACAGTATCAGAAGTTATTAGAATTAGATGAAGTAAAATTAGAATTTGATGAAGGGGCTCTGGAGGCTATCGCAGAACAAGCTCTGAAAAAGAAAACATTACGTGCGATCATCGAGAAATTCATGCTCGACATTATGTACGAGATACCAAAAGACGACACGATCGGAAGCGTAACGATCACAAGAGATTATATTGAGAATCATGGAAATCCAGAGATTCATCTAAGAGATCAGTAAATAAGAATGATACGCCAATATGTATAAATGAAATGCAGCCAGAAAGTTAAATCAATAACTGTCTGGCTGCATTTTATGTTATTTAATATTCTATTAACGAAAGTCTTATTTAATAACCTTGATCCATCCTTCAGGGGCTTCAATATGACCCATCTGGATTCCTGTTAAAGTATCGTATAATTTCTGGATGACAGGTCCCATCTTTTCCATTCCGCTTGGGAAGCAGATTTCATTACCGTGATCATAAATCTTTCCTACTGGAGAGATAACTGCGGCTGTTCCACATAATCCACATTCAGCGAAATCTTTGACTTCATCAAATAATACTTCACGTTCTTCGACTTCAAGTCCAAGGTATTCTTTGGCTACATAAACTAAAGAACGACGAGTGATAGATGGAAGGATACTGTCAGATTTAGGTGTTACAACTTTACCATCTTTTGTAATAAAGATGAAGTTAGCTCCACCTGTTTCTTCTACTTTTGTTCTTGTTGCTGGGTCAAGATACATATTCTCATCAAATCCCTGACGATGAGCTTCCATGATTGGGTAAAGGCTCATAGCATAGTTTAATCCGGCTTTGATATTACCTGTTCCACGAGGAGCAGCACGATCATAATCACTGACACGGATAGTAATAGGTTTAGCTCCTTCTTTGAAGTATGGTCCTACTGGTGTAGTAAAGATACGGAACTGATATTCATTTGCTGGTTTTACACCGATCACAGGATCACTTCCGAACATATAAGGACGGATATATAATGTAGCACCAGAACCGAAAGGTGGTACGAATGCTTCATTCGCTGCAACGACTTTCTCGATCGCTTCTACAAATTTATCTTCAGGGAATACAGGCATCTCAAGTCTTCTGCATGAATCTGCCATACGGCTTGCATTTAAGTCAGGACGGAATACAACGATATGTCCATCTTCTGTTGTGTAAGCTTTCATTCCTTCAAAACATGTCTGAGCGTACTGTAATACACCGGCACATTCAGAGATTGTGATGTTGGCATCTGTTGTTAATTCACCTTCATCCCATGCTCCATCTTTGTAATTAGCTACAAAACGGTAATCTGTTGGCATATAACCGAAACCGATGTTAGCCCAGTCGATATTTTTCTTTTCCATAATATTAATGCACTTCCTTTTATTCGTATTGTAGAGTCGTTAGCCAGTCTTTGGATGGTCGGCTAAAAATTCTTATTGCTAACAGTTTACACCTGAATATTTATAACGTCAAGAGATTTTATGCATCGTAACCATGAATGTTTTTCACCGATGGACCATATGTGAGTCCAACACCCTGAGAGCTGTTTGGTCCTTTTGGATATCCAATACCACTGTAATAAATATAATAAATTCCATTTTCCACAAAAAAGCTGCTACGGTAAATACCACGGTTGTCCCATGCTTTTTCCTTTTCAGATGGTTTTAAGATCGTAATACATTTCTTAAAATCATGCTCATTTTTGGATGAAGTATAATAAAGATTCATTTCCCGGTGCCTATGCCCTTTGTAGAAGGCAACGACGAGCATTTCATAGCCTTTCTCTGTATGAATGACATCCAGATGCCAGCTTCGAAGTCTGTCAGATGGATATTTTAACTGAATCGTGCTTGGAGTTGTCCAATGAAAACCATCTTTACTTTCACGGTATAAAACAGGGAATTTTCTTTTACAGTTGACAGTCCACATCTTATATCGTCCGTTTTCATAAATGATCGCCGGACTTAGAATACGATCAGTACGTGCATCGGAAACCAATACATTCTGAGCTTTACTCCAATGGATACCATCGGTTGTTGTGCGTTTCATGATCTTATCGATCCTGGTACGGTTATCAACTTGGCGCCAGTAACATTCTAAGGTATTGATATCCTTTCTATATACAAGATGGGTGTCTGAATTATACTGTTTGTCAGGGTCTTCAAATGGGGTCAATGGATCAAGTGCAACAGCTTTTCCCTCTCCTTCAAATGGCTTCCAATGAATCTTGTCATTGGAAACACAGACGTGAGGATTTTCTTTTCGCTGATCGGCACCTGGGTATGGAGTATACGCCATCCAATAGCGATAGCCGTTCCATGGTTTTTCAAAGTTTAAGACTTTTGGGTGAAATGCCTGATCATCACCGTAAGAACTGATGATATCAAGTTTTGATCTGCAAAGTTTCCTCTCCCAAGAGGCACTTGTTTTGGCAGGTTTATCAATTTCTGCCTGTGTGTTTTTTGGTGCACAAGAAGATGTGATGATCAATAAAGCTAAGATCATCACCAGTGCAATGCTTTTGTTCTTTTTTAACATAATCTCCTCCTTATTGTAAGTAGCCTGTGAAGATCAAGGACAGTAAATATGGAAATTTACATAGATTTTACCTAGGCTGTTTACAGTATAACATAAAGAACAGCCTTGTTTTCATAAAAGTATAATAATTAAGGAAAATGAAAGAAAGTTATTGGGAAAGTATGAAAAATAATGCTATAATATTACAGAACAATCAAAAAAGCGTAAACGAAAGGGGAGCCTTCTCATGGACCAGATGAAGTATCTAAAGGAACTGGCAGTGCGTTATCCAAATGTCGCAGCTGCTTCAACAGAGATCATCAATCTTCAGGCAATCTTGCATCTTCCCAAAGGAACAGAGCATTATGTTTCTGATGTTCACGGCGAATATGAGAAATTCAGCCATATCATAAGGAATGGATCAGGAGCGATCCGAAGCAGGATTGAAGATGAATTTGGAAATACACTGACAACAAAGCAAAAGAAAAATCTGGCATCAGTTATTTATTATCCGGAGCAGAAGATGGATTTAATGGAGGAAGAATTACCAAAGAATTTCCTTCTTGAATGGCAGCATGATACGATGGTACGTCTGGTTCATGTTGCAAGATCAGTCGGGAATAAATATACAAGATCAAAAGTAAGGAAAGCAATGTCACCAGAATTTGCCTATGTGATGGAAGAATTGATGGTAGAACACCGGAGAGCTGATAAGAAACGCTATGTAGAGCAGATTCTTGAGACGATCATCACGACAGGAAGGGTCAGACAGTTTATTGCAGCGATGGCCCATCTGATCCAGGATCTGACGATCGATCATCTGCATGTGATCGGAGATATTTACGATAGAGGATCTGGTCCACACAGGATCATGGACTGCATCATGAAGACAGCGAATGTTGATATTCAGTGGGGAAATCACGATATTTTATGGATGGGAGCTGCATCTGGGCACCGCGCATGTATTTGTAATGTTGTAAGAATCTGTGCAAGATACAATAATCTGGATGTTTTGGAAAATGGTTATGGCATCAATCTGATCCCGCTGGCAAGATTTGCATTGGAGTGTTACAAAGATGATGAATGTGAATTATTCCATGCATCTGGAGAAGTGGACGAGAGTAATATCCGAGAAGAAGAATTGAATAAGAAGATGCACAAAGCCATTGCGATCATGCAGTTTAAAGTAGAAGGTCAATTGATCAAACGCCGTCCAGACTTTTTGATGGATCAAAGATTACTATTAGACAAGATCGACTATGAAAAAGGAACGATCACATTAGATGGAAAAGAATATGAATTAAAAGATAAGAATTTTCCAACGATCGATCCAAATGATCCATATAAATTGACCAAAGAAGAAGAATATGTGATGGAACATCTGGTAACTGTGTTTAAATACTGTGCTTATCTTCAGGAACATATAAGATTCTTATTTGCAAAAGGACACTTATACAAGGTATTCAATGGAATGCTTCTATATCATGGCTGTGTACCACTAAACGAAGATGGAACATTTCGTGAAGTAGAGATTGAAGGAAGAAAGTACGCAGGGAAAGAACTTTATGATGTTTTAGAACATCTGGCAAGACAGGGCTATTATGAGGAAAAAGACATGAAAGCCAGAAAATACGGACAGGACATCATGTGGTTCATCTGGTCAAATGAAAACTCACCAGTCTACGGAAAAGCAAAGATGGCAACGTTTGAGCGCTATTTCTTGGATGATGCAGATCTTAAGAAAGAAAAGAAAGATTATTACTATCAGTGGTATGAAAATGAAGCAGTGATCAACCAGATCTTAGAAGAATTTGGATTAGATACATCGACAGGCAAGATTGTAAACGGGCATATGCCAGTAGCAGTAAAGAAAGGCGAAAGCCCGATCAAATGTGGAGGAAAGCTATTTGTCATTGATGGTGGATTCTCGAAAGCATATCAGAAGACAACAGGCATCGCAGGTTATACCTTAGTGTCTAATTCTTACGGATTAAAACTCGTAGCACACGAACCATTTGTATCAAGAACTATAGCGATCAGAGAGGAAACAGATATCCATTCAGATACGATCGTTATTAATAAGGTAACGAAACGTAAATGTGTTATGGATACTGATAATGGCAAGGCACTGCAGGAGAAAGTGGCAGATCTTGAACAGTTATTATGGGCTTATCAGAAGGGACTTATTACGGAGCGTATTTAAATTAATTTTCATAAATTGTATCATACACATAGATTAACAGATGGAAATTGGGTGCATAAACTATAAAAAACCTGAGGTATTTCTATGCCATGTGAAAATGCAGCTCAGAGTAATGATTATTTTGAATTTATCGGGGAATACAGCGGAGTACTTGACTATGTAAAAGAAGAATTCAACACAGAATGTATTACAGTGATCGATCAGAGATTCGCGATCGCATATGTAAAAAAGAACGGACGGACATCCATATATGGACAAAATTATCCATATAATACGATTCCACGTTGTTTCGGGCTGATGGTCACACAGATGTTAGAAGATGTCGGAGTAGCGCAAGTCAGAAGGAGTACCTTGGATCTTTATGGAAATGGTGTTTTAGTTGGAATGATCGATACAGGGATCGACTATGAACATCCAGCATTTCGCTATGAAGATGGCAGCAGTAAGATATATTCTCTCTGGGATCAGACAATAGAAGGTGACCCAGAAGATACATTTCTGGGATATGGGACAGAATATACAAAAGAACAAATAGAAGAGGCACTGAAAAGCGACGTGCCACAGCAGAAAGTACCATCGAAGGATGAATCCGGACATGGTACTTTTTTAGCAGGTTTAATTGCTGGAAATGAGGATAACGAAACAGGATTTTCAGGAATTGCTCCGAATGCAGGATTGATCGTAGTGAAATTAAGAAAAGCAAAAGACTATTTGAAAGAATATTACTGTATTGATCCAAAATACGAAGCATATGCAGAAACAGACATCATGCTGGCAGTTCACTATATCGATCATATTGCAGAACAGTTGCAAAGACCGATCGTCATATTCTTAGGCATTGGCACCAACCTGGCATCTCATCTTGGAACAGGACCATTAGACCAGTATCTGTCAGGCAGAGCGATGCTTCGGGGAGTCGCAGTTGTTACAAGCGCTGGAAATGAGGGGCAGGCAAGACATCATTACAGTGGTCAGGTTTCACAAAATGATGAAAAAGTAGAAGTCAAAGTTGGAGAATCAGAGTATGGATTTGCAATGGAACTATGGGGATTAGCTCCGAACCGCTATTATGTAGATATTGAGTCACCATCAGGACAGAAAACAGGTAGGATACAAGGCGGGTTAAGCGGGCAAAGATATGTAACATTTTTATTAGAAAAAACAAGGCTGATCGTAGAATACTTTACGGTAGATACATCTGCAGGAGCTCCAGTTATCGTTATGAGATTTCAAAATCCGGCACCAGGAATCTGGAACATCTACGTCAGTGACGATGGAGTAGGAAATCGTGAATTTGATCTGTGGCTTCCAATCACAAACTTTATCAGCGAAGATACATTTTTCTTGGAATCCACACCATATAATACACTGGTAGCACCATCAAATACAGGATTGCTGATATCTTGTGGAAGTTATAATTCCAACACAGGAAGCCTCGCGATCGACAGTAGCAGGGGATTTCCAAGAAATGCGGTTAAACCAGATTTTACAGCACCAGGAGTAGAAATTCTAGGACCATTACCAAGGAAACGCTATGGCAGAAAATCGGGAACGAGCGTTTCAGGAGCAATTACCGCGGGTATAGCAGCATTGATGTTAGAATGGGGGATCGTGCAGAAAAATGATATGCAGATCAATACGACAAGAATTAAAAATTATCTGATCCGGGGAGCAAGGAGAGATCCGGAAAGGATCTATCCAAACAGAGAATGGGGGTACGGTCAAGTGGATCTGTATGAGACATTTTTGGGAATTCGGTAACAGCTATTTTTTGACTCATACATGCAGCATTACTTTTCGATAATTTACGAAGCAAAGAAACAAACAACTAAGAAACAGTCCCCACAAATATCCGTTCACTCCATACAAAGGAATCGCAAATAAAATAAAACAAATCTGGATCACAAGAGATACACTATTATGAAGCAGTGTATCTTTTGTTTTTCCAAGCCCATTTAATATGGTAGATAAGATGGAAGAACAATACAAAAACGGACATAAAAAAGACAATGATCTTAAATACTTTCCGCAAAGAGGATTATGAAAAAAGAAATTTCCAATCCAGGGTCCAAAAACAAAGAATCCGCCAAAAGCTCCAATTCCAAGAAATGTACAAAAGATAAGAGGTAAGATCGCACAACGTCGAAGATAAGAGGGATCGTTGTGAGTTTTGGCAGCAGAAATCTTAGGCAGAAGCATCAAAGATAATGCATTGGTGATCGTAGAAGGAAACATGATAAAAGGCAGTGCCATGCCGCTTAAGATGCCATAGATCTCGACGCTGCGGTAACGATTTCCATAAAAACGATATAACATCATTGGGATCATAATACTTTGCACACTCTGTAATAAGGTGACAGAAAAACTATTCAAAGTCAGTGGGATCCCAAGGGATAACAGTTCATGAAATACAGAAAGTTTTGATGCAGAAAGAGTAGACTTTGACAAGCTGTCAGCAGACTTTTTGTGTAAGAAATAGAAGATCAGAGTAAAGAAAAATGAAACAATTTCTCCAACAGCCATTCCACAGACAGCGAGAAAAGCAGGAACTGGCATTTTCTCTATCATGAATACAGAAAGTAAAAAGATAGAGGATACCCTTGAAATCTGTTCCAGACACAAAGAAAAAGCAGGAACACCCGAATTCTCAATTCCAAGGCAGTACCCATGAATACAGTTTTTGATCCCGACAAATGGAAGAACAAGAACAGCAAGTCTCAGGCATGGTACACAGCTTGGTTCATGAAGAAAAACTGAACAGATCAGTTCTGCATACCAAAATACAAAGAAGGAGAAAATGATACAAAGGCACAGTGTAAGAATGATCGTAATGCGAAGTACATAACGAGCAGCATTAATATTTCCCGTAGCTTTTTTCTCAGCAGTGATCTTAGAAAGTGCGATTTGAAATCCCTGAAAACAGACAGCAAACCCAAGGAGATAAACAGGAAAGATCAATTGATAAATTCCAATCTGATGTGCACCGATCACGCCTGCCAGAAATATTCTATTATAGAAGCCGATGAGTCTTGAAAAAAAATTAGAGAGTGTTAAGATCACAGTTCCGCAAATAAACGGGCTTGCCTTTTTCATAGGAAATACCAGCCATTTTTAATTATTGTATGAAATAAAAAAAAAAGATATGACAAATAATGTTGACATAAGATACATGCTTTGTTAAGATAACAAATGAAATCCGAGTTATATAGTCGGGATTGAGGTGAGAGAATGAAATTATCGACAAAAGGACGCTATGGATTAAGAGCGATGGTAGACATTGCGGTATACAGTCAGGACAGCCCGGTACCAATCAGTGCGATCGCAGAGAGACAGAATATTTCCGTCAGATACTTAGAGCAGTTATTACCTAAACTGAAGAAAGCAGGGATCATCAAAAGTATTCGTGGAGCACAGGGAGGATATATGTTAGATAAAGATCCAAAAGATATTTCGGCAGGAGATATCTTAAGGACTTTGGAAGGAGATTTAACACCGATTGACTGTGCAGCATTTACCGGAGACACATCGACTTGCAGCGGCACAAAATTCTGCGTGACCAAGACAGTTTGGAAACGAATCAATGACAGCGTTCAGCAGGCGGTTGATTCGATCACTTTACAAGAATTGATGGAAGAATCAATCGAAATACATACCAAATATGATCAAGAAGAAAGGTAGGAATCATAATCATGGAAAAGAAAATAATTTACTTAGATCATGCTGCTACTACAGCAACAAGACCGGAAGTTGTAGATGCAATGCTTCCTTATTTTACAGAAAACTTCTGGAATCCATCCAGTGTATATACACCAGCATTAAATAACCGTAAAGTTGTAGACGAATCAAGAGAAACGATCGCAAGATCACTTGGAACAACAGCAGAGAATATCTACTTCACAGCAGGTGGTTCTGAATCTGATAACTGGGCATTAAAATGTACAGCAGAAGCTTATGCAAACAAAGGAAAGCATATCATCACAAGTAAGATCGAACATCATGCGATCCTTCATACATGTGAATATCTTGAGAAAAAAGGATTTGAGATCACATATATTGACGTTGATGAGAACGGAATCTTAAAATTAGATGACTTAAAAGCAGCGATCAGACCAGACACGATCCTGATTTCTGTGATGTTTGCAAACAACGAGATCGGAACGATCCAGCCAATTAAAGAGATCGGAGCTATCGCAAAAGAACACGGAATCTTATTCCATACAGATGCAGTTCAGGCATATGCTCAGATTCCGATCAATGTAGATGAATATAATATCGATATGTTAAGTGTCAGCGGACACAAATTCGGTGGACCAAAGGGAATCGGATTCTTATATATCAGAAAAGGATTAAAACTTCGTTCTTTCATTCATGGTGGAGCACAGGAAAGAAAAAGACGTGCCGGAACAGAGAACATCACAGGTATCGTAGGAATTGCAAAAGCAGTTGAGATCGCATTTGCAACAATGGATGAAAGAATCAAGCATGAGACAGAAGTCCGTGACTATGCGATCAAGAGAATCCTGGCAGAAGTTCCATACTGCCGTTTAAATGGAGATGCACAAAAGAGAGTACCAAACAACATCAATATCAGCTTCCAGTTTATCGAAGGAGAATCTTTACTGATCATGCTTGATATGGCAGGAATCTGTGCATCCAGTGGATCAGCATGTACATCAGGATCCTTAGATCCATCTCATGTACTGTTAGCTATCGGACTGCCTCATGAGATCGCTCATGGATCACTTCGTATGACGATCGGAGAAGAAACAACAAAAGAAGATATGGATTATGTTGTAGACAATATCAAAGAGATTGT
>OGQY01001765.1_pt1 | contig 13972 bp, 15 predicted proteins | sample 1553361 | NCBI WGS metagenome assembly OGQY01 (sample SAMEA2579963, study PRJEB22360) | human gut metagenome | reverse complement strand
TTTACGGCTGTGCATGACTTCCTTGGTGATACGGATCTGCTCCTTGAACTGCTTGTTGGAGTTGGAGTGGTTCGCATCGATCACGCAGGCAGGATTCTTCAGATCCATTTTTTCATACATATCCCACAGACGGATCAGATCTTCATAGTGGTAGTTGGGAATGTTGGCACCATGCTTGTTGGTAGCACCACGCAACACGGTGTGAGCCAGATCATTTCCATGGGTATTTACTTCCCAGCCGGTATAAATAAAGGAATGAAGGTTTACGGTGTTTACCGTGGATATAATGGTTTGCTCAACGGTGATGTTGAGGAAATGAACCTCAGAAGTGTATCTGATATCATCGGTAACGGCGGTACAATGCTTTACACAGCAAGAAGCGAAGAGTACGCTACTCCTGCCGGTATTCAGAGAGCTGCCGATTTTTGCAGAAGCATCGGTGTAAGCGGTGTTGTTGTAATCGGCGGTGACGGTTCATTCAGAGGTGCTCGTTGCCTTACAAACGCCGGTATTAACTGTATCGGTGTTCCCGGCACAATTGATAACGATATTGCCTGCTCCGAATACACGGTTGGTTTTGATACAGCCATGAACACAGCTATTCAGATGGTTGACCGTATCCGTGATACAGCACAGTCACACGACCGTTGTTCTGTAGTTGAGGTTATGGGCAGACGCTGCGGTGATATTGCTCTCCAGACAGGTATCGCAACAGGTGCTACAGCTATCCTCGTTCCTGAGGTTCAGTACAATATCGAAAGAGATGTAATCGCAAGAATCATCAACACTCAGAAAACAGGTAAAAAACACTTTATCGTTGTTGTTGCCGAGGGTGTCGGCGGTGTAAGAGATCTTGCAAAGTATGTAGAACAGCGTCTTGGTATCGAGGCAAGAGCTACAGTCCTCGGTCATGTACAGCGTGGCGGTTCTCCGACACTTCGTGACAGAGTTGTTGCAAGCCAGATGGGCTTTAAGGCTGTTGAACTTCTTGAGCAGAATATCGGTAACAGAGTTGTTGCAATGCAGGGCGGCAAGATTGTTGATCTTGATATCAACGAAGCACTTGATATGCCTCGTGTGTTTGATGAAGAGCTTTACAAGATTGCTATGACAATTTCTATCTGATTTAAATATAACTCGATTATTTCAGGGCGGACATTGTTCGCCCTTTATTTTCTTTTAGGGTTACGCTACACAGAATTTTCTTGAAAGGAATAATTCATAATGCTTGAACAATCTCAAAAGCTGACTGACGGCTTAATTATATATTCCGTTCTTGTTTCAGACTATGAAAAACTTGATTTTAAGAATGATGCACTTGCGGGTGTCCGTGCAAACTATTTTAATTCAGGCTGCAAAGAGCAAAAAGAAATTACCGAAATCGAACTTCACGGTATGGATTACAAGATGTCTTGTCTGCTGACGAAGAATGAACCGCTTTCGTGGAAGGTAACAAGGGATAATCTTCCTTATCAGTCCGTAAAAAGGGCAACAGGCGGAGTTTATTCTGTTATAACTTACAATGACAGGGGAATTGTATTCAAAAGACAATTTTTTGACCGTAATCATACATGGTTACGCACGGAATATTTTAACAGAAGCATTGCCGATAAGCTTATCACGAGAATATATCCACGCAAAGTCAGCGGAATTATAACTCTTGTTACCGAAGATATTGACGATAACGGGATTGTTTCCGTAAAAACTCTTTTCCCGTCTGATAAGCAGTCAAACGAAAATTCAAGGGTTTTGATATATTCAAATGTGGGTATGCTCTGGTATGATGCAAGTTTTTTACCGTCAGATATGCCGTTTACGGAGAAAAAATCCTACGGCAACAGCGGATTTGTGTTTAACGGTGATTTGTTCAAAAATGATTTTGTTCCCGAAAATGCTTATAATCTCGAAGATTGCGCTTATCTTACGGACGAAGATATTCCAAATGTTTCCGACACGGCTGAACCCGTGAGTAAGAAAGATTATTCGGCATACGATATTATCGAGAAAATTCTTGTTGAGGCTCACAAAACAAATAAGGATTTGTTCGGTGAAATTATAAATCATACTGCCGAAGAAGATTTTGAACCAGCGGAAGTTAAAATTGTAACAGGCGAGAAAGACGAACAGCTTTCGGATGATGATGTTGAAGAAAATTCTCAAATTTCAGATGATACAGACGCTGTCGCAGAAACAGCGGATGAACAGACAGAAGATTCCGAAAGTGTTGTAACTGTTGACAGCTCCGGTGAAGCTTCCGAAGATGAAGAAACTGATTTTGAAAAAGTTGAAGCAAATATCGGCACACATTGCCAAATAGATGATGTGCCGACAGAAGAATCCGATGAAGAAAATCCTAAAATTGTAAATGAAGAAGAACCACATTGTGACGTGGTGATTCTTACTAAATCGGGAAGATATACCTATTTCGGTAATCTTGATGAAAATAATTGCAGAACAGGCAGAGGCAGAACGGTTTCTCCTGACGGTATGACCTCATATGACGGTGAATACCTTGATGACAGGCGCAACGGATTCGGTGTTTGCTATTATAACAACGGCAGTATAAATTATGTTGGAAACTGGACCGATAATTCACGCAACGGCGGCGGTGTCGGTTACAGGCTGAGTGACGGTACAATGCATGCGGGCAAGTGGGATAATAATACTCCTGACGGCTATGGTGCAAGATTTGACAGAAACGGAAATCTTATTGATGTGAGCAATTACGAAAACGGTGTTCGCACAGGTAAGAGCGTTTCTTTTGATGAAAACGGCAATATAGTGGTTTCTGTTTATGAGAACGGAGAGAAGATTTCCGAATTTCTTGTTGATGCAGAGGTGTAGATATGAATATCACTGAAGAAAAGTTGCTTGAATATCTTTCAAAGGCTCTTGTGTGTGTGGCTGTAATTGTTATCGGATATATAATTACCAGGTTGATTATAGGGATTCTCCGAAAAATCCTTAATAAATCACGAATGGACGGTACAGCCGAAGGCTTTGTATTGTCCGTTCTCAAGGTGATTTTCTATTTCATTGTTGCAGTAACTGCACTTGGGACAATCGGTGTGAATGTTGCGTCGCTTATTACGGCACTCGGTGCGGCAGCCCTTACAGCAGGTCTTGCATTACAGGATTTGCTGAAAAATGTTGTCAGCGGACTTGTAATTTTGATAAACAAACCGTTTGTGTCGGGTAATATTCTTGATTTTGAGGGAGTAAAGGGAACGGTTGAGGAAATCAATATCTTCTCAACAACCGTGCATACACTTGATAATAAACTTGTGACAATTCCTAATTCAAGACTTACATCAAACAATGTTGTAAACTGCACAATGGTTGAGCAGAGAAGGGTTGACTGTACCTTCTCGGTAAGCTATGATGATGATATCGACAAGGTGCGTGAGATTATTCTCAACCTTATGGCAACAAATGAGATGATTTTAAAAGATCCCGAACCTACCGTAAGAGTCGGTGAACATCTTGACAGCGGAGTGCAGATTAAGGTTTTTGCATGGGCAACTCCTGATGATTACTACGAGGTTTATTTCTTCCTGCAAGAAAATGTCAAGAAAGAGTTTGATAAAAACGGTATCACAATTCCGTACCCTCATCTTGTTATTGCCAAAGATTAAAATTATTAAATTCCAAATTAAATATTACGAAAAATTCCGTAAATAATAATGGTGCTGTTGATTCAGTACCATTTTATTTTTATAAGGATTGATTAGTTTGAAAAAATTTTTAGGTCTGTTTGCCGTAGCTTTAATTTCAGTATGTTTTATCACAGGTTGCGGCAATGATAAAAACGACAGTATGACTGACACAACAAGTCAGACTTCACAAACATCAAATACGCAGGAAACTTCAAAAAGTATGACTGAAAACGGAGAAGTTTCAGATTCGGATGGTTTCATCGGTAACGAAGAAAATGAAACAGGAAATTCGGGTTCGGATATGATGGATGATATTGAAGACGAAATTGACGATATTATGGGTGACGGAGATAATAATGATTCTGATACTGTCACCAATCCCTCAGATACTGTTTTATAAAAAACGAGAGCAGCAGGACAAAATTGCCTGCTGCTCTCGTTTTTAATACGAAATATGTTATTGGTTCGGGTTCAGACAAAAATCATACTGCTTTGTCAAGGTCAATTTTTAATTGGCGAATAATTTTCTTTTCAAGCCTTGATATGTAGGACTGCGAAATTCCAAGCTTGTCGGCAACCTGCTTTTGCGTGTGTTCCTTTCGTCCGTTAAGCCCGAAGCGTAACTCCATAATAAGACATTCTCGGTCACGAAGCTTTGAAACTGCCTGCAAAACAAGACTTTTTTCAAGCTCGCATTCAATATTTCTGTTTACCGTGTCAGGATCGCTTCCGAGAACATCGCATAAGAGCAGTTCATTGCCGTCCCAGTCCGTGTTCAGCGGTTCGTCAATCGATACCTCGTTTTTCAGTTGCGATGATTTTCGTAAAAACATCAGAATTTCGTTTTCAATACATCTTGATGCGTAGGTTGCAAGCTTAATATTCTTTTCGGGAGAAAAGGTGTTCACCGCCTTGATAAGCCCGATTGTGCCTATTGAAATCAAATCCTCTGCACTTGCATTCGGAGTTTCAAACTTTTTTGCAATATATACCACAAGTCTTAAATTGTGGACAATAAGCGGTTCTCTTGCCTTACTGTCTCCTTTTGCAATATTCTCCATAATATGCTGTTCTTCTTCTCGTGTAAGCGGTGGGGGAAGAGTTTCACTGCCGTTAATGTAGAATATTTCATTTTCAATAACGAGTGCAAATCGGATTTTCTGAATAACCTTCATTAAAAACATAACATTGCTCCTATTCTGATATTTTTACAAGTTCGTACGGTATGATTGCCTTAACATCTCCTTTCAATACATCATTACATATGCCTATATAAATGCTTTTGCAGATTTCCTTGCCGTCAATTTTAACCTTATCGGGAGGAAATCCTTTTACAAATCCGTTTCCGCCAAGGCTTTCAAACGGAATAATCCTTGTTTTGGTTTCATCGGGAACATAATTATCAAAAATATTTTGTTCAGCAATAATGACATAATTTCCCGAAAACGGTTCAACAAGGTTGCAACCAGTATCAATCTTTGCAGGGAAAAAATAGCTTTGTTCGTTAACTTTGATTTCAACTTTGCAAACTCCCGAACCGTTGCCCCCCTTCGTCAATATTTTCGTCAATTTGAGAATATAATAACAGACAAGAGTTAAAATAATCAGGAGGACGGGCGAAATGTTAAAATACACTGTGTCGTTGTATACTTCCATACCTTTCGGTTTGAAAGCGTTGTACAGAAACATCATAATTCCGCAGAATGAAAATGAGAGAGAAAGAAACACGGATATTCTTTTGATAAAACACTTAAACGGACACTTGCCGAATGCACATAACACAATTCCTGCGGCACATAAAACATCGATAGGTATATTCAAAAAGGAAGGCAGGGGAGGGAAAAGTGCAATAAGACTTTGCACTCCCCCCAGAAGCGACGCAAGCAACATTTTTTTAAACGAAGTGTTGATACAAAGCGCCTTTTTGGTGCATAAAATAAGCATAAAGTCAATGAAAACATTTACGGTAATCAGTACATCTATGTAAACAGATTTCATTTTATTCCCCCTGCGGAATGCTGTTCTAATAACATTTCCATTAAATTTATTACCTTTGCTTATTATCTCACAAGCGGAAAATAATAATTGTCAAAATATGGTCAGGAGGTAAATTATTGATTGCAGGATTAATTATCGGATTGTTTATAGGCGGATTTGTCGGCGTAAGTGTAATGTGCCTTTTATATTGCACAAGGGACTGACAAAAGAAAAGCGTGCAGTTTAATTCAGACTGCACGCTTATTACATATTTTGCTGTATTTTGATTATGATTTAAGGTTTCTTGTGCCGAGGAAAAGGACTGCCAGCATTCCCGAACCTACATGAGTACCGATTACAGGACCGATATCCGTCATGACAACTTCCTTGCACTTACCCTTGATTGCCTTTTTAAGTTCTTCGGCACCTTCCGGATTATCCGCATGGGCAACCATAACAACGCTGTCTTTGAGATTTTCGGCATCTCTTTCAAGGTGTTTTACAAGAGCCGGAACAACATTGCTCTTACCTCTGATTTTTGCAACATTGATAAGATGGCCTTCATCGTCAACACTGATGAGAGGTTTAATTTGCAAAGCTTTGCCGAATGTTGCGGAAACAGAGGAAATTCTACCGCCTCTCTTGAGTTGATCAAGGTCTTCAACAACAAACCAATGACATACTTTTATACGGGTGTCTTCAATGTATTCTTTTAGTTCGTCAATTGTAGCGCCTTCGCTGTATTTTTTGCCTGCAAGGTAGATGAGAAGTCCGAGTCCTGCCGAATCGCAAAGAGAATCAATTGCAATAATCTTTCTGTCCGGATAAACTTCCTTTAAATCCTTAACAGCCATCATACAGGTGTTGTATGTTCCGCTCAAACCTGTTGAAATGCCTGTGTAAATGATATCTTTGCCGGCTTTAAGATAGTTTTCAAAGCTCTTGTAAAAGCTGTCATAGTTAATCTGTGTTGTCTTTGAATCAACACCCTCTTTAAGCTTACTGTAGAATTCCGAGAGGCTCATCATTCTGCAATCCGGATAATGAAGATATGACTTGTCCTCCATATGAAATTCCATCGGAAGAACTTCAACGCCGATTTGGTTAACAAGCTCCTGTGTAAGGTCGCAGGAGGCATCTGTCATAAATACATAATTCATAATTATCGCTCCTTTTTTGCGAAAATATTGTGATTCAATTCTAACAAATTATGATATAAATGTCAATGAATATAATGACCGTTCCTTTTCATATATATGTATATCAAAAACAGATTTCGGAGTGGTTATATGAATTGCAGATTTACCGATTTAAGACATAAGGAAGTCATAAGCGCCTGTGACGGAACAAGAATAGGATTTATCGACGATGTTATTGTGGATACCAAATGCGCAACTGTAGTGTCAATTGTTATTTTCGGCAGACCGGGATTTTTTAGTCTGGTGGGAAAATGTCAGGACTACATAATTCCGTGGGAGAAAATTGACCTCATAGGAGAGGATACGGTAATCATCAGTTGCCAGACTCCAAAGCCAGTAAAAAAGCCGAAAAAACCCCGTTTTGGGGCTAAATTTTGAATTTTTTCAAATTTTCGCATTAAGGCAAAATAACCTAAGAAATATTTGCTAAATTATGCATAATGCACAAATCATTATTTTTTTAAGAAATTAAAACCACATAAGTAACATTTTGGTTACAATTGTTACAATTTATCTTCCTCTGTCAAACTTGCAATTTTCAAAAGTTTGTGCTTTAATACAATTGCAATTGTGTGTTTGATAAAATTTTACGACTAAAGGACTTGGCACATTTTTAAACAGATAACTACATCTTGTATATACGCTTGCTTTTGATGGCAGTTATAGTAGTTACCTTAATGTGCAAAAATCACAGGGAGGATAAATTTTTGAGAGCGACAAACTATAAACACTACGGATGTGACAACAATTCGGAGAGTTCAAAGAGAACTCGCAAACCCGAAAAGAAGTCAAAACGCAAAGGCTTTAAGGCATTATCCTATGCTATTGCGGTATCTCTGGCGGCAGCTGCTCTTGTTGTTCCGACAACAACTCTTGCACCGGATGTAGATGCTTTTGAAGACAGCCGTGCTGCTTCGCTTGCAGTCGGTAACATCAATGATTTTTCACTCGTTATTACAGATAACTGCGTTGAAGAAACTACTGCCCCCGTAACCCAAGAGATAACAACATCCGCAGCGACTACACAGAAAACAACTGAAAAGGAAACTAAATCTGCAAAAACTGCGAAGAAGAAAGCTGAAAGTTTAAAGTCAGAGCCTTCGGAGTCAGAAACTTCACAGAGCTATACAAGCTATGTTGACAGTTCATCGGATAACAGCAGTTCCGCATCTAATTCATCGGATTACGGCTATACAGACAGTAATCAGAGTGGCTACCTTGTAAGTATCGCCAATCCGGATCCGTCCTACAGTCCTTCTCCTGTTTCTCTTTCAAGCTATGACAGAGAGAAACTCGAAAGACTTGTAATGGGCGAAGGTGGTTCAATGGGTTACACAGGCTGTGCCCTTATCGCACAGTCAATCCGTGACGCAATGAACCGTTCAAACACAACATCAATTGACAGAATTATTTCGGAATATCAGTATTACGGTTCGACTGATTATGCACCGAATCAGGATGTAAAAGATGCTGTTTCCTTTATCTTTGATCAGAACGGCTCGGCAGTTCAGCACAGAGTTCTTTGTTTCTATGTCGGTTCAAGCAGCTGGCATGAATCACAGAATTACATCACAAGCATCGGTAATGTAAGATTCTTTGATTTGTGGTATTAATCGGAGTTTCCGAATACAATTTAATATTTAAGAAAATATCAGGTGTTTTTGAAAAAACTTTTTCGAAAACACTTGATTTTTTTTACTTTTATGGTATAATATACAGGCAATTCGCACGCTGATGCTTGTCAACAGGGTGGCAGATTCATAGAATTTGCTTATTGCGTTGATAAAAACAAAGGCACAGCGGAGGTTTTAACCTAAGGAGGATTTTTATTATGGCAGTAGTTTCAATGAAACAGCTTCTTGAAGCAGGTGTTCACTTTGGTCACCAGACAAGAAGATGGAACCCTAAGATGGCTGAGTACATTTTTACTGAGCGTAACGGTATCTACATTATCGACCTTCAGAAGAGTGTAAAGAAGCTTGAAGAAGCTTACAACTTTGTTCGTGAGCTTTCAGCAGAAGGCAAGAGCGTTCTCTTTGTAGGTACAAAGAAGCAGGCTCAGGATTCTGTTAAGGAAGAGGCAGAGCGTGCAGGCGCTTACTATGTAAACGCAAGATGGCTCGGCGGTATGCTCACAAACTTTGCAACAATCAGAAGAAGAATTGCTCGTTTAAAGCAGCTCCGTGCTATGCAGGAAGACGGCACATTTGATCTTCTTCCTAAGAAGGAAGTTATTAAGCTCAACCTCGAAATTGAGAAGCTTGAGAAGTTCATGGGCGGTATCAAGGATATGACAGAGATGCCCGGCGCACTTTTCATTGTTGATCCAAGAAAAGAAAGAATTGCCGTTTCAGAGGCAAAGAAGCTCAATATCCCGATCGTTGCTATCGTAGATACAAACTGCGATCCTGATGAGATTGACTATGTAATCCCGGGTAACGATGACGCTATTCGTGCAGTAAAGCTTATTGCAGGCGCAATGGCTAACGCTGTTATCGAAGGCAGAGAGGGTCGCATGGGCGCTGCAGCTGTTGAGGAAGAGACAGCTGAATAATCATTTGTGATTATAACCCCGTTTTATATAAATTTATTTGAAAGGATGTTTTCAAAATGGCAGCATTTACAGCTCAGGATGTAAAGACATTAAGAGAAAAAACAGGCTGCGGCATGATGGATTGCAAAAAGGCACTCACAAATGCCGACGGTGATATGGATAAAGCAGTTGACTTTTTAAGAGAACAGGGACTTGCTAAGCAGGCTAAGAAGGCAGGCAGAATAGCAGCAGAAGGCGTTGCATACGCTTGCACAAACGATGACCTCTCAGTAGGTGTTGTTGTAGAAGTTAACGCTGAAACAGACTTTGTTGCTAAGAACGATTCATTTATGGATTTTGTTAAGGCTTGTGCTAACACAATTATCGAGCAGAACCCTGCTGATGTTGAGGCTCTCCTCACACTCAAGGCAACAGGTTCAGAGCAGACAATCGCTGAAATGCTTCAGGAAAAGGTTCTCACAATTGGCGAGAATATCCAGATTCGTCGTTTTGAGCGTATGGAAGGTGCTTGTGTTGCTTATGTACACGCAGGCGGTAAGATTGGCGTTCTCGTTAACTTTGATACAGACCTCGCTGCAAAGCCGGAGTTTGTTGCATACGGCAAGGATGTTGCAATGCAGATTGCAGCTCTTAACACTCCTTACCTCAATGAGAGTGAAGTTCCTGCAGAAATCATTGAGCATGAGAAAGAAGTTATGCGTCAGCAGGTAATCAACGAAGGTAAGCCGGAGCAGATTGCTGACAAGATTGTTATGGGTAAGATTGGTAAGTTCTACAAGGAGAACTGCCTTCTTGACCAGGAGTTCGTTAAGGACAATAAGATCAACATCAAGCAGTACACACAGAATACTGCTAAGGAACTTGGCGGTTCTATCGAAATCAAGAAATTCGTTCGCTTTGAAAAGGGCGAGGGCATTGAAAAGCGTCAGGATGACTTTGCCGCAGAAGTTGCAAGCATGGTTAAATAATTATTTTGGCGTACAAAGCATAATAATCGGAGCAGAGAATGACTTCTCTGCTCTCGGTTTGCAGAAAACTCGAAATTCAGTTTGACCGAATTTCGAGTTTTAATTTTTGGAAAATTTTAAATATCGCAAATTGCAATAGCAAGTTGAAAAAATAAATTTTATTTTATCGAAATTAACGCTTGACAAACAAATGTATATGTAATATAATAGTCAGGTAAAATAAAGCAAAGCAGAGATGCTTTCACCTGTGGGGTGCCGTCTGCACGGGTCGATACCGAAGTTTTTTAGTATTGTTATGCGGACGGAGTGTTTCTGTCCGCATTTATTGTTTTTATGAGACTTTGGAGGTGTTTACCCATCAGCAAGAAAGAAATTCAGATTAACGAAGAAATCCGTGACAAAGAGTTGAGAATCATCGGCTCTGATGGTCAGCAGCTTGGCATTATGTCAGCTAAAGAAGCACTTGATTTGGCAGAACAGAAGAACCTTGACTTGGTTAAAATTGCTCCGCAGAGCAATCCTCCTGTATGCAAAATTATGGATTACGGAAAATACCGTTTTGAACAGGCTAAAAGGGAAAAGGAAGCAAGAAAAAATCAGAGAGTTGTTGATATCAAGGAAGTAAGGCTTTCTCTTAATATCGATACACACGATTTTAATACAAAGCTTAATAATGCTCTGAAGTTTATCAAACACGGCGATAAGGTTAAGGTTTCAATTCGTTTCAGAGGTCGTGAAATGGGACACCCTGAAATCGGTCTTGAAACAATGAAACGATTTGCTGATGCTTGCAGTGAAACAGCTGTTGTCGAAAAGCCTGCAAAGCTTGAAGGCAGAAATATGCTTATGTTTCTTGCACCAAAGACTAATAAGTAATTAAAGCTAAGGAGGATACTAATATGCCTAAAATTAAAACTCACAGCGGTGCCAAAAAGAGATTCAAACTTTCTAAGAACGGTAAGGTTATCCGTGCTCACGCTAACAAAAGTCACATCTTGAATAAGAAGACAACAAAGCGTAAAAGAGGTCTTCGTCAGACTGTTGCTGCAGATAAGACAAACACAGCTCAGATCAAGCGTCTTATTCCTTACAAATAATCATTGAGGACTACTAACTAACATAAACGGAGGTAATATATAATGGCACGAGTAAAAGGTGCGATGATGACTCGCAAAAGAAGAAAAAAGACATTAAAGCTTGCTAAGGGTTACTGGGGTGCAAAATCAAGACACTTTAAAATGGCTAAACAGGCTGTTATGAAGTCCGGCAATTATGCATATATCGGTCGTAAGCAGAGAAAGAGAGATTTCCGTCGTCTTTGGATTACTCGTATTTCGGCTGCCTGCAAGGCTAACGGCACAAATTATTCAACTTTCATGAACGGCTTGAAGAAGGCTGGCGTTGCTCTTAACCGTAAGATGCTCTCTGAAATTGCAATTTCAGACCCTGCTGCTTTTACTTCACTTGTTGAACAGGCTAAGAACGCTTAATTTAACTTACTTTGTAATTGCGTTTGGGTTATCCCAAACGCAATTGTTTTTTACAGAAAATTGGATGGTTTTATGAATATACTTTCAAGTAAAGATAATTCTAATATAAAAAATGCCGTAAAGCTCAGAAAAAGTGCAAAATATAGGCGTGAATCTGGACTTTTCATTGCAGAAGGTGTTCGCATTTGTATGGATGCAATGCTCAGTAAGGCACATATTGACACCTTTTTCGCAAGTGAAAAGGCCAGTGAGAAATATGCGGATGATTTTTCAAATCTGCAAAAATATTCCGACAAAACATTCATTGTATCTGATAAGATATTTAATCAGATGTGTGATACAGAGTCGCCTCAAGGATTTCTGTGTGTAATAAAAGCACTTGACAAAACTGCTTGTTTTGATAAAATAAAGACTGGTGACAAATTTTTGGCACTCGATAATCTGCAGGATCCCGGCAATTTAGGTACAATTCTTAGAACGGCTGAGGCTTTGAATGTTACCGGTATCGTTCTTTCTGCCGATTGTTGCGATATTTACAGTCCTAAAGTTGTAAGAGGCAGTATGGGGGCAGTGTTCAGACTTCCGTTTGTTGTGTCGGATACAATTTCAGGTTATCTGAATGCACACAGTGAACTTGAATCTTATGCGGCGGTCGTATCAGCGTCGGCTGATAAGATTACAACGACTTCCTTTGTTTCACCTTGCATTGTTGCAGTAGGTAATGAAGGAAACGGTCTTAAAGAAGAAACAATAAGTGCCTGTAAACATAAAATTACTATTCCTATGGAGGGAAGAGCCGAGTCGCTTAATGCCGCCGTTGCGGCGTCAATAATAATGTGGGAAATGATGAAATGATTTCGCGTAATGCCTGTTACTGGATTTGGATTACACTTTCGATAGGCTATAATAATCCAAAGGTAAAGAGAATATCCGAAATGTATTCCGATGTGTCTGCCTTTTATTACGGCGGTATTTCGGAGTGGCGTCTTTGCGGAATTTTTTCACAAAAAGACCTTGAACGATTTTCTTCAACCGGTCTTGATGACGCTAAGAAAATCGTAGACAGATGTATTGAATGCAATTATTCGATATTATGCATTGACGATGAATTGTTTCCGAAATGTCTTTACAATATTGAATGTCCTCCTGCTCTCATATATGTAAACGGTGTTATGCCTGATATTGACAATACTTTTTCAATCGGTATTGTCGGTACTCGCAGAGCAACTAAGTATGGAATAGAAAATTCCTACCGTTTTGCATATGCACTGTCAAAATACGGAACAATTATAGTCAGCGGAGGTGCATTGGGTGTTGACGGTGCGTCACACAGAGGCGCACTTGCTACGGACGGAATTACAATTTGTGTCAGAGGTTGCGGACTTAATTGTTCATATCTCAGGGAAAATTCTGATATTAGAAGTACAATTCCAAAAAGAGGTGCTGTCATTACAGAGTATCCGCCTGATGAAACACCGAGGAATTACTATTTCCCTGCCCGAAACAGAATTATAGCCGCTTTATCGGACGGATTGCTTGTTATGGAAGCGGGAAAGAAGAGCGGTTCGCTTATTACCGCAAATCTTGCCGCAGAACAAGGCAAAACAATTTTTGCTCTGCTCGGAAATAACAGCCCTCAGAATGAAGGTTCAAACGCTCTTATTAAAGAAGGTCTTGCAATACCCGTTACCGATTTTATGGACATACTCTGCGAGTTTGACAGCCTGTATGCAACCACTGATGATGAATTTGATATTGACAATATTTCTCTTGCTGATACGGGCAATTTTCCTGTTAAAGGTATAAGAAAACAAGCTCCTGCAAGAATTTATGTTAATAAACAAAATGATCAACAGCCGGCTAAAACCGCAGTGCCGTATGTATCAGAAAAATCAGAAACGGTTGTGCAAAAACCTGTTCATAAAGAAAACTTAAATTTGCCAAAAACAGCTCAGGATGTATATGAATACATCGGTAATGAGCCTGTTCATATAGATAAAATTTCAGCTGATTTGAAAATCCCTGTGTTTAAGGTGCTTACCGCACTTACGATGCTTGAAATGAAAGATCTTGTTTCGGCACTACAGGGAAGAAATTATATTTTAAAATGATATTTACCAAATATTAT
>OGQY01001755.1_pt1 | contig 14028 bp, 9 predicted proteins | sample 1553361 | NCBI WGS metagenome assembly OGQY01 (sample SAMEA2579963, study PRJEB22360) | human gut metagenome | reverse complement strand
TGATGGCGGTGGCAGGTATCATCCTTGCGGCAAAATTTATAAGTATCGTTGCGGACTTTGTAATCGGCAACCTCATCGACAGAGCCAACTTCAAGGCGGGCAAAATGCGTCCGTGGATTTTGTTTTCGGCGTTTCCGCTTGCAGTGCTGACGATGATTTCGTTTGTGTTTATTCCGTTTTCTTCAAATGCAGGCAGATATATTTACATCATCTTCGTTGTTGTGCTTTGGAATATATCCATGACGATGGCTGACATCCCCTCGCAAGGCATGCTTTCGCTCATTTCGAAGAGCAGTGAAGAGATCAACAATGCGGCAGGGCTCGGCAACACGCTCAAATCCGTCGCGCTTGCCGCTCCCGGCGTGTTCGTAAGTTTTGTGTGTATTCTCACCGGCTCGGACGGCGCGGTAGGGCAAACGGAATATCTTATCACTGCGGCGATTATGGCGGGGCTGGGACTTATATTCCAACTCCTTATGTACTTCAAGTGTAAGGAAATCGTCAAGTCCAACACGTCTGCCGGTATGAGCTTCAAAGAAATGTTCAGAGAGCTCAAAAACAACAAAATGTTACTCATCGTTTTCGGGACGTACATTCTCGGATTCGGAAGAAACATCGGCCTCGGCATAGCGGTGCAGGCAACGTGCATACTCATTCGCGACGGCATAGACCTTTCCTTTATCGGCATGGGCACGCTTTACGGCGACGCTTGCAGCTGGGCAATCGGCATAACGTCGGCAATCTCGTCCATGGTTACGATAGTTTTGAACCCGATTATCAACAAAAAACTCGGCGAAAAGAAGTATTTTATCACCGCAGGTTTCTACGGATTTGCGGTGACGCTTACCGCAACGCTCATCTACACGCTCAGCCCCACGGGCAGCTTCGGCAGAAGCATTTGGGCAATCTGGATTTATCAATTCTTCCTCGGCTTCGCTTTCGGTCCGAACGGTTATTTGCCAATGGTTATGACGGCGGATATAGTGGACTATCAGGAATGGAAGACGGGCAAACGTACCGAGGGTACGCAGTTTGCAATCCTGTCGATGTCCAACAAACTTTCAAACGCGCTTTCCGTTTCGCTCGGCATTTTGTTTATCGGCGCAATCGGTTACGACGCGGCAAAATATGCGGATGTTTCGCACATCGGCGTTCAAGGCAGTGCGGAAAATATGCAGGCAATCGCAAGCTACGTCACCGACGGCATGCAAAACAAAGCGTGGATCGTCTATTTCTTGCTCCCCGGTCTTTGCATGCTTGCAAGCTCGCTTTTGATGTTCTTCTACAAGATCGACGAAAAGACGAAGATGCAAATGCGCGAAGAGCTTGCGGTGCGCAGAGCGGAGAACGAGGCGGCGCAAATCGTTGAAGAAGAGTGCGACGGCAATTGCTCCGAGTGTGAAAAAGATTGCGACACACGAAAAGACGGCGTTCAAGAGCCGTTTGAAGAAGCTCTTGCGGAGCATTTCGAAGAAGAAATGAACGAAGCTGACGAGCCTGATAAGGATATGGAAGAATAATCCGCAAAGACGTTAAAAGCCTCGCGAAAAGCGGGGCTTTTTCATATGAAAAACCACCGAGCATAGTCGGTGGTTTTTGCAAATTTTCGATTGTTTTGCGACTTTAAATTTTCGTCGTTTTGCAATTATACGCAGATTAAACGGCTTTTTCGATGCGATAAAGCGTTTATTTGATTATGTAAACTTTGCTTTGACACTTTTCAAGCAATACGGTGAGAGTGCCGTTTGTGGTGAGATTTTCGCCGCTCCATTGCTCTTTTGCGTGATATTCGTTTTGCTTGGTCATTGCAACGTATTTGTCGTCGACAAGCGTGTTGAGATCGAATTTCGCTCTTGCGCCGTGTGAGGCCTTGTTGAAGAAGCACACCGCAACCGAGCCGTCCGCAAGCGGTTTTGCAAGCACGTCCACAATGCCTTTTTTGACACGTTTGGCTTGCTTTGCAAGGGCGTCTTGGTTGATTGCGATCATATTCTTGTTGGCGACGATGCTCCTGACTTGCTCGTTCATGCTGCGCAAATCGTTGCCGAGAATGAGGGGAGCGTTCATCATGCACCAGAGCGAGAAGTGCGATACGTTTTGATTGTATGTGAGTTTGCCGTTGCCCACTTCAAGCATATCGGGATCGTTGTAGTGTCCTTTGCTTGCGTACGGATAGAGCTTGACGGTGTGCTCGTATATAAGTTTTATCCAGATCCACCACGGTCGAATATCGGGAGTAGTGCGCCACAGATTGCCCGCCTTCGCGCCCCAGTTGTACGGTTTGCCCCAGCCCCATTCGCAGATTGAAAAAACGATGGGTTTTTCTTTTTGTTTGCGCTCTTTGGCAACCCTTGCCGTTGCGTCTTTGAGAGCTTTGCCCATACGGCGATATTGATACATTTCGCTGTCGGCTTTGCTCGTGACGGGATTGAAGAGTTCGATTTTGTTTTTCCCTGCGGTGAGATTTACGATGACTTGGAATCTTGCGGTGAGGTTGTAGTGCTTTTGAGGAGGGAAGAGAAGTTCGTATTCTTCGCCGTCGTTGACTTTTGCGATGAGATATTTTTCGTACGCGCCTTTCTTTTTGATGTTGACGGTGAGCACGTATTTGCCGTCCTCGTCGACTTCGATATTGTTGTAGGTGATGCGACCTTGATTTGCGTCAAGCCCCGAAACATAGCTGCCGCTCGGAAGTTTTGTGTCCGTCATAAATCTCGCAAGCCCCGAAAGCACTGCATTGTGTACGGAATACTCCATAGGGTGCGAATCGAATTGAGATATGCTTATCGAGTACACGAGGGGAGCGTATTTGGAAATGGGGATATGGTGGCAATAGTCGTATTTGAAATACTCAACGCCCCATTTGGCAAGGGTGTAGGCGTCGTATTGCTCTCTGCCTAGGCTTGCCGGCAAGTCTTCGCAGGTGAGAGTGCCGTTTGAAGTGTATGCGCCCAGTTTCAAGCCCATTGCGTTGACTTGCTTTGCAAGGTTTGCTATGCCGTTAGGAAAGGTTTCGTAATCGCCTACGAGCTCGCCGTTTTCGTCTCGCAAAGAGGATTGCCAGCAATCGTCGAGGTTGATGTACTTGTAGCCTGCGTCGATAAGTCCGTTGTCCTTCATCGCCTTTGCGGTGTCGAGAATAAGTTTTTCGTTTATGCGGTTTCTGAACGTGTTCCAGCTAGACCAGCCCATAGGGGGAGTGAGCGCAACGCCGTTTTCGTAGTCGGGCAGTTGCGGATTTACGCTTGTGGGCTTTTTCTTTTGAAACAAGCTTTTGATAAAGCAAAAAGGACACATGTTGTTACGTTTCATTTTCCACCTGATTATATTGTTTTTTATTTGATTTTCGGTGCTTTTACGCGCATTTTTGCGTCAAGGCGTTCGAATTTCTTCTCGATTGCATCGCCGTGTTCGAGCTTGATTTGATTCATAATCGCAACCAAACCGATGTAGGAGAACGTGAGTATCGCTCCTATCGCAAGCATTGCCTTGCCCATCGCCCACGTGATATGATTGTCAAGACGGAAGAAGGTGCGCAAGAACTGTACTACGTCAACTTGCTCGCCATTTATCGTAGCGTTGATTGAGATGAAATAGACGCCTACGAAAATGAATATCATCAGCAAGTACATGAACAAATTGAGCGCGATGAGCAAATTGGATTTGTTGACCTTGTGCTTTTTGCGCGGTTTCTTTTCCTTTTTGACTTTGACGTCCTTCGTTTCGACGACTTTCATCACGACGCCGTTTGCGATGGAATAGCCTTTTTCGCTGTCGTCAACGCAGCCGTCGTACAAACTCGAATCGATTTTTTGCGCTTTGGCTTCCTCTTTCGCCTTTTCGTTCATAAAGTCGCTGATGCCGAAAAAAGCAGACCAACTAGACAGCTTTGTGGGGAGGGAAACTTTGAAAAGAAGCAAGAAGCCAACGAAAGTGATTATCCAAATAAACACCGTTTGCGATTGCGCGTCGGTGATATCCGTGAGGAAAAATCTGTTGCAAATTATCACGGCTATTGCGCCGAGTAGCACCGTAATTCCGCCGGGTACGGCGTTTGAGAGCACTTTTGGTAAAAATCTGCCCGTCACTCTGTCGGCATTCGGTTCGAGAGCAAGCACGACGGAGGGCATGCCTATCGTGACCGCGCCCATAATCGTGAGGTTTTGCGGAGTGAAGGGGAGCGGGTCGACAACCACCATAAACAACAGTGCCAAAAGCGTGTTGTAGATGGTTTTCATAATATACAGCGCAGCCGAACGTTCGAGGTTGTTTATGGAGCGTCTGCCCTCGGCAACCACTCTGGGCATGGACGAGAAATTGCTGTCCAAAAGCACTAGAGAGCTTACGTTTTTCGCTGCGTCCGAGCCGGACGCCATTGCAACCGAGCAGTCCGCTTCTTTGAGCGCAAGCACGTCGTTGACGCCGTCGCCCGTCATTGCAACGGTGTGCCCCGCCTTTTTGAGAGCTTTTACAAGCATAAGTTTTTGGTCGGGCAAAACACGACCGAAAATGGTGTATTTTGTTGCCGCCTCGTACACTTCTTCCTCTGTTTCGAGGGTGGACATATCCACAATGTTGTCGCAGTCTTCAAGCCCCGCGCGCATTGCGACCGCGCGTACGGTTTGGGGATTGTCGCCCGATATAATCTTGACGGTTACGCCTTCTTGTTTGAAAAAGCGGAGCGTGTCGGGTGCTTCTTTTCTTATCTTGTCGGTGATGAAAACGAAACTTTCCAAGGTGAGCGTTTTGGGAAGAGTGCCGTCGCCGAATTGGTTTTTCGACGATGCAACAACCATGACTCTGAATCCCTTTTGCGCCATTTCGGACATGGTGTTTTCCATGGCTTTGGTGCGCTTTTTGAACACGAATTCGGGTGCACCTATGACGTAGGAAACGCCGTCTATTCTTGCGCCGCTCCACTTGCGTTGAGAGGAGAAGGGGACGACTTGTTCGACGTTGCCGCAACCGTTGAGTTCCGCAACGTAGGCGCGAAGGGCGTTTATGGTTGCGTTGTCGTCTTCGAGCGCACTCGTCACGTTTTTGATGATTTGCATTATATCCGACGCGTTTTTGCCTTTTGCGGGGGACAAATCGTTGACTTCCATCGTGCCTTCGGTGATAGTGCCGGTTTTGTCAAGGCAAAGCACGTCGACGCGCGCAAGGGTTTCAACGCAATAGAGGTCTTGCGCAAGCGTTTTGTGGCGTGAAAGACGCATTATGCTGACGCAAAACACCGTTGAGGACAGCGCGACGAGTCCCGACGGAATCATGCCTATGACGGTTGCGATCGTGCCCAAAACGGTTGTCGAAAGGTGAGAACTTATCTTGTAACCGAGCAGGGTGGTGATCATCTTTTGAGCATCTTCGGGGTTGTTTTGCACGAAATATTTGACGCAGAAAAGCACTATGCCAAGCGGAACGATTATGCTTGCCATCACTTTGACGATAAACATAAGCGAACGCCAAATTTCGCTGTTGGGCTTTTTGAAATATTTTGCGCCCGAACTTATTTTGGTTGCGAAGTTGTCCGCGCCAACGTGTTCCACTTGTGCCTTTGCCGTGCCCGACACGACAAAGCTGCCCGACATAATTTCGTCGCCGGGATTTTTTTGGATTGCGTCCGGCTCGCCGGTGATAAGGCTTTCGTTGACTTCGATCGAGCCTTCGACGACGATTGCGTCCGCACAAATCTGACTTCCGCTTGAAAGAATCGTCAAATCGTCGAGCACGATGTCCTTGATTGCGATTTCCTTTTGCTCGCCGTCACGCAAAACAATGGCTTTTGGTGCGGAGATGAGGGAAAGTTTGTCTATCGTGCGTTTTGCTCTAAGCTCTTGAAAAATGCCCACGAGAGCGTTGAATACGATGAGCAACATAAAACCGAAGTTGCCCAAAATGGACACTATGCTTTCGTGAGAGTCCACAAAGAAAAATATCAACGCCGCAAGCGCGATAAATACGAAATTGAAAAAAGTGACGATGTTTTCACGCAAAATTTGCGCAACGCTCTTCGTCTTGACGTTGGTGTCGCCGTTGACTTTGCCTTGGGCAACCCTATTTTTCACATCCTCTTGCCCCAGTCCTTTTTCGAGGTCGGTGACAAAACGCTCGGCGGTGTTTTGTTCCTGCTCGGGCAGAACTTCCGATGGTATATAGACGTTGTTGTCTTGATTTTCGGACATAATCTCCTTTTTGCGCACTTTTGCGCACGCGCGCTTTTTCTTGCATATATAAACGATTATATCACAGTTTGTTCATTATTCAAGAAAAAAGTTGTGCCGCAGTCGCTTTTTATGCGAGTTTTTTGCATAATCGGGAACTACTCGCCGTATATTTTGAGTATGAAAAGAAAAAAATGCTTGATTTTGGTTGCAATATTGTGCGTGATTTCCTCGATTTTTGCATTGTGCGCTTGCAATAAAAAAACCGACGGAGACGTCAAAGACAACGTGTCGAGGCTCACCGAGGCGTACTATGCCGGCGAGAGCGATTTATTTGCCATCACAATCGAAAAGGGCAGACGCGAAAAGAGCTTCGTTGCCGACGGAATCGCAAGGGACGTTTGCGATTTTCAAGAGATAACCGTCACTCCGTTGAAGAGCAACGATTATCAATCCGTATCCTACGTGATTTGCTCGGACGGCAAAACTTTGTCGGGTGAAATCAAATGCGGCAAAAGCGGTGAATTTGTGGATTCTATCGCACTCGATTTTGTGCCAAAGACGATAAGCGTAACAGCCGGCGATGTGAAATCGGACATCGAATTGAACTCGATTTTGGACGGTAAATTGTCTGCCGCCGACGTCATAAACATCGCAAAAGACGTACTCAAAGAAAAGATTGACAAAGAGTATTCTGAGGGTAAAGCCGAGCGCGAAATCTACGTCAAACTCATCACCGCCGACCGTGAATCTTACTATTATTATGTGTCGTTTATCGGCGACGGCGTGGACTACTGGGCGATGCTGATTGACCCGAGTACAGGCAATATAATCAGTCGTAAGTAATGCGCTCAAGAAATAGTTTTTATGACATAATAAAAGGCAAACCGTCGATTAAACTTTGCGGTTTGCCTTTAAAATTGCGCTGTGCTAGGGAAATCGTTATTTTGTCATCGCTTGCGACATTGCGCTTGCCATTTGTACTGCTTGTTCGCGAATTCGCTCTTGGTCGAATATATCCATTTGTGCAAATACTGCTTTTTTGAAAGATTCAGGCTTTTTGATGCCGTTTATTCGATTATAGAAAAAACGCCGTCAAACGACGGCGTTTTTTATGCGGTTTTTTGAATCAAAGCAATTAGTTGAACAAATACTTGAACGCTTTGCCGAATTTGACGACGGGAGCTTTGCTTGCCGCAATCGTGATCGGTTGTTTGGTGAGGGGATTGAAGCCTTGTCTTTCCGCTTTTTCTTTTACTTCGTAAGAAGCGAAGTTTGCGATTGCAACTTTGTCGCCTGCTTTGAGAGCTTCTGCGATAACTGCTGCGTATGCGTCAACCGCTGCGGTTGCGTCTTTGATAGAAAGGTCGGCTTTTGCTGCCACTGCTTTGATAAATTCTGCTTTATTCATATTTAGTCCTCCTTGGGATTGTACTGACATTATAGACGAAAAAATCGGGCAATGCAATACTTTTTTTAATATTTGCGTTTTGCGAGCGGTTTTTTACGCCACCGGAACTCAATCAAACTTATAGTTTGAATAGCGTAAAAAACTTTTTCTTTGCTTGTGCCTAAAATCCGCTCGTTTTGCAAAAACCGATATGCGTTATATCCATTTTGCAAGTTTTCAGGCAACCGTGTCCGTGCTTTCTTCTTCGAGAGCTTTTTCGTCGAGTTCTTCTCGGATTTCTTCTTGCTCGATTTGCTCGTTGGTGAGTGCGGCTTTCTTTTCAAAAATCGTCTTTATCGTCTTTAAGGCAATGGGGAAGAATATCGCAACGGACAAAGCCTCGGCAATCGGGAACGCCGCCCAGTAGCCTTTCAGCCCCATAGACGTGTATATTGCAAGCACGTAGCCGAGGGGCACGAGTATGCATAGTTGGCGAAGAAGGGATATGAGCATGGCTTTGATGCCGTGTCCGACTGCGTTGAACATGGCAATCATGATGACGCCCAAAGACGCAGGGATAAACGCAATTGAGCAAAGCCGCAACGCTTCCGAGCCGACTTGAATTCGGTTTGCGTTGTCGCCGACCGAGAAGAGTTTGAGCAGTTGTTCGGGCATCGCGTGGAACAAGATAAGCGCGAACGTCATATATACGAACGCAATGAGAACGGCGTATTTGAAGGTTTTGACAAAGCGGTCTTTTTTGTTTGCGCCGTAGTTGTAACCCATGATGGGAATACAGCCTTGGTTTAGTCCGAAAACGGGCATAAACGCAAAGGATTGCAATTTGAAGTACACGCCGAACGCCCACACGGCGTCTGCAAAACGGTTGAGTACGGCGTTTGAGAGCATGTACATAACCGAGCCTATGGAGTTCATGACGACGGTTGGAAGACCGACGCGCATTATGTCGATTAGAATGTCCTTTTTGATTTTGAAATCCTTGGTGAAAAATACGTCGATGTCGAGTTGCTTTTTTGCTTTTGCCTTTATAATGACGACGATGGGAATGAGCATTGCCACAACCTGACCTATGACGGTTGCGATTGCCGCACCGGGCGCGCCGAGCTTGCATACGCTGATGAGTATCGGATCGAGGATTATATTGGTGATCGCGCCCACGAGTTGCGTCACCATAGGCACGATCATATTGCCCATCGCTTGCAATATGCGGTTGAGCATGGTTTCGATCATAAAACCGAAAGAACAGCACATGCAGATCGTAAGATATGTCGAACCCATTTTGTACACGGCTTGCATGTTTTCGCTGCCTGCGACCGCTCCCGCGTTGACGGTGTACGCCTTGATGAAAGCGTCGGATACAAAGTATCCCAGCACCAAAAACAGCGCGCTGAATATGAAGGATATCAAAAGTCCGGTTTGCGCCGCAAGGCTTGCGTCCTTGTTTCTGCCTTCGCCGAGCAACCTGGATATAAGCGAGCCCGCGCCCACCGCAAGACCTATCGCAAATGCGTTTACAAGCAGTTGCATGGGCATTGCGTAGGACAGTGCCAAAACGCCGTTGGTTGCGTCGTCCATGCCGATAAACACGCTGTCTACGATGTTGTAGAGTGCTTGAACGAGCATGGAAAGTATGGCAGGACCGCTCATGGTAAGTATGAGCCTGCCGACGGGCATAGTGCCGAGTTTCGATGATTGCAAATTTTCTTGTGTAGTCGTCATGTGTTACCTTTTGTCGAAATAAAGTATAATTTAACGAAAAATAAAAAGCAACCGAATGGACGATTGCTTTTTGCGGTGTTTTGGTGAATGGTCTGCTTTCAGTCGTTGGTCTTAGGAAGGTGGGCTTGCGATAGGATATCGCTTGCTTGCGTAGAATCGCTTTGTTCCGTCGCAACGTCCGATTGTTCCGTTCCTCCGTCCGTGAGGGGAGGATTGAGCGGCGTATCGTTGGTTTTGTCGTGCTTGTAGGTGAGTTTCAAAAGCAGAGGAGTGAGCAGGGAGGACACGATGATGAGGATAAGCACAAAGGGCATTATCGACGCGTCCACAAGTCCGCTGTCCACGCCTTTTTGCGTGCATACCAGCACGACTTCCGCTCTTGCCATCATGCCGATGCCCACGCGCAAGCTGTCCATAAACGAGTATTTGCAGATGAGCGAGCCTATGCCGCATCCCAGCACCTTGCCGATAAGTCCTGCCGCGATGAACGCAAAACCGAATCCTACGATTGCAGGTGATATTGCGCCGAAATCCGCGTTGATGCCTATGCTTGCAAAAAATACGGGAGCGAAAATCATGTAGTTGCTCACTTCCACTTTTCTGTCGATATAGGCCGATTCGGTGAGAGTGGAGAGCATGATGCCGGCAACGTACGCACCCGTGATGTCCGCAACTCCGAACCATTCCTCCGCCGCATACGCAAAGAAAAATGCCATCGCAAAACCGATGATAGGAATACGTCTGTGATGCTCGGGGTGGCGTTTGAGATAATGTTTGAGGATAATGTGTGCCACAAACCCCACTGCGATTGCCGCCGCGAAGAAGCCTATCATTTTGCCGATTGCAATGCCTATTCCGTCAAGCCCGTTGCCCTTGTCGAGAGAAATGAAGAGGGAAAGAAGCACGACGCCGATGATGTCGTCGAGGATTGCCGCCGCTACGATGGAAGTGCCGACTTTCGTGTTGAGCTTCCCGAGTTCTTTGAGAGCGGCAACGGTGATACTGACGCTCGTAGCCGCCAATATCGCGCCGTAAAAGAGGTTGGTTATGATTTGATGTTGCGATACGTTAAATCCGCCGTTGAACGCCGAAGCGACCAAAAATCCAAGTCCCAATGGGAACAGAACGCCCAAAATCGTTATCAAAACGGAGGGAAGTCCGCTTGTTTTGAATTGTTTGAGGTCGGTTTCCAGTCCTGCCGAGAACATGATGAGGATGACGCCGATTTTGGCAAGGAAGGAAAGCCCCTCCATCGTGGATTGCGTAAATATGTTTTGATTCGGAATGTACTTGATGAAACCGAGAAGTATGCCTGCAATCAACATTCCAACCACTTGCGGAAGTCCGATTTTCTTGCCCAAAAGAGAAAATAGTTTGGTGCAAAGAAGTATGAGCGCAAGCGGAAGCAAAATTTCGAAATATGCTATTGCGGATAGAGTTTGAGTGAACATTTTTTCCTTTATTATCGTATGATTTATGCGTATTTTTTTGAAAAAAATCGGAAGATTGAACGCCGTCGTGGGTATTAACGTATATTTAGTCCGATTTTTCAAGAAAATGTTATACTCGGTCTTGGTGGGTTAGTCAAGCGATTAGGATTAAAGAAGAATTAAAAATTGTGGTAAAATCCCTGCAAAGCCACAAAATATGGTTTTTGTTTGACAACAATGGTATATGTTGGTACAATAAACTCGTAATTGTGCGCTTATATACTACAAATAAAAAGCGCGCGCAAGGAGAAAATTTGGACTTCTTGTCTTTTCTGACACAAGCTGCGGACTATCTCGTAGGCTTTGCAAAGACGTTTGCGGGGCTCTCGGTCGCGCTTATCATATTTATGCTTGCAAGGTGTTTGCCAAAGCGCATACGCAGATATTTTTCCGCTTGCGCGACTTTGGTGATAACTTTCGCATTGTTCAGAGATTCAGTCCAACAATTCACGTTTTTCACGATCAAAGCGTCCGTTGTCAACTTTACGATAGCGTATCCGACGGCTTTGACGTTTTTGTTTTTCGTTTACGTTGCCATCTATATTGCAGACGCGGACGTCGTTCGTTATTTCGTCAACGCTCGTCGAAACGTCAAATGCGATTCGCGCTTCGTAAAAGGATATGCGCTCCATAACGACGGCATAAGCGCGTCGGCTTCTTATTTGCGCATTTCACCCGTTTGTTTGCAATGATTTAGTCTACTTTTGCATGCGATCGCTTTTGCAATTGCGTGCGTGCGCGCGTGTATGTACGCGCTTATAAGGCGAAACCGCCAAAAAAATTTATTCAGGAGAATAACTATGCTTAAAGTTGAACATTTGAAAAAAACCTATCCAAAGAGCGACAGAGTCGCGGTTGACGATATATCTTTTGAATTGCGCCCGGGCGAGATTTTCGGATTTCTCGGACAAAACGGCGCGGGCAAATCCACTACGATAAAGTGCCTTACGGGTATTCTTCCTTTTGACAGCGGCACGATAACCATTTGCGGACACGACATCGTCAAAGAGCCTATCAAGGCAAAAATGGAAATGGGCTACGTCCCCGACAACCACTCCGTTTACGAGCGTCTTACGGGCAGGGAATACGTCAACTACGTTGCCGACCTCTATAAAGTTCCCGCTCTCGTGCGAACGGAAAGAATAGACCGCTACGCAAAACTTTTCAAGCTCGAAAACGCAATAGACAGACAAATCAAATCCTACTCGCACGGTATGAAACAAAAAATCTGCATCATTGCGGCTCTCATTCACGATCCGAAACTTTGGGTGCTCGACGAGCCGATGATGGGACTCGATCCGCAATCCACCGCGGAAATCATATCCTACATGCGCGAGCATTGCGCAAAGGGAAACACGGTTTTCTTCTCGAGCCACAACCTCGACCTTGTCAAGAAACTTTGCCACAGAGCCGCAATCGTCAACGACGGTCATCTCATCGACATCATCGACCTTGCCGGCAACGACAAAAACAAGGCGAACCTCGAAGAAACTTTCTTCCGCGTCACCGGCACTTACGAGCAAAGATTGTTCGAGGACTATATCGCGCAAGAGAGCGCGGATATGCGTCCCGATATGCCTGCTCAAACCGACGTTGAGGAAGAAGTCGTTTGCGAGGAGGAATCAAAATGACAAAAAGCGATTTTTCCATGCAAAGCGTAAGGACCCGTACTCGGACGCTTTTCAAACTCGACCTTAAATCGAGATACGGCATATCGCCCGATGCGGGCAAGCTCAAAAAGTTTGCGCAATTCGGCAACATGTTGTTTTTTGTCCTCGTGTATGCGGTGCTTGTGGTGGGTATCTATTATTTGAGCAACGTGTTCGTAACGCGTTCGGGCTTGCGTATCGAATTTTTGGTTATCATCGCAACCTTTACCATTGCGCTCGCAACCATAATTTCTACGAGTACGGTCATTAAAAACCTATATCAGAACGGCGACAACGAAATGTTGTTGCGCTTTCCCGTCAGCGGCAAAGAGATTCTCGTTGCAAAATCCATTTACTGCTATTTGCACAATCTCGTGACTTGCTTGCTCACAATGCTTCCGTTCTACATCTCGTTCGGCGTCGTTACGCACGCAAGCGTAGGCGATTATTTTGCGTATATCGGCATAGTGCTTTTGAGCACGTTCTTGCCATTCTTTATCGCAAATATCATCGCAGTGCCCGTCATGAAGGTTATGAACCTCGTCAAAAACCAATTTTTGCTGGTGCTTATATTCACCATCATCGTGGTTTGCGCGGTGTTCGTATTCTATCTCGTGTCTCTCAGCAACGTGCTCAAATATCTCAAAAATTCCAATCAGACAATTTTCTCTGCGGATATGATTGCAAGATATAAGCATTTTGCTCAAAACGCATATCCTTTCAACTGGTATGCCGAAATCATCAACGGCAGAAAGTACGCAGGACTTTCGTCGGGACAATACGCGCTTCGTTTCCTTTATATGTTCCTCATCAACGGCGCTTTGGGCGTAGGAGCGTATTTCGTGACGACAAGAGAGTATTACAAGACAATCCTTTACGGCATCGAAACGCAAAAGGCATCTTTCAAAAAGAAAATCAAAGACGTGCGTCGTCCGGTGTGGTACGCGCTTTTCAGACGTGAGTTTTACCTCATTTTGAGAAGTTTCAACTATTCCTTCCAATACTTTGCAATGGCGTGCGCCGCTCCCGTCATGGTGTTTTTCTGCAACAGACTTGCAGCGTCCATGGGTACCGAAAGCGTCGGCGCAAGCATTATGCCAGGTCTTACGCTTATGGTCATCGTGATTTTCGTCACGATAATCGTGTCGTTTGCCTCGACTTGCATTTCGAGGGAAGGCAACTGCTTCTACCACACGAAGATAATTCCCGTAAGCTACACAAATCAGATTCTCGTCAAATTTTTGCTTTACTCTATGACGGGTACGCTGTCGGTTGCGCTCTCTTGCGCGGTATCGGGCGGTTATTACACGAGCGAGGCGGGCGGACATCTTCTCACTCCGCTTGACGTAGGCGCGATATTCGGCATTGCGGAAATGCTTGTTTTGAGCCTCACTTGCCTCAGTATGATTGCGGACATTAAATCTCCGACCTTCAACGTGTCGGGGGACGGCGAGCTCGTTGCGGCAAACAAAAACGTCGCTCTTGCGCTTATCGTCGGCATAGTTACGGCAATCGCTTACGGTTTGTTCACTATGCTTTTCAGTTTCTTCCCGTTCTCAATCGGAAGTTTGGTTATCGGAGGAAACATGAGCGCAATA
>OGQY01001742.1_pt1 | contig 14127 bp, 17 predicted proteins | sample 1553361 | NCBI WGS metagenome assembly OGQY01 (sample SAMEA2579963, study PRJEB22360) | human gut metagenome | reverse complement strand
GAGGTAAAGTATTATAAAAGTTTCAAAATTTTACCACAAGAAGCCGATAATGCCAGAATGATACAACCAATTGATGGCGCGGACCACTGTTGCCTTGGATATATTGCTAGTACTGTCTTTGACAACCAATTTCTGTAATTCTTCCCCTATACTATCTTGTTCCAGCCCTTTTTTCTCTCTGGCAAGTATCCGGGATATATTAAGAAAAATGTCCGCAAAAACACTTACATCCAAAATATCTGTGAAATAACGCATGGATTCATTTAAAAAAGTTTCTATAATCCGCCTTAGTTCTTTGGTAGCAATTTCCAGCGAGCCGCTGGAAAGATATTTTTCCACAACGGCAGGATAACCGCCAATCTGGCAATAAATATTGTATAACTGCTTCAACTGCTCATAATAGTTTTTATCTTCAAACACAGAATTGCCAATCAGAAGATACATCCGAAACAATTCGATGTCTGCAGCTGCCAGATATTCTTCAAATGACAGGGTATAGATGGTCACGCTGGTGACATCGCCACTGGAGAATCGGAACTCCGGCTCCAACACCCGGCCAAGGTAACTGCCAGTCACAATAAAATGGCATTGAAACTGCCTTGTAAACTCCCTTATCCGATTGTATATATCAGCAGATTCCTGTATTTCGTCAATAATAATAACGGTATCATCAGTATCTTCAAAGCTTTGATCGTAAAGGCAGAAAGCATCATGAAGCGGGTGCTCCGGTCGGGGTGTTCCCGGCATCCATGCAGTTGCCCGATTATAACATTCCAAAAACTGTTTGCCACTTAATTCAAAAAGGTTAATATATATCTTATGTTTGAAGTTCTCGTCTGCAAACTTATTGATGATATAGGTTTTACCAACCTGTCTGGCTCCCCGTACTTCCAGAGTGCTGTTACTGGATTCGTTTTTCCAATCCATAAGCTGCTGATAGACATTTCGTTTAATATACATAGCAACTCTCCCTTCTAAGAGAATATCTTTATTATATCAGATAGGACATGCGGATTCAATGCATGCAAGGTCATATAAAATATTTTAGGAAGCGGCATCTCTGCCGCTTCCCATGGTTCCATTCCCTGAGTTCACTTACCAGCTCCTGCTGACGATTCTATATAGTCCTCATACCCTTTCGGATCAATCTCCCGAAGTAAAGTTTCTTTAAATCGGTATTCTGGATAGCTGCAATATCCGCTGCGCCCATATCTCCCAGCTGGGACTGCAAGACCATTACGAATAATCCATACAAGGATTTCCTGCCCATTATGATTGGTATCAATAAATGCACAGTCTTTTTCTCTTTTCCCCTCCAGATTCACCGTAAGAAAATCCCACGGTTCCGGATAGCCGTCTTCCCAACTGTACATCTGTATGGCAAGATTTCCATCCATGTAGGAATTCACCTCCAAAGATATTGGATAAATTTTCCCGTACTTGTTTAATTCAAATCGTCTCTCCATCTTTATTTTTCTCCTTTGTTTCCTTAAGTCCAGCCACAATTAAATTAACGGCCAGACGGTAACCATGCTGAAACATATAGCTGGCCTCATCTAAGCTCTGATCTTCAATTAGTGTAATACATTTTCGGAATAATGCCCACTGCTCCGGTGTCAGCTGTGCCTGCAACTCATCTTGTATAGAAATAATCTCTTTCAAATGATGATTTGAACATGTTTCTCCGGAACAGGCTCCGATTTCCAAATTGCCATAATAGAATTCCTCAAGGAAATTTTCCGGTATCTCTATCGGCAATGTGACTGATTCTGTTTTTCTCAATAAGGATACAGAAATATCTTCCAAAACCTGAATCAGCCTGGGCAGTTGTACCTCAAAAAAATTCCTTCCCATCTGTGTTTCATAAAAGTTCATATTGTTATCCATCCTTCCTGATTTCTCTGGGAACCTCATAAATTCGGAACCCACAATATTTGCCATAACAAGTTATAGAATCATCAATCAGTACTGACAGGTTTCTGAAATAATGACCTTTCTGAAAATCCGATTCACTCAGGACATCATAACATCCATACTCCCTCTCACCGATTTTTATAAGTTGTCCTTTAGCATCACTACCCATGACATTCTCATATTCAATCACGGCCAGTAGCTCTGCATACCCTTTTTCATTTTTGCAGTCAAATCTCCCATAAGCAACCACTCTCTCTTTCAATTTGTACCTCCGGTTTTCTAAGAAATTTTCTAATTATCAAGAACCATTAAGCTGCAGACTTTCGCTCTCTCCTACAATTTTTTCCTACCCAATCCAACAGCCTCTTTTCTCCCAATTCCTCCATACAGTAATCGTACAACCTAGGATTGAATTTTTTCAACCTCTTGAATTTACCGAAATCCGTAAGATGGCAGCCCACAGGGCAGAACATACAGCCAGTTCGTTGTTCCCCGGTGCATTGCAGCTTTCCCCCAGATGTAAAAAAGCACATTTGCCCTGGAACTTGTCCTACCTCTACAACATCTCCATAAGGTTCGGCCAATTCAATGCTATTTTGGAGCTTATAATGAAGGACATCCTGCTCCCGCCAAAATTCCATCGGTCTACTCATGGGACGGCGGCTTTCAAAACTGTTGCAGCCAGTCCTTAGATATGCATCTCTCCTTCTGTCCGATTCTTCCGCCATCAATGCCAAAATCGGATGCCTCCCGGTCTGCTTTTCGTACCGGGCAATAGGCTCTTCTTTCTGCTTATCACAGCAAAACGGAGAAATCAGAATGTCTGATTCATAGAGTGGTAGCCATTTTATGTACTGCTGACGATAGGGTGATTTTTTACCCTCTGAATCCAGACCATTCAGCTTATTAAGCGCCCACTGCTTTCCTTGTCTTGCATACCATATAGTCTGGGCCACATCCTTACTCGGAAAGCACCAGCCGTATCGTGTAATGATTTCTTTCAGTGGCATCACAGGTTTGAGCACCGTGATATTTTCCTGCTGCCTGACAAACTGCCGGATACCCGGGTATTCCATCCAGGTATCTACAAAAACAGCAGGAATCCGTCTGTCTTCTCTTCTTACGATATCCATGAGAATTGTAGAGTCTTTACCTCCACTAAAACTGATGTAAACCCCTTCGGTTCCATATTCGTTGATAAAGCTTCTTACCCGGTTTCTTGTCATTACCACTTTCACCTCTAAAGGCAATGACTGCCGGCAGCGCAGCGTATCCGCGCTAAGGATATATTTCATAACACCACGAACAAATCACTTCGTATCGTGGATAGGCCAATCGGCTTCCCCCTGCTACTTTGCCTGCTGTCCATCTAAGGGCTTTCAACCGCTTTCTCTTTTCATGTCCATACAGGGCTTACTTTCACGCAACTATTTGGCCTTTTCTCTGACGTCCTTACTCACCTTTGACGTTAAACCCGGTTTACCGGGATTTGTTATTACTCCTTTCCTTGAAAAATCAGATACGTCATAACAGCCGCACCGTGTAATGGGCAGTCTTTCCTTTTACAGGGATTGTTGCCCATATGTGTCCTCCCCCTTCCTGCATAATCATCCAGAGGTCAATGCTTTTGCACGGCCTCTTTTTGTTTCTCATTTTGATTCACTCTCCACAAATTATGACCGTGGTATCAGGCTGCCACAGAAAGGTCTGTTTTTCCGCCTTCCCATTCTTCTCCCATACTGGATACCGCCTCCATCAAATCCGCTTCCAGGACATCCACCAAGAGTTTTCCAGCCAGATGACCATGCCAGATTTTAGCCTTTGTTTCTCTCAATTCCTTAAATTCCTTTTTCCTGAGCCTTACGCTCTCCTTAGCAAGAATAAAGTCCTCCTCAGTGAGACGCTTCTGTATTTCCCGCTGCCATTTCATAATAAAACGCTTAGCCTTGTTAAAATCTGCATTCTGCTTATCTCCCGTGGTTCGTTTCTGCCTTGCGGTTCCGTCTGGCTCAATCTCCAGCGTATAGTAAGGGCAATCCAGAGCCTCTGTCTTTCTTAAAAATACAATGAAAGACTCCCTCCGCTGGATTCGGCCGAAATAGATATCGGTACGATCCAGGCAGTGTCCGAGGACTGCACCTTCGACAAGAATGTCTTCGACGGTTTTGGGGACAATGATTGTGTATTGTTTATCCCCGTATTCATATTTTTCTTGAATAGATCTACAGATAGAGTCAATATCCGGGTAATGTTCCAGTATTTCCTCCGCCTGCTTAACTATCTCCTCTCCACCGCACAGGCTAACTGTCTCATCATGCTTCGCTACCAGATCCTTTGGTTTGAAAACTAGCTCTGCCTCTGTATCCGCTTTCAACCTCGATGCCATAAAAAGGTAATCCCGCCAAGTTGAAATCAGTTCCTTAACCGGCCTGCCGGATAAAGCAGATTGTTTTTTCAGATAATTGCAGATTCTTACCAGACTCATTTTTTTCAGGATAAATCCCAAATCTGAGGGTTCTGCCTGCCACTGCTCCAGCTGTTTCAACATTTGATCCGGGTAATTCTTTTTATTCTGTTTCTCATATTTCAGCCATGCGAGATATTGAACGCCTCCTTTATTCTTCCTCAAACGCCTCAACTGGTTCTTATCAATCCCTAACGCTTTTGCAAAGTCATGGGAACTGTCTATCTCCAGTTCCCTCCTTCCGCCAAGAATATCTTTTACAACCATTACCAGTCCAGCTTTTGCCAACTGTTCCAAATAAGGCTTTTCTCTCAGTGTTTCCAGATAAACTTCCGGATCTAATCTGTCTAATTGCCTAATCAGTTCACTCAGACCGGTTCTGCTTAATTTTGTGCGGGCGAGATACAGCAGATTCCTGCGGTATACGGCGCCCTCATAATCCCTGTTGTCATAATAATACGTCCTATATGGATTGTAGCTGACCCACTCCCCTTTTATCCAACGGGAATAGGAATTTTTATACAGACCATAATAAAATCTCGATGATTCCATTGCGCTGTTATAAATAACCCGCCGTTCCTCGAATATATACAGTTTTGGAGTTTCATACCCGCCTTTCGCATAATGCCGGAGAACTTTAAATTGCCGGAGAACTACATCGTCTCCACAAGGCTGAAGAAGATATGCTGTCTCCGCAGCCGTTTCAAATCTCCCTGTCCTTCCTTTGGCCTTATACTGAATCGTATGACGACAGCATGGGCATTTCCCCATCTTATTATGTTTTGGTTTTTTAATTGGAACTTCCTTCTCACACCATGAACAATACCCAGTCTGTATTTTTTTTCTGGAGTAATCATAGAAAATATAGTTATAGTGGATTGCCTGCTTGTCCACCCAGCGTTCCCAGTCTTTAGGCAGGGCCGGTACTCTTGACATGACAAAATCCCACGGTTCCGTTTCACGTCTGTGGCGTTCCTTCAGCTGTCTTTCACGCACGTCATTCTGATAATTAGAAATCCCGTTATAGCCATCTTCTGCTACATCCAGATACTGCTTCATCAGAAGATTGTCCTCCGGAGCCATATAACTTCTAGAAATTCTGTCATAAAAAATCCAATCCATATGATCAAGAATTGCTGTCTTCCACTTTCCGCAGGCAGTATCCCATGTAAAAAATCGTCCGGTATCCTTATCAATGTACAGCTCATATGCTGGTTTATTGCTGCCCAGACGCATATCGTGTGTCTGAAAAAAAGAAACTTTCAAAATTCCTTCAATCACCTGGCAGCGCATATAAATATCGGTTTTATAATTTTCTACAACGGCTCCATACCATGTCTTTTCTTTTACCAGATGATCGTTTTCAGCCATTTTCATCATTTCATCAGTAGCGACCGTTTGATATGTTTTTCTCAGATATTCTTTTTTCATTCTCTATGCAGCCTCCTGCCTTCCCTTAATGCCATACCAGATATCCGGCATAATTTCTTCGCCGTCCACAACATAGATACCTGCTTCCGCGATTCTCTGGCTGTCCGGCTCCTCCTTTAAGAATCCCAGCACATCGCCAATCCGGCCCTTTGCCAGCGGCCTTTTTCCACGGACAACAGTAAATCCCCTATATGCTTCCCCCCGCTCTGTCTCTACTCTGAAATTTGTATCTTTTCTAAATGGGTACTCACAGATATATCGCAGGCTATGGGCGATAAACTCCGGCAATTCCAGCTGTTTTACAAGCCTCAACCTGGTACAGGAAATACGGCTGTCGTTGGCGTCTTCGTCAATGTCACCGTCTGCCAGAACCAGATAGTACAGAGCGCTGCCCCAATCCGGGTAATATGATAGGCAGTCTAGGGGATTTTCTGCACAGTGGAATCCGTTCCTGGCGCAGTTTGCTTCCGTCTCCTCATTCCATGTTCCCAGCTCATACTGGAAACGGTTTCCACCCGCTGTACAGGATAGATCTTTGTCAAACCCTTTATAAGCGATTATCATAAATCCGGTGCCCCCCTTCTTCCAATTTATCCCTCGAACCGCTTTTCTGTTCCTTAAAACTATAATACCGCTCTTCTGTCACAATAATATGGTCAACCAGAGGAATCCCCAGCAGTTCACCCGCAGCTTCCAGCTTTTCTGTCATGAGCCTGTCTTCCCGGCTTGGCTCTGCGTCTCCGGACGGATGATTGTGGAAACATACAATCCCTGCCGCATTATTCAGAATGGCATGTTTAAATACCTCCCGCATCTCGACTAAGCAAGCATTGAGTGTCCCCACCGATACAATCTCCACGGCCATAGGCTCCATTCGTGTATTGACGGACATCACCAGAAATAATTCCCGGTCTGCCGCAGAAATCAGAGGTCTCACCATGTCCGCCGCTTCCTGCGGTTCTGTAAACCTGCTAATCCCATATAAACCTGTGCTTTCTCTTACTACCTGCAATCGAATTAAGTCCACCCGCTTTCCTGGTATCGGCTGTCTTAACATATTCATTATTTTTTCCTGCTGCAAATACGCTTCCATCATATCCTCCTCTTACACAGTCATTCCTACATCAAACAAAGATATCTGTTCCTCTTCCGATTTGTTTTCTGTCCTGTCTGACGTATTATCCGGCTTTTTCTTTTCTTCTGTTTTTGCTTTTTTTGTCTGCCCTTTGCCTTTCTGCTTGCCTGCTGGCTTTTTACCCTCGATGGAAGTGGATAATTTTTCCAAAAAATTTTCTTCTGCTTCTTTTTCCTTCTGCTCCATCTGTTCCTTGTCATCAAGGACATAATAATCCTGGACCCAGCTAAACACCGTATCGCTTGTCACAGCAAATCCCACACGAATCCGCTGATTCCTCGATTCCTCATCCACCAGTTCCCATGCTTTTTGCATTAAGTAGTCTACACACCGCTGCAATGTCTTATGGCTCTGAAGAATCTGAAACTCCATTTCCGGATTGCTACACTGTTTCAACAGAGCATTTCCAATGACATCTGCAAAATGGGGGTCTTTTAAATACAGCATTTCATCCAGAAGTTTCGCTCTGGCACTGGCATAAGTTTTCACCGTGTTTCCACCATCTACCAGAAAATAATGCTTTCCGGACAAGAATGCCTCAAGATCAGATTTTCTTATCTTGTTTTTTTCCGCAAGTGCTTCCAGGTCTTTCTTAAGTCCCATCTGCTTTAGCTTTGCCGCAAGTTGATTGACTGCCTGGACACTTTCCATCTTTTTAATCATCTTTTCTACCATTGCGTCCTCCTCCATAAAAACAGCCGGAGAAATCGTTTCCCCGGCCTTTCCATTTTAGGCTGCTTCCATCTCCTGCTGCCCGTCATCCTCTGTCAGTTCTGCTTCTTCCTGTTCCATATCACCATCTGCTTCCGCCTGTGTTGAACCTTCTCCTGGTTCCTGTCCTTCTCCTCTCAGTTCTCTGTCCTCCCGGTCCAGAATATCCAGAAGCGCAAGAATCAATCCTTTGCACCAGATGTTCTCCCAATTCTTATTAAATTCCTGGACTTCAAGAATAACAAGGTCCCAATCCTCTTCCGCAAGCTCCTTTCCGCAAAATTTCTTATAAAAGGCATAACTTTCGTTCATCGCTCTGTTATAATCAACAGCTGCAGCCTGATCCAGATTCCCTATGAAAGCCAGGAACAGCGGTTCTTCCTGATAGTTGTCCTTTAAGTCCTCCAGGCTGATTGCCTGAACCCCATTCAGGAAATGATGCATGTCGTTAAACAGGTTCTTCACCAGTGTCTGATAATACATTTTCATCCTCCTTATCATCCGCTAAGATACTTTTAATTCCGCAATATCCAGCTGACCGGTAATCTGCGCCTTTTCTCCGCTCTTTCCCCGTTTCCGTTTACCGGAGCGAAGCTTCTTTTCCATTCGTTTTCTGCACAAAGCCAGCGCCACAGCCAATCCTTCCTGACAGCTCTCTCTCTTCATTTTTAATAAATCCCCGTCCCTGATTGCCTGTTCCAGCACTTCTTCATGGCAAAACAGTCGGTAAGCCTCCCCTGTTTCCCTGTCATCATTTTGCAGTTCACAGAAATGTTCCTGCAGCCATTGATAATCATGATTCTTTCTGTATGCATCCAGAGCCTTTCCTGCCGCTTCCTTGATTTCGACTTCGTTTGCCATGTAGGACTCATCCATTACCGGAGGGAGCGGAGAATAATAGCATTCCGGATAGTGTTCTTCCGGCAGTACTTTTTCAATCTGTCTGAGGAATGCCCCAATTCCTTTACGGAGATTGTTTAAATAAATACCGTCAGACAATTCTGCCTCCAAAGTGCCTGTCTGCCTCCACAAATTCCAGCGGTCATACAGCTCCTGAAGCCTTTCCTCATAGCTTTGAGCAATCGAGTCCATATCATCTGCCTGTTGGCGATTCCCACTATAGCCCTGACAGACCATCATCTCCAGTTTTTCGTCATGAGATAATACGCCGCAGATATAACCGCTTTTACAATACTTACACCCATAACGGTATTTTCCTGCCAGCCTGCCTTCCAGTACCTCCTTCCTGTTAAAATCAATATTCCGGCAGTTCCTGCACGATTCTTTTTCCATTCTGCATCCCTTTCCTTTCTAGGCCGCCATGTCAATAAATTCACTCAAATCCATTTGCCCCTCTACCTGTCTTTCCGTCTTGGGTCCTCCATAGAGCCACCAGTTAAATACGCTTTCTCCATCTTTCCAGTTTCCCTTGGATTTTCCACTGGCGGTTCGGGCCTGTACCATGCGGTCAAAGGTTGCAATATACGCCTGGCGGTAACCGGGATAACGCTGAAACTCACGAATCCGGTTTTTTGTACTTGCCAGCGGACAGCCGATACAGCCAATCCGGCAGAAGCCCTGATCATACAGGCAGCAGTAAGGCAGATGGTATTTGCGGATAAAATTCCATACCTCATCTTCCGTCCAGTCGATGATGGGATTCAATACCCGCTTTCCCTTTAGCTGGCATACCTCTACCTGGCGTCGTACTTCCTCGTTATCGCAGTTTAGGTAAATCATTTTTTTATTTTTTTCGTTTTTCCCCAGAATCTCAACGAAATTGCGTTCCATCCGCTTTGCACTTTCCTGCCAGCGGACTCCGGTGACGGTAAAACATCCCTCTCCGCCCCGCTCTTTCAGCACTTCACAGCAGTATCTGGCCGTTCTGACTGGCGGAATCTGCTTTTTCACAATCAGGTTCCACATAGAATATTCTGGATAATCAGTGGAGACCTCCGGGAAACTGCTGCGGATAAACCGAACCAGCTCCGGAGGATCTACTGTTGTCATATGATAATGCGCCTTAAACCGCACGCCTGCCATTTTCGCCAATGCATAAATCACAACACTGTCCTTGCCTCCGCTGAATGCCAGATAATATCCATCCGGATGGTAGCGTATGGCTGTGTCTTCAAATAGGCGAAACAGCGCCATTGCCCTGGCTTCTTTCTTCTCCAATTCATCAAATAGGATATATTGTTCCATTCTCTCCCGTCCTTCGCATGTATTATGCTGTTGACGGAAAAGCCATTCTCATCGGTGTGTCTTTTTACGCCGCTTACCGTTTGCTTGTTTCGGGGCTTTGATACGCATTTATCTGACCTCTTACGGCAACCCAGAGTTTTCTCTGGGAAACGAGAGAAGAGAACATTTTATGCCACAAGCGATATGGTTGCATAGGCAATCAGGTTAATCTCCAGAATTTGTACGTTGGAGATTCTCCGATATGGATACGCTTTGTTTTGTGCGTCTGCCCAGTCGTGCAGCTCCATGTCAACTTCAATGTCTATATCCTCATGGAGGGAACGCAGCAAAAGATATTTTTTTGCAACCTTATAGTTTCCCCTGTTTGTCACATAGGAGTACGTTACTTCCAGTAAGGGGGTGGTCAGCCTTCCGGTCAGTATCTGCGCCGGATGAAGTTTTTTGATAAAATCCCGGTACTCTGCCGTCGCCGGGAGCGTCCCTCCAACGCCTACCTCATCAAATACTGCCAAATCAGCAAACTTGTGGATATGCATATGCCCTCCTTCCTATACAGCCATTACTTTATCGTCCTCGCGGCGGTAAAAGTAGGCATGGTCTGAAAGCCAGTCCTCTCTTGGAACGTCCTCTCTGTTTATATTCCTAATCATACAGGCCAGTTCTTCGGCTTCAATCTTTTCTTCATATGGAAGCAACAGGACTTCATGAGTACTGGACGGCAAAATAAACAAATCTTTTTTCAGAGCTTCCGAACACTTTTTCAAAGTCTCTGGATACAGAATAGCTGCAGCGCCATTGATTCCCAGTGTATTGGAGAGAATATAAAGGGGTGGGAAACTATCCTCCTGCTCTATCTGCAACATATCCATTTCCCATTCGTCTATCGGATTTTTTTCTAATTCTTCCTTTAGTCCAAAAATCATTTCCTCCATGCTGCAGAACCTGGCCGGCATTCTCTCAGGCGTATTCTTTCTTGCCACCTTATATAAGTCATATGCTGTAACATTCCAGACTTCCATATGCTGATTCCAAATCAATGCAGTCATAATTCCCTGTTCCGTTTCCGATATGGAAACATAAAACACGATTGATAAATCCAGATAGGAAATATGCGGAACCTGCATCAGCAGTTCCTCATTGTCTTCCGTGTTAATAAGCTTAAATAAAATGTTGTCCTTGACGTGCTCATAATGAAGCAACTTGTTCGACAGTTTAGATACTTCATCCATCTCCTTTTCCTGCTGTTCATATGAAGCAAGAATATTCTCTATAATCCAGTCCAGTCGCTCCTCGTCAGGTTGTTTCATATACAACTCATACTGCTCCTGCAGATAAATCGCTGGAACAACCGAGCTGCCGTTCTTTCGAAGCATAAGCTGATGCTCGACAATCGAGTTATTTTTAAGCGTATCCTTAACCTGTATTCTATACCCTTTTCCCAACCGCGTTTCCATCCTGTTCACAAGTTTCTTCGTAAAATCTTCAAATACCATCATTTGTTTTAACCTCCACTTTTTTTAAATTTCGTTTGACTGTAGAACAATCACAGTCAAAAACAGCTGCAAGCATCTCTATGCCGCAGCCTTTCTCTTTCATTTCTTTCATAGCTCTCATTCGTTCTGACCTAGTCTCCAGGTGCTTTTTTACAGATGTTTGCCTCCTTTTCATGAACTTCCTACAGATTGGATGATTCGGACCATATTGGTAAAGTTTTCTGGCCCTGCTGGCATCCACTCCTGTCAAAATGGCAATCAGCAAACAATAACAGCCATCCTCATCATAAAGCTTCACTGGCGTACCTCCTTTTTCTTACAAACCTCCTTCCTACGTAATTTGATAAAGTTTCCGGCAGACAATTGCCTGTGGGCTACACAATCAGCCTTTGCATACAACAAAAAAGAGACACCAGAACACATTTCATGTTTGATGTCTCTCTCATTCCACAATTCACAGCAATCAGCCGCAAATCTTTTATTGAATACAATGGGCTTCCAACAGGCGGTTGTTTGCCTTTTTCTTTATCTGCTGCATACAGATTAAAAGTTACACTCCTGATTTTCATCAGAACAAAAAGCGGTTATAATCTTTCGATTATATAAATCAACTTTCGCTTTCATTCTATCACTATATATAGCGTTTGTCAACATTGCAAGCACCATATATAGTATTTAGATTTATTTGCTGTATACATACAATTCTGCTTTTACAATTCTCCCGCCTCACTTAAAACCATCCGCTCCACTGTTCCACTTATATAAAAACCATTCTTCTTTATTTCTTCCAATACAGGGGCGATTGCCGGGATAATACCCGCTTTCTTTGCTTTCAGAAGAATCCCTAATGGTAGTCTACAATAAAGACATAGGGAGCGCGCACCCTCACGAAAGGAGGTTACACACCATGAAGAAGCAGGCAGAGAAAGGAAAAATAACCGCTTTATACGAGCGTCTTTCCCATGACGACGAGCGAGCCGGGGAAAGCGTGTCTATCGAAAATCAGAAGCGGATTTTAGAGGACTACGCCCGGAAAAACGGCTTTACGAATATTCGCCACTTCACAGACGACGGAGTGCGGGGAACGACGTTCAAGCGTCCGGGGCTTGACGCTATGCTTGATGAAATCCGGGCGGGAAACGTGGCTACCGTCATTATCAAAGACCAGAGCCGGATAGGGCGTGATGTTGTTGAAGTAGGGCTTTTGAAGCGTACCTTTGACGAGTACCATGTACGCTTTATCGCCGCCAACGACAACCTTGACACCGCCAACGGCTTTGATATTATGTCTATCTTCCGTGATGTCATAAACGAATGGTATGTAGCCGACACCAGCCGGAAAATCAAGACGGTTTTCAAGTCAAGAATGGAAAAGGGCTTGCGCTGTTCGAGAAGCGTCTGCTACGGCTATCTTGCTTCTAAAGAGGATAAGCACGAATGGATAATCGACGAGGAAGCCGCCGCCATTGTGCGCCGGATATTCCATAGCGTACTTGCAGGAGAAAGCATTGCCAGCATATCAAGAGCGTTTCGCGCCGAGCAAATCCCTATCCCGTCCGAGCATTGGAAACGGATAGGCGCACCCGTCCGGGCGGCGAAGTACACAGACCCCTACGCATGGTCAACAACAACTATCAGCTATATCCTCAAACGCCCGGAGTATATGGGGCGCAAGATACTGGGAAAAACCGTATGCGAGAACTACAAGACCAAAAGCACCCGCAAGACCGCGCCGGAGGAACAATATGTTTTCGACGGGGCAATCCCCGCCATTGTGGACGAGGAAACATGGCATACTGTTCAGCGTTTGCGCGAAACAGTACGCCGCGCCCCCCAAGCGCAAAGCCGCCCCGAACCGTCTGACCGGGCTTTTGTATTGCGCCGATTGCGGCGCGAAGCTGACCCACAGATACAACCTTGTGCAAGGGAAATGGATTGAGGACGCTTTTATCTGTTCCAATTACAGGAAACTTACCCGCGACTGCTCCATGCACCATATCCCCACACAAAAGATAGAAGCTGCTATCCTTGCCGCCATTCAGCGCGTGAGCTGGTATGTGCAGAACAACGAAGCGGAGTTTATAGAGCGTGTGCGGGAAGCGTCGGACTTGCGGCAGGAGGAAGCCGTAAAGGAGTGCAAGCAGCGGTTAAGCAAGGCGCAGCGGCGGCATAAAGAGCTTGACGGGCTGGTGAAAAAGCTCTATGAGGGAAACGCCACAGGCAAAATACCCGACAAGCATTTTACCCGCCTACTTACCGAGTACGACGAGGAACAAGCGGGGCTTGAAGCCGCCATAGGCGAATGGCAGGAACAGCTTGACACATGGAACGCCGACAGGCTGAACACAGACAAGTTTATTGAGCTTGCGAAGCGGTACACCGATTTTACGGAGCTTACCACCCCCATGCTCAATGAATTTATAGAGAAGATAATCGTCCATGAGGGTAAGGGGAGCGGCAATGACCGCCGCCAGAGGATAGATATTTACCTCAACTTTATCGGCGCGTTTGAAGTACCCGCCCATATCGTTACCCCTATGGAAGCGGAGGTATAGGCGCCATAGGTAAAGCTGAGCGCCGGGCGGGGCGTGGGCGTAGGCATATCCACGGGATTGAGCGGAATGGGGGTGCTGCCCGCATAGGGGTAGACCGTGCCCGTCGGCTCCGGAATATAAAGATCACTGCCGTCATCCAACTCCGGGTCAATGTAGTTTTCCTCGTTCAGGGCGTCCTGCTCGGTAAAGCTGTTCTCCAGCGCCACATCATAAGGGTTC
>OGQY01001740.1_pt1 | contig 14150 bp, 8 predicted proteins | sample 1553361 | NCBI WGS metagenome assembly OGQY01 (sample SAMEA2579963, study PRJEB22360) | human gut metagenome | reverse complement strand
GTGATGCCAAGACAGCAATCTTTGGCTCGGAAAAGATGTTACAAGCCTCTCCTGTAGACAAAATCCCTGATGGTCCTACCACCCCGGAAATCGCGTATCAGATGGTTAAAGACGAAACGTTTGCACAGACACAGCCCCGCTTGAACCTGGCGACATTCGTAACTACCTATATGGACGACTATGCAACCAAACTTATGAACGAGGCGATCAACATCAACTATATCGATGAAACGGAATATCCGCGTATTGCCGTTATGAACGCCAAATGTATCAACATCGTAGCCAATTTGTGGAATACTCCCGAACAGGCAAAGTGGAAAGCCGGAGCATTGGCTATCGGTTCGTCCGAAGCATGCATGTTGGGAGGTGTCGCAGCTTGGTTGCGCTGGCGTAAGAAAAGGCAAGCCGCCGGTAAGCCTGTGGATAAGCCGAACTTCGTTATTTCTACCGGATTTCAGGTTGTATGGGAAAAATTCGCCCAGCTTTGGCAGATCGAAATGCGCCAGGTGCCTCTGACATTGGAGAAGACTACGCTCGATCCCGAAGAAGCATTGAAGATGTGTGATGAAAATACAATCTGTATTGTGCCGATCCAAGGGGTTACATGGACAGGTCTGAACGATGATGTGGAGGCTTTGGATAAGGCACTCGATGCCTACAATGCAAAGACCGGCTACGATATTCCAATTCACGTGGATGCTGCTTCCGGCGGTTTTATCCTCCCGTTCCTGAAACCGGAATTGAAGTGGGACTTCCGTTTGAAATGGGTTCTTTCCATCAGTACGTCCGGACATAAGTTCGGTCTGGTTTATCCGGGCCTGGGTTGGGTTGTTTGGAAAGACAAGTCATATTTGCCCGATTCCATGTCATTCAGTGTAAATTATTTGGGAGCCAATATCACACAGGTAGGTCTGAATTTCTCCCGTCCTGCCGCCCAGATCCTCGGACAATATTACCAATTTATCCGTCTCGGGTTCGAAGGGTATAAAGCAGTTCAGGAAAACAGCATGGCGGTTACCCAATACTTACATGATCAGATCGGTAAGATGGCTCCGTTCGTGAACTACAGCAACGAAGTCGTGAACCCGTTGTTTATCTGGTATCTGAAACCGGACTATGCGAAAAAAGCGAAATGGACCCTGTACGACCTGCAGGATAAACTGAAACAAAGCGGTTGGATGGTTCCTGCCTATACATTGCCAAACAATCTTGAAAACCATGTCGTGATGCGTATCGTTGCCCGTCAGGGATTTAGTCGCGACATGGCTGACCAGTTGCTGAATGATATCACAGGAGCTGTTGCGGAACTTGAAAAACTGGAATATCCGACTCCTACCCGTATCGCACAGGATAAGAATCAGGAAGTGAAAGGTTCTGTGTTTACTCATACGGGTATGCCCCATAAAAAGAAATGATCATGAGTAAAACAATTTCCGTTTCACAGATAAAAGAAGCGGCACAGGAGGCTTACGAGCAGTTCAAGGATAATACGGGTGGCAAGAATGCTGATTACATCCCTTATCTGGCTAATATTGACAAGAACTTGTTCGGTATCAGTATCTGCCTGTTGGATGGCAGAACCATTACGTTAGGGGACTCTTCCTACTGTTTCGGGATCGAATCCGTTTCGAAAGTACATACGGCTATCCTGGCACTTCGCCAGTACGGAGCCGAGAAAGTGCTGAAGATGATCGGTGCCGATGCCACCGGTCTTCCTTTCAACTCCATCATGGCGATCTTGCTGGAAAATGACCATCCTTCCACTCCGCTGGTAAATGCTGGTGCGATCACGGCTTGCAGTATGGTACAGCCGCTCGGTAAGTCCGACAAGAAGTGGGAAGCCATCGTTTCCAACATCACCGACCTTTGCGGGAGTGCTCCGCAATTGATCGATGAACTGTACAAGTCAGAGACTGCCACCAACTTCAATAACCGTTCTATCGCCTGGTTACTGAAGAATTACAACCGTATCTATGACGATCCGGATATGTCGCTCGACCTGTATACTCGCCAGTGTTCGTTGGGTATCACAGCCGAACAACTTTCCATCGCCGCAGCAACGATTGCCAACGATGGCGTGAACCCGGTTACAAAGAAACTTATCTTTGACGCTTCTTTGTCGCCTAAAATCACATCCTTAGTGGCTACGGTCGGTTTCTATGAACGTACGGGAGACTGGTTGTACACTTCCGGTATTCCTGCCAAAACGGGTGTTGGCGGCGGTGTCATGGGGATCATGCCCGGACACTTCGGAATCTCCGCCTTTGCGCCTCCATTGGATAGCTCCGGCAATTCGGTGAAAGCACAATTGGCGATCAAATATATAATGAATAAACTGGGGCTCTCCATTTTTGGCAGTACCCGGTTTACAATCACCGGTTAAAACGGTTTATTCTTTTAGTTGACGAGCCTCCACTCCCCTGAAATAATAGGGAGACGGGAGGCTTGTTTTTTGCGGGAATAGTTTTTCATTTGAGATTCCAGTTCATTTTAATCTTGCATTTTGTTCGGCCTGACGGTTTTTGTTTGACAACAGAAAGTATGTGATAGGCAACTTGTCCGGTTATTGCTTCTGTTTTGTCAGCCTGAGTAGGAAAAGCAAAGAGTTGCGCAGTATTTTGGCGATGACGACCGTCTTCATGGTAATAGATCGGCAAATAAATGGGAAAAGTACGTTTTATATTCAAAAAGAAGAATATTTGAATTCTTTCATCGCCAGACCTGCCAATTGTTAAATAACTTGTTTTTTACAATAAGTAGTCTTGAATTTATTTGTCTGTTTGAGTGGAACCGGCCGGTTTGGCTTCTGATGCTTGTCCGGAGGAGACGGGATGCGTTTGATTATAATAATCTTCTTTTTTCTTGTTTGCCGATTGTACTAGGCTCGTGACATAGACCGTGAAGATCGGGAACATCATCATGCCGAGAGCGGCCAGCAGGACCGACAAAATACGCCCTGTAGGCGTGATCGCGATGATGTTCGAACCGACAGTCGTCACGTCCATGAAAGCCCACCAGAGGGCGTCGTTGTAATCCTTTACTTCAGGGTTCACCTTCTGTTCGATCACGAAAAAGATCAGGCTGGAGAAATAGACCATTGCCAGCAACATCGTCAGGTAGGAGACGAAGAGTCCGGAGGCCCGGTTCGAAGTTAGCCAGCCGACGACGATCGCCAGTGCCCATCCGCTGCGTACGAGCGGGATGAAACGTAGGAAATAGGTCACTTCGGCCGAGAAGGTGAAATCGTAGTAATTGATAATATTAAGATAAGGGATCGAAACCAGCAGGAAGAGGAAATGGGTTTGCAAATAATGAATTTTATCTTTTGACAGGAAAAACTCCAATATGAAATCGGCGATGAAGAACATGCAGATCCAGAACTGCGTTTTCAGATACGAAGTCTGAGAGATGAACGGTATGTTGTTGAACGTGTCGATCGAAATATCCACAATCAGGAAAAGCGAGAGTAGCAATATCATCACATGAAGCACTCCGTAAATGCCTCGCTTTTCATAAAAAAAGTCATTGAATGCAGTTCTCATTGTCTTTTAATATTTGGTATTTATTTTGTAAATCATCATTTACATTTTATCCGATGAAACAGCAAAATGACACCTTTTGTTTTTAACACTTGTCTGTTAATTAACCAAGTTTGACATCCTGTTGACAAACTAACACAAAAACGAGTTGTTATACTGTCAATACAAGCAAAACTAAACAAAACAAAATTCACATTTTAATAGTAAAATTCATGGCAAATATTGGAAAAGCAGTAAAACTTGGAGTATTTACTCTTGCGATTATGAATGTCACGGCAGTCGTCTCGCTCCGCGGGTTGCCTGCTGAGGCTGTGTATGGACTGAGTTCAGCCTTTTATTATCTGTTTGCGGCAATCGTGTTCTTAATTCCTACCTCGTTGGTGGCAGCTGAGTTGGCTGCCATGTTCCAGGATAAACAGGGCGGGGTATTCCGATGGGTAGGAGAGGCCTATGGAAAGAAATGGGGTTTCCTGGCTATCTGGGTACAATGGATCGAGAGTACGATCTGGTATCCGACCGTATTGACTTTCGGTGCTGTATCCATCGCCTTTATTGGGATGAACGATGCGCACGATATGACGCTGGCTTCAAACAAAATGTATACGCTGGTTGTCGTATTGATTATTTACTGGCTCGCTACGTTTATCTCTTTGAAAGGTCTGAGCTGGGTAGGTAAAGTGGCTAAAGTGGGTGGCATCGTCGGTACGATCATCCCTGCTGCCTTGTTGATTATCTTAGGTATCGTGTACCTGGCTTCCGGCGGTCATTCCAACATGGACTTCCACAGCAATTTCTTCCCCGACTTTACGAAGTTCGATAACCTGGTGCTTGCTTCCAGTATCTTCCTTTTTTATGCCGGTATGGAAATGGGCGGTATTCATGTGAAAGATGTCGAAAACCCTTCCGTCAATTATCCGAAGGCCGTGTTTATCGGTGCGCTGATCACGGTGTTGATCTTCGTGTTGGGAACATTTGCATTAGGTATCATTATCCCGCAGAAGGACATTAACTTGACTCAGAGTTTGTTGGTCGGTTTTGACAACTATTTTAAGTTTATTCATGCTTCTTGGCTGTCGCCGGTTATCGCAGTTGCATTGGCTTTCGGCGTGTTGGCAGGCGTATTGACATGGGTGGCCGGTCCGTCAAAAGGTATCTTTGCCGTTGGCAAAGCCGGTTATCTGCCTCCGTTCTTCCAGAAAACAAATAAGTTGGGTGTGCAGAAAAATATCCTGCTGGTTCAGGGCTTGGCTGTTACATTCCTGAGCTTGTTGTTCGTGGTTATGCCTTCCGTACAAAGTTTCTATCAGATTTTGTCACAGTTGACAGTTATCCTTTACCTGATTATGTATATGCTGATGTTCTCTGGTGCAATCGCATTGCGTTATCGGATGAAGAAAGCCGGTCGTCCGTTCCGTATCGGTAAGAGTGGCAACGGTCTGATGTGGTTTATCGGCGGCCTTGGTTTTTGCGGTTCATTGCTTGCCTTCGTACTGAGTTTTATTCCGCCCAGTCAAATTTCTACAGGTAACAATACCATTTGGTTTGCCGTGCTGATTATCGGCGCTATCGTGGTGGTAGCCGCTCCGTTCATTATCTATGCTGCCAAAAAACCGTCTTGGGTGGATCCGAATACTGCCTTTGAACCGTTCCATTGGGAAGTCGACAAACAGGTAGAAGGAACTGCTGCGACTGCTACAAATATAGCTTCTGAAACAACGTCCTCCGCTTCTAAAACATCGGATCGCAACACTGTAACCGGCATATCTTCTTCCGGAACGTCAGGCAAGATCTAACCGTCAGGCTTGCTCCGGCCTAAGCTGGTGAGCGTTAAGGGCAGAGACCGGAGTGAGAGATAAATTATTATTTTCCTGAAAATATTATTGATTATAGAATGAAACAAGGGTAGTTCACAATGTATGGACTGCCCTTGTTTATTTAAGAGACTAGTATCAGGAGATGTGAGTGCTCAAACAGTTACATATTGGGGGTTCCGTAGCTTGACGAGTGCATGGGATATGATACATTCAGTTACAAGTTCATCATGCATAAATATTTTTGTAAATGAGAAGTGAGATGAAAAGCGGCCCCGTCCTGGTTAAATTTGAATAGAGGTGTGTTGTTGGCGATAAGTTGAGAAGGGATAAAATGGGCGGGGCGCTTTCATATGTCTTTTGAGTGGCGATATTCGGCTGTTACACCTGACATAACCGAACATAAAATAAAACTTACATTACAGAATAGTATTTTCCATATTCCCTTCAACAGGAAGCCATTCGCTGGTACTTATATTTTCGAGTGTGATGTCTTTACCGTTGAAAAGAAGGTTGTAGATATATCTTTTTCCTTTTTCCCACTTCGTATTGGCGGGAATTTTATATTTGAATGTCGTTTCGTTGATAGTGAAGAGCACTTCCACATCTCCGTCTGTTCTGATACGCGATGTGGGAATTACCATTAGTTGTTGCGGCTCCCCCCCCCCCGTTTTTTTCCATCCGGGGGGAAACATGCGCGGAGTATTCAGTTTCAGTCGGGTAGAGGCATTTGTTCCGGCACATCCGCCGATATTTCCGGTTTTAATGTTCATCTTACCCTTGAAGCAAAGAGCTGTACCGCCGGCTTTGTTTCCGATCTGTATCGCATGGAGTAGGAAGCAGCCTTCTGCTTCCGGTGTCATTCGCAGTTGGAAGCTCAGGAGCGAAAGCGTATGATTCATGTTAAGCAACGCGACTGGGGAAATCTGGTTGACCGCTCGTTGCCCGCTGGCCTGTATCCCGTACATGTAATCTTTCGTCAGGGAAGCGTCTGGCGATATGCGGACCGGGATATTCTTCGGGTCGAAATTAACCTGTGACTGATACGGGTAATAGGCATAAACGGTGACTGGTTCCTCGTTCAGATAAATATCGGGTGACTGGCGCCAGTTCAGCTTGTTGTTTACCAGAAAGGCTTCAGCCCGCACGTTTTTGTAATCCGGATTACTATCGTAGATGTTGCCGGTACTTTCCGAGACGACATGCAACCCGATGACCGATCCTCTTGTAAATTCTTGCATAAAATTAGGAGACTTTGTTGTTAGCACCTTTGTTATTATTCTTAAAGGTTGCTCTTTCATGCCTAAATTTTCAATGAGTCCTGGATCGTAGTCGTTTGTGCAACTAAAAATACTAACCGCCGTTATCATAAATAGTAGTAATTTATTCATTCTTTGTATTATTTTTGTGAAGTGATTGCAGGTACAAAGATCAGTCAGTTTGTAGAGGTAGAGGGTGCATTCGGTATAAAACCACGATGAAATCGTATAAAACCACGAGGCGCAAATTATCTACAGGCATCAAATTGTCTACTAATGGTTCAGATCAACTATTTAATGCTTCAATTTGTTTACTTGATACGAGGGATATATTATGTTGGACAAAATTCAGTTTTTATTAAGCTTACAGATCATCGGATTCTGTATCTTCGGCGGAGCTACCCTATTGCTCCGGGCCGGTGATAACCGGGCGAAAAGGATATTAGGGTGGGGTATGTTTTTGTGGGCTTTTCTGGCTGCCATAAGGTTGTCTGTGAATCTTTACCTGCATAAACCGAAAGAGGCTTTCCATCCGGATATATTGATTATGGGTGCTTTGGTAACGGCAACGCTTGCTTGTTATGTGATTGAGGTCTTACGGCCCGGGTTTCTTACCTGCAAACGTTTTTTCTTGTTTATCAGTCCGGTTGTTTTTGGTGGACTGGCTTACCTGACTTATCGTTTGTCGGGAGGTGAAATTCATACCTACTATTCAATAAGGGAGGTTTTCGAATACTTGAATATGGATGTTTTGCTTCGTATGACAGTCTTTCTGTTGACTTTGTTTTATATGATTCTGCCCGTTTATCTGATAGCAAGGTACAGTAAAGACTTCAATGTTTTTTTAGCAGAGAATGTTTCCGATCCGGAAGAATATGATTTGGAATGGTTAAGGAAAACCATGATAATTTTGATTGTTCTGTATGGTTTCTATCTTGTCTTATTGCTGACCAATACACCATTGATGTATGTGATCGACAAAACAGTCCTGTTGTTCGTTTGGTATTATTTCTTTTATAAGGCGCTATTTCTGAAGGTAGTTGTTTTGGAGCATTCTTTTAAAAGCGGATGGGATCTTCCGTATCAAGAGGACGACAATGACGATGATGAACACAGGGTTCTCAGTAAACGCTATGCAGAGGAAGTAAGTGCATGGTTTGAAAGAGAAAAACCGTATCTTCGCGAAGATTTACGTCTGACGGATTTGCAACGGATCTTCCCTATCAGCCGTTCTTATCTTTCCCAATTGTTTAACCGGGAGTTGGGACAATCGTTCTCCGATTATGTCAACCAGTTCCGGATCGAGGAAAGCAAGCGCTTGATGGATGCCGAGCCGAATGCCAGTATACAGGAGATTGCCGAACGTTCCGGATTCCATTCGATCAGTACGTTCCGGCGGGCTTTCCAGAAGTGTACGGGCATGATCCCGTCGGAGTATAAGAATAACAAATAAATACATAACGATCTTTATTCTATCATGGACACTGTTCAAACTACTACTGCCAGACCGCATATTGTCTGGCTGGATGTTCTTCGTCTTGTCGCCATCTTGATGGTGATTGCCATCCATTGCACTGATCCGTTTAACGCTTCGCCTGAATCGCGTGCCAATCCGGAGTTCAATTTCTGGGGTTCTGTTTATGGCTCCATGCTGCGTGCCAGTGTGCCGCTTTTTGTGATGATGACCGGATTTCTTTTGTTGCCGGTCAGGCAAGAGGCTTCTGCCTTTTATAAGAAACGCATTCCACGTGTGTTGTTTCCATTTCTGATCTGGTCTGTTTTGTTTGATCTGGCGCCCTGGTTCATCCAGTGGATAGGAGGCAGCCCGGAACTGGTGACGGACTTTTTCCCTTGGGAACCGAACCCTTCGGCCTCGTTTGTAGAGGCGCTGAAGACGATCGCTTTGATCCCTGTAACCTTTACGGTCTATGCGACGCCAATGTGGTATATCTATGTGCTGATAGGACTTTATCTGTATATGCCGGTCTTTTCCGCATGGGTGGAAAAGGCGTCGGATAAGGCGAAGCGTATGTTTCTGGCGTTTTGGTTTATTTCGTTGTTTATCCCTTATCTGACGGAGTTTGTTTCGCATTACCAGTTCGGAACCTGCTCATGGAATTCATTCGGTCTATTTTATTATTTTGCCGGTTTCAACGGCTATTTGCTGTTAGGACATTATTTAGGGAAAAGAACGGATTGGTCGCTTGGCAAGACTTTCTCGGTGACGGTTCCGCTGTTTTTAGTTGGCTATTTTATTACATTAGCCGGTTTTCGCTATATGACATCCGATCCGAACGTGAGCGAGGAGGGGATGGAGTTGTTCTTTACTTATTGTTCGCCTAACGCATTGTTGATGACGGCTGCCGTTTTCTTGTTGGTACGGAAAGTACGGATTACTTCGCCGGTTATTTGCCGTGCCCTTGCCAATCTGACCAAATGTGGTTTTGGCTTGTATTGCGTGCATTATTTCTTTGTCGGCCCTTCCTATATGTTCGCGCAGTGGATTGGAACACCTATTCCGGCCTTGGTTCCTGTTTCGACCATTCTTACCTTTATTTGTTCATGGTCATTTACTTATCTGGTGAGTAAGTTGCCACATGCGAAATATATCATAGGCTAAGGTGCTTTTTTATTGTTCGGCTGTTTGTACAAATGATGTTAAATAGACATTTTGAGGTGAATAACGTATCTGTTTTACCTCTATTTTTGTGTTGTAAAACATAATTATGCAATACTAATGCGGGTGTGTTTTGCATGAGTCGTTTTAAACAAAAAGAGAGAAGCTATGAAGAAGTTTTTTAGAAAGTGCCTCAGATGCCTTGAAATATTAGGTGAATATGGAATGCAGAAATATGGTATGAAATAAGAGGTAAATGTGTGTTTGGTAGGGAATGTCGGTACGGCATTCCTTTTTTTATTAGAAATAATGTTTTTCTATATAATGTAAAAGCTTGGCGGTGCGTTAAGCGTGGGGGTAGAATAGTTTTGACACCGCCAAGAATGCTTATTTGGATGAAGGAGAGGAGAGGCGGTAACTGACGAATGCGACGCGCCTACTATCCGGAGCCCAGGAATTGACATTGATTGTGCCCTGTCCTCCGAATAACTTGACTAATGTTTTTGGCTTTCCTCCTGTGGCTGGCATAATCCTAAGTTCAACGTTCTTATTGGGAAGATGCTGCCCCGGTTCCAGATCTCCTTTATAATAAGTGATAAAGATAACGGATTTACCGTCAGGTGAGACATGAGGAAACCAGGAATTGCGGGTTTCGTCAAACGTCATCTGGGTTTGTTCGGAGCCGTCTTTCTTCATTCTCCATACTTGCATCAAACCCGTGCGTACGGAATTGAACCAGATATATTCTCCGCAAGGGGAATATTCGGGACCATCGTCCAATCCTTCTGCTGTCGTCAGCTGTCTTTCTTCTCCTCCTTCAACTGGAATAATGTAAATGTCATAATTGCCTTTCCGGTCGGCACAATAGGCAAGTTGCCGTCCATCCGGGCTCCATCCGTGTAGGTAGCTGGGAGCAATCGGGGTGATCAAGCGAGGTGTCCCTCCTTGCATCGGGAGGGTATAGATGCGTGATTTGCCGTCTTCTTTCGTCCCGTGGCTGATAGCTATCTGCTTGCCGTCGGCAGCTATGACATGGTCGTTGTTGCATCGGGTGGCAAAGCCAGTGTTTATCATTTCAGGTTCGCCGGGCGAATCGGGGGAGAGTTTGTACAGTTTTCCCCCGCTATTATACACGAGCCACTGGCCGTCGGGTGTCCAGTTTGGAGCTTCGACACGGTAGGGGAATTCTTTGACTACGGTGCGCCTGCCGTTTGTTACGTCCAGTACTTCCAATATGCTGGTTACGTCGTTTTGTTGGGCGGATGCGAGCGACGTGAAAGCCGCTAAGAGAATCATACAACAGGTTTTCATAATGATTGAGAATTAATATGCGCTGAAAGATACTAAAATTAGCCGGGACGATAATGGCCGTAAGGGATTAATTTTTTCTTTTCCTTGGTTTTCTTTAGGTAGCATTGATCCAGGAGCAGGGTGCGGTTTACTATTTTGTGCACTACCCTGAAATTGTGGTCTATCAAGATAATGCCTCTTGTCCGGGCGCTTTCGGTGATGTGCATACGTATTTCTTCTGCAGCAATAGGAGAGGCGTTGAACGGTTCGTCCAGCAGGAGATGGCCAGCTTTGCTGTAGAGGATAAGTTTGGTCACTTTCTAATATTCCATAGAATGTGATAGGAGTATCTATAAAACAACAGGTGTGCTGTTGATTAAGTATAGACAGCGCACCTGAAAATGAAAATTATTTGTAAAGAGAAGATTTTACCACTTATTATACAGCACCACTTCGCGAGTACCGCGTACGCTCATAGTCGGAAACCAGAGATCTTCTGCTGTCAGACCGCATTCGTCGACGGCTTGCAGGCAATATTCCAGTTTGCCGAAATCGGCATCGACATTGTTCGTCCCAAAGGTGAACTTGATTCCACGCTCTTTCGCTTTGCGGATGATGTCGAAGCTTGGAATTTTGTAGCGTGCGTTGATTTCGAGTGCAATGTTATGTTTTTTCAATACATCCAGGACGCGGTCGATACGCTCATCGGTCCAGTATTTGGCATACTCTGCATTCAACTCTTCCGGCAGGAAGGTAGGATTGGCATAGATGTCGGCCGGCTCATTGGTAAGGATCTTGACGGTCTGGTCCACCAAGTTATCCATATATTGTTCTTTGGTAACACCGTCGTAGTGTACCTCTTCGGGGCGGTATATCCTTGACAGACGTCCTTTATGGTCCACAATGGTCATTCCGTCGGTAAAGAGATAATCGAATACGCCTAAAGCCTTCTGAGAGAAGGTGGCTGTCCACTTACGGCCTTCACCTTGCACACCGCGCAGGAATGGCATGTCTTTTACTTCGTTGTAGTATTCGTACACTTCCTTGTCATCGGCAAGCATACGGCCTACGCCGCCCTCACCGGCATTGGGAGCCACACCGTAGTTGATACCGTAGTTCATTGACATGGCGTGCGCCATCTCCTTCGTCAGGCCGCCTTTCAAATGCACGTGGTAATCTATCACGGGGAAGTTTTGCTGCTGGAAACGGATCACAGCATCGTTCTGTTCGTCTATCCGTGGCATTGTGTCTGCCTCATTGACCGCGTCTTTTTTCAAGCGGGTCATGTTGAGGTTACGAAAGGCTACATCACCGCTCATACCTTTTAGTGCAATAGAACCGTGGCTGAGCAAGCGCCCGGCATACTCTTTTGTACGATAGGGGTGTTCGGGTTCGGTATAGCATACTACTACCGTATCGTTTATGGCAATCATTATGTTATGCCCGCGTACAGCAATTTCAAAGTCGAACCACTTCCCGTCTTCAGCTAATGAACGGTAGAGGTTACGCACGGATGTGAGGCTGCCGCTTTTACGTGTGCCGTCGATGGCTCCGTTCCGGAATGCTACCTCATAGCCTGATTTCCCGTCGGTATGATGGAACAACAAGGCCGCTTCCGCATTTTCCCCGGTGAGAGCTTGCCCGGTAAGTATAAAGTTCTCATATTCTCCTTCAGCAAACCAGGTCGATCCGGCTGTCACGGTTATTTCATTACCGTCGGCAGTTCCCATTTCGGGACTGCTGAAACGGTCTAATGGTTCTGCAACGTTGTATCGTATGCAGCTGGTAAGCCCTAAGATACTTATCAAGGCCACTATTAATACTGTACTGGTTTTATCAATCATAATGTATTTTGTTTTAGGTAATTACACATTAAAGCGGAAATGCATGATATCGCCGTCCTGAACGATATATTCTTTTCCCTCGACACTCATCTTTCCGGCTTCTTTTACAGCAGATTCCGAACCGTAAGAAATATAATCCTCATATTTGATGACTTCGGCGCGGATAAAGCCTTTTTCGAAGTCGGTATGGATCACACCGGCGCATTGCGGGGCTTTCCATCCTTTATGGAAAGTCCAGGCACGACATTCGTCGGGACCGGCGGTCAGGAATGTTTGCAGGTTCAGGAGTTTGTAAGCGGACTTGATCAGACGGGCAACGCCGGATTCTTCCAAACCGATCTCCTGTAAGAACATCTGGCGTTCTTCGTAGGTGTCGAATTCGGCAATCTCGCTTTCGATCTTGGCCGCTACGACCAATATTTCAGCTCCTTCGTCTTTTACGGCTTCGCGGACAGCATCCACATATTTATTACCGTTGACTGCGCTTGCTTCATCTACGTTACAGACATACATTACCGGTTTGTCGGTCAACAGGAATAGATCGTGTGCGATCTTCTGTTCGTCTTTCGTATCGAAAGAAACGGTGCGGGCACTTTTACCCTGTTCCAGTGCTTCCTTATATTTGCAAAGTACTTCGTAAGCGATTTTAGCCTGCTTGTCACCGCCTGTCTGAGCCTGTTTCTGCACTTTGGCAATACGGCTGTCAATGGTTTCCAAGTCTTTGATCTGCAATTCGGTGTCAATGATTTCCTTGTCGCGAACCGGATCGACACGGCCGTCCACATGAACAATATTGTCGTCATCGAAGCAACGCAGTACATGCAGGATTGCATCTGTTTCGCGAATATTGGCAAGGAATTTGTTTCCCAGCCCTTCTCCTTTGCTGGCGCCTTTTACAAGGCCGGCGATGTCTACGATTTCCACCGTAGTAGGGATAACACGCTGGGGATGTTCGATTTCTGCCAGTTTGTTCAAACGTTCGTCCGGTACGGTGATCACGCCGACATTCGGTTCGATCGTACAGAACGGGAAGTTAGCAGACTGTGCTTTTGCATTCGATAAGCAATTGAAAAGAGTAGACTTTCCTACGTTGGGAAGTCCTACGATGCCACATTGTAATGCCATTCTATTTTGTTGTTATGATTTATTCAAACTTTGTTTCCAGACTGCAAAGATATACAATCTTTTGTATTTATGTTGCCGGATACAGGCGAACCGGATATAGAAAATATTGTTTGGGCGAATAAGCGGGAGAGGAATTTGAGTCTTTTAATAATCCAGTATGGCCCGAACCTGCCGCTTTTCCTTTTTGGGGCATATAGCGAGGCGGCTGTTTGCCATATTGAATGCTACTCCCAGATCGATCACGCTGTTGTCTTTGCACCAGTATTCCTCGTCGTATAAAAAAGTTCCTTGATACTTGGCGAGGAACATGTTGAATTCCCGTTGCCTGGTGTGCAGTAATACCAGATTGAGCATATCCGGCAGATGCCAATTGTCTAAGGTCCCTTCGGAAATGGACTCGCAATAGATCAAGGCATCGAAATAATCGAGTGTCTGTTCCCGTATCTCCATTACCGAACCTTTATAAGGGGCTATATCGGGTTCTATATGCTGACCGGGAGAATCTGCTCCAGCCTGTATGATCACGCCGTTTGCATAGAGATCTCCGACTGCCGGAACCCGGAAAGGGGGAAGATGGATACCTTGCGCGATCTTATATCCTTTTTCGGGGTAATAGTAAGTGAAATGGCTCAGTGATGTCGTGAGGCGGATGGAACGGATGTGGC
>OGQY01001733.1_pt1 | contig 14181 bp, 12 predicted proteins | sample 1553361 | NCBI WGS metagenome assembly OGQY01 (sample SAMEA2579963, study PRJEB22360) | human gut metagenome | reverse complement strand
GTAAAAGAGCGGGGAAGAAGCCTCGAATCCGTCGTCAATCAATATCTGACGACCGTCAAACCTATGTACGAGCATTTTATCGAACCAACCAAACGACTTGCCGACATCATAGTCCCCGAGGGCGGTTACAACGAGGTTGCCTACGAAATGATAGTCAATGCGATATTGCACAGAATCAACAGTTAAAAGTGCAAATTCGACGATATAAACACCTTGTACCGTCAAATAACACAAGAATAATAAAAGAAAAAACAACGATTTAATTTTGCAAAACGAGCGGTAGAAACGGTTGCTTTTGCAAAAAATATAAATAAAAATTTGAGGTAAAATATATGGAAATCAAAGAAATTTTGTCAAAATGTGACCACACCTTGCTTGCACAAACGGCAACGTGGGAGGACATCAAAGCGATTTGCGACGACGGCATCAAATATCAGACGGCATCCGTTTGTATTCCGCCTTGCTTCGTAAAACAAGCAAGCGAGTATTCAAAGGGCAGAGTTGTCATCTGCACCGTCATCGGTTTCCCCAACGGATACAATACGACCGCCGTCAAGGAGTTCGAAACGAAGGACGCAATCGCAAACGGCGCGGACGAAATCGATATGGTCATCAACATAGGCGAGCTTAAAGCGGGCAACTACGATTATGTGGAAAACGAGATAAGAACGCTCAAAAAAGCGTGCGGTGACAAAATCCTCAAAGTCATCATCGAAACCTGCCTTCTCACCGACGACGAAAAAATCAAGATGTGCGAACTCGTTACGAAAGCCGGTGCGGACTTTATCAAAACTTCCACCGGATTCTCGAAAGCGGGCGCAACGTTTGCGGACATCGAGCTTTTTGCAAAGCACGTGGGCAAAAACGTCAGAATGAAAGCTGCGGGCGGTATATCCTCAATCGAGGACGCAGAAAAATTCGTTGAGCTCGGCGCGTCAAGACTGGGCACGAGCAGAATCGTCAAAATCGTCAAAAAGCAAGAAAGCGAAGGCGAATATTGATATCGTGCGTGCGCATATATAAATTTGCGCATATGTTCGTATTTGTAAGCGTAAGAGATTTACGATTGCCGATATGAACAACCGAAAAGACAATACGTATGCTAGATTGCAAATATGAAGCACTCAGGCATACTCCGCATATTCGTGCGGAAAAAAATAAAAACAACGGGAGTAAAAATTATGTCAGTTCCAACCCCTCATATCACAGCAAAACTCGGCGATTTTGCCGACACCGTTCTTATGCCGGGCGATCCTCTTCGCTCCAAATTCATTGCGGAAAACTTCCTTGAAGACGCCGTTTTGGTCAACAACGTCAGAGGCGTCAACGGCTACACCGGTTATTATAAAGGAAAGAGAGTGTCCGTCATGGCGTCGGGCATGGGACAACCCGCAATCGGCATATATTCGTACGAACTTTTCAACTTCTACGACGTGAAAAACATCATCCGTATCGGCTCTTGCGGCTCTTTCGACAAGGATTTGCACGCACGCGATATAATCATTGCAATGGGCGCATGCACCAACGGAAACTACGCAATGCAATACAATCTTCCCGGCACGTTCTGTCCGATTGCCGACTTCGATCTCGTGCGCAGTTCAAGCTGCTGGAACAGGCCGTCGCGGCCGCGCGCAAGATGGGCATCGAGCCGATCGTCGGCCCGCTGTATTCCTCCGATATTTTCTACGACGAATCCGGCATGTCCGGCAAGCTTAAGAAGCTGGGCGTGCTGGCGGTCGAGATGGAATCTGCCTCGCTGTATCTGAACGCGGCGCGCGCGGGCAAAAAAGCTCTTTGCATCTGCACCGTCAGCGACAGCTTTATCTATCCCGAAGAGAACACCACTGCGGAAGAAAGACAAAATTCCTTCACAAAAATGATGGAAATCGCTCTCGAATTGGCATAACCTTGACAGAGTGTGCTTAAAAATATAAGAGCGTATAATACAATTTGAAAGTAAGGTGAAAATATGAGTAAAAGAGTTTTTATTATCGTGCTTGACAGTTGCGGTTGCGGCGAAATGCCCGATTCGTACCTATGGCACGACGAAGGCAGCAACACGCTCGGCGCAATCCGTAATGACGAGCATTTCAATTGCCCCAATCTCGTCGAGCTCGGACTTTTCAATATCGATACGGTGGGCGGCGGAATCGCGAATCCGAAGGGAAGCTATGCGCGCCTTAAAGAAACGTCGATGGGCAAGGACACTACAATAGGACACTGGGAGATTGCGGGCATAATCTCTCCAAAGCCGTTGCCGACCTACCCGAACGGTTTCCCGCAGGACGTCATCGAAGAGTTTGAAAGACGCACGGGCAGAAAAGTGCTTTGCAACAAGCCGTATTCGGGCACGGAAGTCATCAAGGACTACGGCAAAGAGAGCATAGAAACGGGTGCGCTCATCGTGTACACGTCGGCGGACAGCGTTTTTCAAATCGCCGCGCACGAGAGCTACGTTTCAGTGCCCGAACTTTACAAATATTGTGAAATCGCGCGCGAAATGCTTCAAGGCGAACACGGCGTGGGCAGAGTTATCGCTCGTCCGTTCACGGGAGAGTGGCCTTATACGCGCACGCCCAACAGGCACGATTATTCGCTCGTCCCTCCGCACACTACCATGCTGGATTGCTTGAAAGACGCCGGACTTGCCACCATATCCGTTGGCAAAATCTACGATATTTTTGCAGGCAAGAGCGTGAGCGAATCCAACCGCACGACGTCGAATACAAACGGAATGGAAGTTACGCTCGACATCCAGAAACGAGATTTCGAGGGACTTTGCTTTGTCAATCTCGTCGACTTCGATATGAAGTACGGTCATCGCAACGATATTGCGGGATATGCAAACGCAATGACGGAATTTGACGTGCAACTCGGACAATTTTTGCCTAATATGCGCAACGACGATTTGCTGATTATCACCGCCGATCACGGTTGTGATCCGTCCACGCCGTCCACAGACCATTCGCGCGAATACGTGCCTATGATAGTGTGCGGAAAACACGTCAAAGAGGGCGTAAACCTCGGCACTAGAAACACGTTTGCCGACATCAGCGCAACCGTTCTGGACTACCTCGGCGTAGACAAAAAAGATACCGCGGGCGAGAGCTTTCTTGCAAGCATTGCAAAGTAAGCGGTTATTTGCAAGGAGGTTTGTATGCTCGATTACAAAAAACTTATGGAAAAGGCAAACGAGATGCGTAAGACATCATACGTGCCGTATTCTCATTTTAGAGTGGGCGCGGTGCTTGTGACGAAAGACGGCAAGGAATACACAGGCTGCAATTTTGAAAACGCCTCTTTCCCTGCCACCGTTTGCGCAGAGCGCACAGCTTTTGCAAAAGCGATAAGCGAGGGCGAAAGAGAGTTTGCTTGTATTGCAATCGTCGGCGGCAGAGAAGGAGAGATTTCACCTTTTTGCGCTCCGTGCGGAGTGTGCCGTCAGGTTATGTCGGAGTTTTGCGGCAGCGATTTCGAGGTTGTACTCGGCACTCCCGACAAGTTTAAAGTGTTCAAGTTCGACGAAGTGTTGCCCATGCGCTTTACGGGCGACGAGTTGTAATTTTTTAAAATCGCAACGATTTGCGCCGTTTCAAATGCAAAACAAAAACGCTCTCGGAGTTGTCCGAGAGCGTTTTGTATATGCGTTTTTATCTGTTTGCGTTGAGAAGCGCAAAGTTCTTTTTGTTTTGTTTATACAAGGATTTAAACACTTCGAAGCCCTTGTCGTAAACTTGCTCTTTCAACTCAAAGTTGGGGTTGAACGTCTTTTTTGCAGGGATAAACTTCTTTATCTCGTCAAAAGACGGGATAATGCCCAGTCCTACGCCTACGCATGCCGCCGCGCCTACCGCGCCGATGTTTTGCGGATTTTCAACGGTTTCGATGACGTGTCCCGTGATGTCCGCAAGCACTTGACAAGTGAAGTCGGAAAGTGCGCCTCCGCCGACAAATCTGATGACGTCGGAGGGTTTGACCTTCTTTGCGGAGGCTTCGAGCATCCAACGTTTGTGATAGCAGATTCCTTCAAGCACCGCACGGATAAGTTCGGTCTTGCCGGTTTCGAGACTGATGTTGAAAAACATACCTCTTGCGTTCGGATCTTCAAACGGGCAACGGTTGCCGTGAAGCCAAGGCGTGAAGATAACTCCGCCGCTTCCTGCCGGGATGTCGTCCACGATTGACGTCATATACGAGAAGAGGGAGAGATATTTGCCTTCGATGTCGTCGGTGACGTGTTTCTTTTGAATGTAGATGCCGCACTCGTCAAGCGCGATGTGGTCTTTCACCCATTCAAAGCACTTGCCCGAAGTTTCGAGTTCCGCAAAATAGTTGTATTTGCCGGGTTGCGCCGCAACCACTGCCGCAATCATGGACGATACGTCAACGGTCGGCTTGTCGGTGATTGTTCCCACCCAGCCAGAAGTGCCGCTGTAAATGTGGGTATCTCCAAGCCCTGTCGAGCCTGCACCGACGCCGATAAGGTTTGCGTCCATACCTCCGCCGTACACTTTGATGCCCTTGACAAGACCCAGTTCCTCTGCGGCATTATCGGTGAGCGTGCCTGCGCACTCGGTGGACTCGATAAGTCTTGGCATATGTTTGACGTTGATGCCGAACATTTTGCACATGGACTTGCTTATGCACTTGTTTTTGAGATCGTAAAGCATCGTGCCGAAAGCGGAGTCGTGCGTAAGCACAAATTCGCCCGTCATGCGTGCGATGAGATATTCTTTGACGTCGAGCCATTTGTAGACGCGCGCAAAGTTTTCGGGTTCGTTGTTTTTGAGCCACAAATACTTCCAAAGCGGGTCTTTGACGGAAAGGGGAGCTGCGCCCGTGATGGCAAGAGATTTGAGAAGTCTTGCGATATTCGCGCCTTCGATTTGAAGACCGAATTTAAGCCCGTCCTTGATTTCTTTGGTTGCGCGCTGATCCATATAGCTGAACGCGCGGTGAACGGGCACGCCGTCACGATCGACAAGAACAAGGCCTTGCGCTTGCGAACAGAAGGAAATGCCTTCGACTTGTTCGGGTTTAATAGGGGAATTCTCGAAAATACGACGAGTGGTTGCTTTCATTGCGTCCCACCATTCGTTCGGATCTTGCTCCGCACCTCCGCCGGGGAGAACGTAAAGTTCGTAGCCTTGGGATGCCGCCGAGAGAATCTTTATGCTTTTGTCGATTTCGATAAGACAAGTTTTGATGCCGGTTGTGCCTACGTCGTAGGCGAGAACGTAATTGCCCATAATCCACCTTATTTATAAGATATATACAGTATAACACACACAAAAAACAGTGTAAATAGACTATTTGTTAAATAATCGAAACAAATAATACAAACAATGAATTTTGTATGGCTTTCTGCGGATTATTACTTGAAAAACACGGCTTATTTCGATAAAAAACGTGCAAATAAACGGCAAACATTTTGCGATATAAGCATTGAAAACAAATGAAAAGGCAAAAGCGAAATATGCAAAATCACGCAAGTTTTGCGGCTTTGAGCGCAAGCACGATAGGGGGTGTGAGCAAAGAAAACGAAACGACTTCGACGGCAAAGTTTACGCCGAACCAGGCAAGCACGTATTCGACGGTCACAACGGTATTTTGCGCAATGGAAGTGCCGTTGTAAAAGATGAGCGTAAATATTGCCACAAACAACGTGTTGGTGACCACGCCGAGAGCGGCGGACAGGGCGTAAACGAGTTGATTTGTCAGAATAAGTTTGGATTTTTCGTTGTTTTTTCGATGAGGAATACCCGATTTTTCACTGCCCGTTTTGTGTGAAAAACGCTCGTTGCCGTTGCCGTTTTCAATGATATTTGCGCTTTCAAAGTTTGTCGAATTTTCCGTGCCGGCGTTGACGAATTGAGTATTCTCATATGCAAATTCGCGCACGTATTCATAATTGCATATGCGTTTGATTTTTGCAAAATACACTATTTTTTGAAGTCCGTATCGCGTGAAATAGCAAACCACGGCAATCAAAATTCTCGGCACTATGCATACGATCGGGTTTTGAAAAATCGGGGCAACCGGTGATGCGGCTTTTGTGGTAAACCATGCGATATAGTTGACGACGCCCATTATGACGCCCATTGCGAGAGAGGTCTTGAAAGACGCAACTTGCGAAAGTATGATGGTCGGCAAAATCATCAGTGCGAGAGTTATCGTGCCAAACTGGACGGGAACGAAACAAAAGATAATCGTCAGCGCAAGCATGAGCGCGAGAAGAGTGATGTTTTTGATTGTCGAAAGTCTTTTGTTTTGCATTTTTAAGTCCTAAACTTTTGTGGAATTGATTATATGCGCATTATCGTATTTTGTCAAACTTAAAACGATGAACGTTTGACAATAAACACAAAAAGGGTTTTATTATGCAAAATATATGCTTTAAAAGTCGTGTTTCGAGATATAAAGATTTCGATCTTGTTCGACGGCGTTCGACTTTAAAAGACTTTTTACGCTTTCGGACGGAAAAATTTTTCGCTTTGAGTTATGTAAAATGGGCGTATGAAAAACCACTCTTTAACCGTCAAAAGAAAAGTGTTTCCCTCTTTCGATTTGAAGATGAGCGCAAAGACTGCGGTCGCTTTCGCATTCGAAGGTCTTGCGATATTTTTGTTTGCAAGCGTACCGTCTTTCGGCTTTGCGTTGTCCCTCGCTCTTTGCTGCGCGCTTGTTTTCGCAAGGCAAAACGTGCTTGCGGTTTCGCCGTGTTTCGTGGTTGCAAGCGTCGTGTTTTCGCCCGATTGGCGCACGCTTTTGTATGCGATTGCGCCCGTAATTTTGCTTATCGCGCTGTATGCGATTTTTTTCAAGATTCGAAAAAACGTGCCGCTTTGGTCGGTTGCGCTTTGCGCTCTTGTCGGCATGATTCCATACGTTGTTTGCGGATGCTTGCTTTGCGGAGATTATTTGAAGTTCGGTCTGTGCGCGCTCTTTGCCGTGGCAGGAACTTTTTGTTTCGGCATATGCGCTTACGCCGTTTTCGTGCGTTCCGTTCTTCACAAGGCAACCGTTGACGAGCTTATTTGCGGCGGTATAACTTTGGCGGTGACGGGTTACGCGCTTTGCGGAGTGGGCGGACTCGGCTTTTACGCATATGGGGCGGTGCTTGCGTTTTGCCTGTTATTTTGCTCGGTGTGTTTCAAGCCCCAAACGACGCTTTTCGCGGGCATATTATTAGGAGTTGGTGCAAGCCTTGCAAAGTGGGATATGACCTATCTTGCGGCGGCGGTCGCTCTCGCAACGGCGTCGGTTGCGTTTTCGCCTTTCACCAAATGGTCGTCCGCGCTTGCGATTGTCGCAATCGAGGGCATCGAATGGCTGTTGAACGCTTATTCGGGCGCAGGGTGGCAGTCGCTCGTTACGTGCGCCGTCGGAGTCGTGTGCGCATTGTGCGTGCCGTCCTCATTTACAACCAAAATAAAAGGGCTTGCAAAAGGGGATAATCGCAGAGCTTATACGGGAGTGGTCAATAGGCGAGGAAGAGAACTTGCGTCCCGATTGTCCTCCGCTTCCGACGTTTTTTACGATATGTCGAAAAACCTCGAAAAATTTGCCGAAAAATCTTCGGAGTGTTCCCCGGACAAACTTGCAAAGGACGTCGCAAAGAATTTTTGCGGACGATGCAGAGACAGAGAAATTTGCTTTTCCGCACTGGGTGCGGACACGGCGGACGTGATTTTGCCGATGGCGGACGCGGCAATCAACAGAGGCAAGGTTACAATCCTCGATATGCCGCCTTTCGTCACGAGCAGATGCTCCAATATGCACTCGCTTGCTTCCGCGATAAATTTAAGCGCGGACGCATACAAGAAGAGGGTGAGTGCGGCAAAAAGTCTTGCGTCTTGCAAAAATCTGATGTCCGAACAGTTTGCAGGCATTGCGCTGGTGCTGGATTCGCTTGCATGCTCTTGCGCCGAACAGGTGAACTTTGCGTCGGACGACGTGGAACTTCTGAAAGCGGAACTTCTGAAACACAACGTCGTGGCAAGCGAAATCGTGGTGTGCGGAGAAGGCTCGTCGGTGAGCGCAACGCTTGTGGTGCGGGATTGCGATGCGCAAAAAGCAGTGCTTGCAAGGGTTGTGTCCAAAAGTTTGGGCGCGAGAATGGAAATATCCAAAATTCAGGACAAAGGCACGCAAAAGGCGGTGTTTTTGGACTGTGCGCCGATATACGAAGTCGCCTACGGAATAGCGCAAAAGAAATTCGGCGAAGAGAGCGAATGCGGCGATACGTTGAGCGTGCTTTGTCCGTCGAGAACACGCAGACTTTTTGCGCTTTGCGACGGTATGGGACACGGTGACAAAGCAAGCGAAACAAGCAAAAACGCCGTGAAAATGATTGAGAGTTTTTATCGCGCCGGCATAGAGTCGAGCATCGTTTTGAGTCTTGTCAACAAACTGTTGAAACTCGGCGCGGAAGATATGTTTTCAACCCTCGATATTTCGGTTTTTGATATGCAAACGGGCGGACTCGACGTTGTGAAACTCGGCTCGGCAAGCAGTTTTATCATACGTAAAGACAACATCGAAATGCTCACTTGCACCGCCGCGCCCATAGGTATCGTGGACGACGTTGACAGCATAACGTCGCGCTATCAACTGTTTGACGGGGATATGGTGCTTATGATGAGCGACGGAGTTTTTGACGCTCTCGATTCCAAAGGCGTTTGCGAAGTTATAGACGAGGCAGATACGCAAAATCCGCAAACGCTTGCCGACGTCGTGCTTGAAAAGGCACTCCAAAACGGAGCGAACGACGATTGCACGGTGCTGGCGTTGAGATTGTTTATGACCTGAGATTTGTGTGACATAATGTGTTGTGTTTTTTGCCGTGTTGCTGTATAATTGCGATATGGCAGTCGATATTCAAATAAATTTGAATAAGTTTATTTCAAATCCGTCTTTTGCAGGCAAAACCATAGGCGTGGCTTTAAGCGGCGGCAGGGATTCCGTTGCGCTTGCCTATGCACTCAAAAAGGCGGACGTTTCTTTGATTGCCGTCAACGTCGAACACGGAATAAGGGGCGAAAGCAGTGTAAACGACAGCAAATTCGTTGAAGAATTTTGCAAAAAATTAGATATTCCGCTTTTGAGTTTTTCGGTTGACGTTCCATCTTTTTGCAAGCAAAACGGTTACACTACGGAGCAAGGCGCGAGAATATTGCGCTACGATATTTTCGACAAGGTGCTTTCGGACGGAAAATGCGATTTTATCGCGCTTGCGCACCATGCGGACGACCAGGTGGAAACGGTGTTTATGCGCATAATTCGCGGTACGGGCGTCAGAGGCCTTTGCGGAATGAGCGCGGTAAGCGGCAAATATATCCGTCCTCTGCTCGATTGCACCAGAGAGGATATAAACGATTTTATCGCAAAAAACCATTTGCCTTACGTTGACGACGAAACCAATTTCGACACCGATTATACACGCAACTTTTTGCGCGAGGAACTTGAAAAAATCAAGCAAAGATTTCCTGCTCTTTGCACGTCGGTGTCACGACTTTGCTCGAATGCGAGCGAGGTTTGCGATTATATAAAAAGCAACACTCCGACTTTGAGTTCGGAAGGCGGCGAAGTCAAGGTGGACACCAAATACTTCGACGAGTGCGTGATTGCAAAAGAACTCGTTTTGCAAGCCGCAAAATTGCTGGGCGTTTGCCAGGATATAGAGCAAAGACACTTTGCAATCGTCCTCGCTCTCAAAGACGCTCAAAACGGAAAACGCGTCGAACTTTCTCACGGACTTGTGGCGCACAAAGACGGCGAGTATATCGACCCGATGACCCTCTCTGAGCTCTTCTTCGCATAAGCCTTAAGAGCAATCAGAACACGCAAAGCCGCGACATCCGTTCCTCGGAGTGAAAATCACGAAAATCGAGAGCGTTTGCAAAGAAAAATTGCGTGAAAACGGCATTGAAAATTGCAATAGAACACTGTATATAGACGGCGATAAATTGCCCGAAAACTCCGTTTTGAGAAGAGTTGAAAAGGGCGATTTTATAAGGAAATTCGGCGGCGGAACAAAGAGCGCGGGTGACTTTCTGACCGATAAAAAAGTGCCTTTGCGCAAGAGAAAAAAACTTGTCGTTGTCGCAAACGGAAGCGAAGTTTTTGCGATATTCGGCGTGGAAATTTCAAAAAGCGTCGCACTGGATTGCGACACGAAAACGACGTTTGAATTGAAAATTATTTGAAAAACGCGACAAACGGCGGCAATGCACCGAAAATACACCATGAAAAATTATATAACGGAGATTTAAAAATGTACGGCAAAGAAATCAAAAAAATTCTCGTATCGCGTGAAGAAATCGCAAAAAGAGTTGCCGAACTCGGCAAACAAATCAGCGAAGATTACAAGGGCGAATCCGTTACGCTGGTTTGCACTTTGAGAGGCGCAAGCATCTTTTTTGCAGACCTCGTGAGAGAAATCGAGGGCGACGTCGAGATTGATTTTATCGCAGTGTCCAGCTACGGCGCAGGCACGAAATCGAGCGGCGAAGTGAAGATGATAAAAGATTTGTCCGAGCCTATCAAAGACAAAAACGTGATCATCGTCGAGGACATCATCGACACCGGCATCACGCTTTGCTACCTCAAAAAGCTCTTGCTTGCGCGCGCGCCCAAGTCGCTCAAAGTTTGTTCGTTGCTCGACAAACCGTCAAGAAGACAAGTGGACTTCAAAGGCGACTATATCGGATTTGAAATCGAAAACGAATTTGTGGTCGGCTACGGTTTGGACTACGGCGAGAAGATGAGAAACTTCAAGGACGTTTGCGTGCTTGCTCCCGAGGTTTACGGTGGCTGAAAAGAAGGGCAAACTCATCGCTTTGGCAAATTGCTTTAAGCCCTTCGCAACGCTTTACGAAGTGGGCGGAGCGGTGCGCGACGAACTGCTCGGCATAGATTGTTTCGACGTGGACGTTTGCGCACAACTCGTGGTTGACGATGTCAAAAAGATATTGTCAAACACCGATTTTGTCGTTTCGGACAGAAATCTGCGTATGGGCACGGTGCATATATCGAGCGGTGATTTTGTGTGCGAATACACAACCTTTCGCACGGATAGCTATGACGTTTCAAGCGGCGAGCACACTCCCAAAGACGTGCGTTTCACAACGGATATGAACCTTGACGCAAAGCGCAGGGACTTCAAATGCAATGCGCTTTACAAGGACGTTCTGACGGGTGAAATCGTTGATTTGCTCGGCGGCGTCGAGGATGTCAAAAACAAAATCGTGTCAACCGCCGACGAGCCGGAAATCGTTTTCGAGGCGGACGGATTGCGCATTTTGAGAATGGTCAGATTTGCGGCGGAACTCGGATTCGACGTCGAAAAAAACACCTACGAAGTCGCAAAGAAAAACGCATGGCGCGTCAAAGATATTGCCGTCGAACGAATACGCGACGAGCTTGAAAAGATTTTCGTTGCGGACACAAAGCATCCCGAGCTTAACCTCAAAGACGCACACGTCAGAGGTTTGAGAATGCTCGACGACCTCGGACTTGTGGATATGCTTTTGCCCGAACTTGCCGCGCTCAAAGGTCTTGAACAACCGAAAAAATACCATATGTACGACGCTTACGAGCATACAGTCAAAGCGTTTGAGTGCGCTCCTCCGAGATTGAGATTCGCCGCACTTTTGCACGATATAGGCAAAGCGGAATCTATAAAATCGACAGGCAATATGCACTCGCACGCTCAAATCGGCGCGGAGCTGGCAGACGAAATTTGCAAGCGTTTTAAATTGCCCAATTCCGAAAGGAAAAGACTTGTCAAAATCGTTGCGCTGCATATGACTGACGTAAAGGGGGACGTGCCGAAGGGAAAACTTCGCAGATTCGTCGTGGAAAACTTTGACGTCATACGCGATCTTTGCGATTTTATGGACGCCGACTCTATCGCGCATAAGGGAGAATCGGGGAGGTCTGACGCAATACGCCGAGTCGTGAAAGAAATCGAGGACGACGGCACTCCGCTTTGCGTGAAAGATTTGAAAATAAGCGGACAAGATTTGGTAAATATGGGCGTGGATGAAAAAACGCGAGGAAAAATTCTCGAAGAACTTTGGCTCGACACTGCCGAGAATCCCGCTCTCAACGACAGGGAGAAGGCAATAGACTACGTCGAAAACAAATTGAAAGACAATCGCGATTGAAAAGAGATTGCGGTTTGAAAGGCAAAAATAATACGTTTCGGAGGATATGATATGACGGGACTTTACGTTATGGTTGCGATAAGCATCGCGCTTGCGCTTGCGTGCGTTGCGCTGTGCGTCCAACTTTTGAGAAAAAACAAGCAAAAATTCGACGACGCGGGAATTTTGAGCGTCAAAGAGGACAACGAAAAGCTCAAAAACGACATCGACACCGCAATGAAAATCAACAATTCCATGCTTGTGGGGACGCTTAATGCTCAAACGGAAAACATCAGAGCAATGGGCGAGCGTATGGACAGATTTATGCAAACGACGCAAAGAGGGCTGGAAGAAGTCAAAACTTCAACCGCTCAAAGCATTGCAAATCTGCGTGTGGCAAACGAGCAAAGTATCGCAAGGCTCACCGCTTTGAACGCTCAAAGCATGAAAGAGATGAAAGAGGACAACGCCAAGCAACTTGAAAAGATGCGCGAAACAGTCGATGAAAAACTCAGTGCGACGCTTGAAACGAGATTTAATCAATCTTTCAAAATCGTCAACGACAGACTTGAAGAAATCAATCGGACATTCTCCGAACTTCAAAACTTGCAAACCGGCGTCAACGACCTCAATCGCATTTTCAAAAACGTCAAAACGAGGGGAACGTGGGGAGAAGTTTCGCTTGAAAATCTGCTTGCGCAAATCCTTGCGCCCGAACAATATCAAAAGCAGGTGCGCATAAAACGCGGCAGTGAAGATATGGTGGATTTCGTCATTCGTATGCCCGGCAAAGGCGACGAAGAAGTGCTTTTGCCAATCGACGCAAAGTTTCCCGTCGAGGACTACGCACGCCTTGTCGAAGCGTCCGAAAAGGGCGATCCCGACGGAGTGGAAGCGGCAAGCAAAGCTCTTGCAAACCGTGTGAAAACCGAGGCTATGAGCATACGCGACAAGTACGTCAATCCGCCAAAAACCACCGATTTTGCGATTATGTATTTGCCGACAGAGGGGCTTTACGCCGAGATAATCAGAAGGGAAGGACTTGTTGAGGATATACAAAACAAGTTCAGAATCGTGGTGTGCGGGCCGACCACAATCGCGGCGTTGCTCAACAGCTTGCAGATGGGATTCAGAAGCGTCGCAATCGAAAAACGCAGTACCGAAATTGGCAAACTTCTGCAAGGCTTTATGAGTGATTTCGCACTATTCACAAAATATTTGAAACAGACGGGAGACCGCCTCGATACCGTCAAAAAGTCGCTTGAAAACGCGGAGGAACGCACAAGAATCATCGGCAAAAAGCTCAACAAAGTCAACAGCCTTTCCGATGACAAAGGGCCCGACATGGAGCAACTTATCGCATCGTCGGGCGATGACGAAATAACATTCGAGGACGAAACTTATGAAGGCTGATTTGCACGTTCATACCACCAAAAGCGACGGCTCTCTCACTCCGAGAGAGGTTGTGCGCTGGGCAAAAAACAAGGGCTTGGACGTGATGGCAATCACCGACCACGACAGCGTCGCGGGGCTTGACGAAGGACGCGACGAGGCAAAAAAACTCGGTATAAAATTTGTGGGCGGAATTGAGTTTAGCACCTACTCAATTTGCGAAATCCATATTTTAGGATACAATATCGACTACAAAAACCCCGATTTTGTGCAAGAATTGCAAAAAGTTAAGGATTTGCGAAAGGAAAGAAACGTCCGCATCGGACAAAAACTGCAAGACCTCGGAATCAAGCTCGATATCGATTTTGCGTCGGACGGGCTCGGCCGTATGAACATGGCGCGCGAACTTGTGAAAAAAGGGTATTGCAAGGACATAAACGACGCTTTCGACACCTATCTGAAACCCGGCGCGAAGGCGTATTGCGAGGCTAAAAGACTTACGCCCGTCGAGGCCGTCAAACTCATCAAAAAGTACGGGGGGGTTGCATCCGTCGCGCATCCGAAAAAATACTTGCTGGACAAGAGGCTGGATATTTTGCTGGGCGGGCTAAAACAGTTCGGCCTTGACTGCATGGAACTT
>OGQY01001732.1_pt1 | contig 14181 bp, 11 predicted proteins | sample 1553361 | NCBI WGS metagenome assembly OGQY01 (sample SAMEA2579963, study PRJEB22360) | human gut metagenome | reverse complement strand
TTACAGACTGGACAAACAAAGACGTGACAGTGACAATTAAGACATCTACAGATTGTGTGGCACCGGAAGGATGGAAACAGGTTAATAAGAGAACATTCACAAAGGTATTTAATGCAAACGGAGAGTACAGTGTGACGCTGACAAGTGTGACAGGAGTGACAGGAGATGCTCATCTATTCAGTATCACCAATATTGACAAAGAAGCACCGGTTATTGATTATGCAGCTATCGAGTCAGCAAACGGATACAGAAAAGAGATCCCGGTCAATGAGGGTGAAGAGCATACCGAAGAAAAGTTGGTCGAGATGTTCACAAAACCAGAGTGGGTAAGTGACAATTCTGGGACAGCAACATTTAAGGTTGACAAATGGGGATTGGAACACGGTCTGGATGGATATCAGCCATTTACATCCAAGACACCTGGTGAATATAAAGTTCGCTTCTATGCATACGATGCAGCTGGAAACAACAGCAGTTTTGATGTTTATGTGAAAGTATTAGAGCCGGAAGTAGAAGAACGCACGACAACAGTAAATTATACGGTATTTATTGATGGCCGTGTTCGTACCGGACAGTGGACACATACAGGAACTGAGACGGGAGAATTTAGATTTGATCTGTCTATGGTAAAAAATCTGCCGGCAAGCTATGTGTTATCCAGCAAATTAAACACTGCCTCTTCCGTCACATTAAAACAGGTCTTTTATAGTGCCTGACAACGGTATCAATCACATAGTTTTGGACGATTCCGGCACACTGTTTTATGTAAAAAACCATCATGCAGATTATTTTACATGATGGTTTCTGAAGTTATCCGAGCTCGCAGTCATTGATTGCCTGCATGACGGCATCGGCGGTTATGATATTTAAATTTGAACTGTTTCCAACCAGCAGACTTGCATTACACAGCTTGTTGATCATACGTGGAGTTCCATTCGCTGCATTGAGGATTGCTTCCAGTGCATTGTCTTCGAATACCGTTTGTGTGCATCCGGCGCCATTCAGTTTGGCAGCAACATAGGAATGCCCTTCTGCTTTTGTCATGCCTTCCAGATTATAATTCATGACAATTCTCTGGCGGAAAGGTTCGTGGATGCTTAGACGCAGGGTGCTGTTGAGCTGTGGCAGACCGGAAAGAAGAACAACAGCCCGGTCTTTGGAATCCATTTCAAAGTTGAACAGCATTTTTAAGTCATTGAGTACAGCGTTTCCGATATAGTTCGCTTCATCTATGATGATGACAGGCGTCTGTCGTTTCTCAAGTACGAGACGGTTAATTTCATCCTGGATGATTTTGAAGTTATCGGTCTTGCGGAATGCAGGCTGGGCTCCAAGTTCAGCGGCAAGATTCCGGTAAAAATCATTTACAGTCAGGGTGGAAAGACTGGAATAAACTACTTTATAAAGGGAAGTATTCAGTCCCGAAGCCCAGTTCCTGACAGCGGTGGTCTTTCCTCTTCCGGCGCTTCCGGTCAGGAGGCCGAAGCCTTTTGTGGTAAGCAGGTAGTTCAGACGGAACAGAACCTCCTTGTATTCCTGTGTTTCTACGAGGACTTCCTTTGAGTTCTTTAGGAAAGGATTAAACTCCAATCCGTATCTTGCAGTGTAATCCATAATCATTCGTCTCCTTTGCATAAGCGTACTTTTTCTCTTTTTATCAATGCGTTTTCGGTTTTATTGAGAAGCCGGATGGGTGTCAGCGTCCCGTCAGCTTCCACAATGAAGATTTCTTTCATATCCGGGGAATAGCGCAGGCGGATACGCTGCCGTGCAAAACGATAATCAACTTCGTATTCAATCTGGTCGATGACGATTACACTGTCAGCAGATACCCGGCGTTCAATCTCCAGAAGGAAATTTTGACGGATGTCTTCCTCAGAAAGTCTGCGGATCTGCTCCGGTTCCGAAAAGAAACGGTCCTGTGGGGACAGTCCACGGAGGGAAGAATGGGGAGATTGGTTGTATTGTTGGACAAAAGCGTACAGACTTCCCCTCAGTTCTTCCAGTGAATGGAAATCCCGCATATCAAGGGCTGCCATCCACTGATCCTTCATGGTCCGGAACCAGCGTTCAATCTTGGCTTTTCCGGTGGGAGTGTATGGCTGGCAGTAACTGAGTGTTGTACCAATTCTTGCGGCAAGGAGTTCCATCTGCCTGTTTTTGTAAGATTTACCATTGTCAAAGTTGAAAACTTTGGGGCGCCCATACTTTGCTATGGCTGATTTCATAACCGACATCAGGTTGATAAAGTTATCATGATAGAACACATCAATTCCAGTAATGAAGCGGCTGGCATCATCAATCAGGGCAATGATATAGATCCGGTGTTTTTTGCCATCCGAATCTGTAAGGCGGGGACCGACACTGCTGTCCCCGCACCAGACCTCATTGATATGAGGGCGTTCATAGCGGCGCATATCCTTGTTCGGTGTCTGCCGCAGTTCCAACTGAAGCCGGTTTACAAAGCGGCAGACGGTGGATTCCGATACCTGTCCGTTTATGACAGAACCATCGGATCTCAGCTGCCTGTAAATAGCAGCTGCAGACATACGTGGATAGTTGGTCTTGAAATACCGGATCCTCTCCTGGAGTTCTTCGTCAAGCTTGCGGCTCACACCGGCATCTGACCGCCCTTTCGGGACGAGACCTTCAAAACCATGGTTCTGATAGTCTAGATACCACTTTTCAATGGTGGCGGGAGCATAATGATGGAGCTTCCCGTCGGGTCCCATGAGGCCTTTTGCAGAGATTTCTGTGTAAAAAGCAGTCTTGCTTGGATAACGTTCATCAAGTCCTGCAATAATCGGTGCGATGGCGCCATAGCGCATCAGTGCGATTTCCTGTTGTTTTTCTTGTTTCATAGATTTCATCTGCCTCCTTTTTCTAAAGGATAAGGGATAAAACCAGACCTGTCGTGTAAGGTTATGTTGGCAGGATAAAAAGTTTATTGGAGGTTGATTTAATCTGCATGAACTGTCTGGAAAAGAGGGAAAAGCATCCTGAAATCAGGCTGGGGATATCGGGGAGGTGAAGCCTCATGGAGAGCAACCGTTGCTTCCAATGTAAACGGTAGTTCCGGATGATGGATTTCAGGTTGTTTTCATCCACGAGGTATTGTTCTTCCAGTATGTTCCGGAATCCGGTTTCATGTTCATAAGCCTGAATCAGACGGACGTGCAGGGCCAGGGGGGATCTGGGAATACGGGACCATGGATGAAAGCAGTAATGCATGGGTATGTCCGCAGATTTTGCAGTACACACGAACAACGGAAAGGGAGAGGATCCTGTCAGCAAGCTGGATGCTGCGTTTATAAGAGCCATGACGGATGAGACAGCCGGAGTGACCGCAGACACATGAAATAAGGTTCAGATCAAGGGAATCTATTGTTTTATTGTAAAAATCCTGAGAAATAAGGTTGTAGTTTTCTGTTTTAACTGTTATCATAGGTATGTATGAATGTAGCGAGAGCTATGTTTAGGTGAAGGCAGAAACTAAACTTTGGTAGGGGAGGTTTCTGCTTTCTTAATTTCATGGTTACAAAACCATATGATAACACAAGAGGTCTCAGGATAAAACAATCTGATGGAAAATACGTCAGATTCCTTTATGCCAAGACCTCTTTTATTTTGCCTGAAAAGTGGAAGATCAGTTTGTTATAGTGTGCCCGATAACAGACAGCTGAAGGAAGAGAATATGGAGCAGGCAGATGAGATGGCTGCTTGCAGAGAAGAGGTGGAAAAGGGACTTCGTGATCTGGAAAGTGCCCGAAGCGCATGGAGATAGAGTGATTAGAATTAAGACTGAGGGGGCGGTACACCCTTCAGTCTTTTGCGTTGTTTTGTAAGAACTTATCAGCATAGGAACTCACCAGGCGCGGATATTGACAAAAATGTGTGGGGCAGACTGTCCGAAAACTAAGTTAGGCAGTCATCCGCAAACATAAGATTGAATCACCCCCCTAAGGGGATGTTTCATATAGATACAGTTGTACATTGAAAACTGAATAAAGCGCACAGAAAACAAGACTTTCTATTAGAAAAAGCGTATAATGGAAACAAGAAAAATGATATCTGAGGTGAATGATTATGCCGTATGTTTCCACTTTTGACCGTACTCAAATGATGATGTGCTCGTGGGATTCCTTTGTAGATCCAAAGAGTATCGCAAGATTGATAGATGCTTTCGTAAACAGTCTTGATCTTACTAAATATGGAGTAAAAGAAGCAGCGGTGGAAGGTCGTCCCTCATATGATCCAAAAGGAATGTATAAGCTATATATTTACGGAAGCCGTAAAGGAATCCGTTCCTCGCGAAAACTATCTGAGAGCTGTAAAGTAAATCTTGAAGTGAAATGGATGATGGGCGGAGTGGAACCCGATTTTCGTACAATTTCTGATTTCAGAAAAGATAACATTGACAGTTTGAAAAAAATATTTCAAGAGTTCAACAGGAGAATCTCAGGGGCTGTTGAATGGGGATTTACTTCTATTGATGGAAGCAAATTTCTGGCAAATAATTCTAAGGATAACAACTTTACGAAAAATAAACTGGACGACAGGATCAAATGGCTGAATGCGCACACGGATGAGTATTTACGGATACTAAAAGAAATGGATGAACAGGAAGAGCTGGAAGAAATACCTGAAAATTTAACCAAAGAAACTCTTGAAGCCAAACTGAAAGAAGCGCAGGAGCGTCTTGCCAGATATGAAGCATATCAAAAGCTGATGGAGGATACAGGTGTGTCTCAATTATCATTGACAGATGCAGATGCCAGACTTATGAAGAATAAGAATGGTTTCGCAGTTGCGTATAATCCACAGACGGCAGTAGATTCCGCAACCCATCTGATCAGGGATTTTGAAATGACGAATCAGGTGACGGATCACGGTCTGCTTAGTCCGACCATGAGCAGAATGCGAGAAGAAGAACCGGATAAGATTCTGGAAACGGTGGCAGACAAAGGTTATGAAAATGCGGAAGATATGCTCCAATGTCTTGAGAATGGTATTATCCCTCATGTCATAATGGAAGATGGAAAAGATGGATATGAATTGAGTATCTCTTATGAAGAAGCTGAGGCAGATATTCACAGTATAAAACCAGATGAACTGAGAAAAAGTCTTCATGCTGGTCTGATTCCAGAAGTATATGCAGATGTTATTTCAGATATCAGAGTCGAGGAAGTCCGTCGGAAAGTGAGAGATGAAGAAGAAAAATCAGAAAATGTAAAATCCATTTACGGGACACCGGAAGAGATGATGGAACGGGCAAAGGAGGGCTATTTTGTCAGGGATCCGGAAAGAAATCTGGTGTATTGTCCGGCAGGTGAAATCCTGCGGCAAAAGTGTATTAAGAAAAATGGAAACATCCGTTATGCCAATAAAAATGCATGTAAGCATTGTAAAAACAGAAACAAGTGCTATAAGGGAAAAGGTGAATGGAAAGAGATTGATTTTACAAAAGATAATCTGGAGAAGCCATGTAAGGAATGGCTTAAGGCAGAAGGAAAAGAATGTAATGCTTCAAAACATAGTGCAAAAGGGCATTATGAAAAAGTGAAAATAGTAAGATTCTCTCTAAAACCCAGTGCGCCCGTAAGGGCGGTATAAATCCTACCTTGAGCAAGTAGTAGGTAAAAGTATCAAGCGGCATTGTGCCGCAACCTATCATTCCCCGTCTTACCCCAAAAGGGAAACCGGAGGGCGACCATAGCATGACGGAGGACACGGGGCGCTGAAGCCTCAGAAGCGCCGGCGTGACGGAATGAAAATCCACGTATGAGGATGGAAGCTAGACTGCTTGAATGACAGCCTGAAATCGGGACCAAGAGCGTACCCCTGACGTAGAGAGGTTGTACTCGTCAGTGTTCCTGACAGTCGCATTGTTTGGCTATGCGGCTGCTGATACTCGGAGCAGGTTCAGCCACGGGAAAGTGGAAAAAGGCGAACGTCACATACCGACAACGTGGAACGCTTGTTTATACCGTACTAAACGGGGATTGCCTAAAGTGAAATGCCGAAAGGCTATGAAAACGCTGAAATGCGGGGTTCTGAATATTCACCATGGCAACAGAGTTCCCATAGTAGTCTGCGGACGGGAAAGCCGTCTACATGGCAAAGGGGAACAGTGAATCATTTTCAAAACAGAAAGGATGGTGTGTGAGACACTATGAGAAATCCGATTCATGTCTTGAAAAGCCTTGAAGAAAAGGCAAGTGTAAGTAACTACAAATATGAAAGATTATATCGCAACCTATACAATCCAGAGTTCTATCTCCTTGCATATGCGAACATTGCGAAATCGCAGGGGAGCATGACGCAGGGGGTAGACGGGCAGACGCTGGACAACATGAGCCTGCCGAGAATTAACCGGATTATTGAATCCATACGCAACAGGACATATCAGCCAAAGCCTGCAAAAAGAAAGTACATTCCTAAAAAGAACGGGAAACTTCGCCCGTTGGGAATCACTTCTACTGATGATAAGTTAGTGCAGGAAGTGGTCAGAATGATTCTTGAAGCAATCTATGAGCCGACATTCAGCAACAATTCACACGGTTTCAGACCAAAAAGAAGCTGTCACACGGCACTTACGCAAGTGAAGAAAAACTTCACAGGTGTTACATGGATTGTCGAGGGAGACATTAAGGCGTGCTTTGATAACTTCGACCATCATGTGTTGGTTGAATTACTGCGGAAAAGGATTTCAGACGAGGCTTTTATCGGTCTAATCTGGAAGTTCCTGAAAGCCGGATATATGGAACAATGGCAGTACAACTGCACCTACTCCGGTGTTCCGCAGGGCAGCGGTATCAGTCCGATATGTGCAAACATCTACCTCAGCGAACTGGACAACTATATGCAGGAATACAAAGAAAAGTATGATTGCGAGCCAGAACGCAGAAGGACGACCAGAGAATACGAGCGGGCGTCCCGGAGATACAGAAAGGCACGTAAAGCGTTAATGGGCGCAGAAAAATCAACTCCTGAACTGGTAAAAGAATTTAAGGATTCCAGAAGGAAGAAGATGAATCAGCACTATTACAATCCGTTTGAGGAAGGCTTCAAGAAAATCCAGTACAACCGTTACGCCGATGATTTTGTAATCGGCGTTATCGGCTCCAAAAAGGACGCAGAAAAAATCAAGGAAGATGTAAAAATCTTTCTCCAAGAAAAACTGCATTTGGAAATGTCCGAGGAAAAGACGAAAGTCACCCATTCCAGTAAGCCGGTACGCTATCTGGGGTACGATTTCAAAGTAATCCATTCCAAGAACATGAAGCGTTGTAAAAACGGCGACATGAAACGGGTGTGGTATGGAAAAGTATTCCTGTATATGCCGAAAGAAAAATGGATTAAAAAAGCGATGGAACGGGGAGCGATACAGGTGAAACGCAACAATGACACAGGCAAAGAAATGTGGCGGCCTATGCCAAGGAAAGACCTGATGAACCGCAGCGACGCAGAGATTGTGTCTACTTTCAATTCCGAAATTCGAGGGTTATATAACTTCTATCGGATAGCAGAAAACGTAGGCGCATTGCACAAGTATTACTACATGGTGCGGTACAGCATGTTAAAAACTCTGGCAGGAAAGCACAGAACGAATGTCAGTGTTATTAAGAAGCGGCACATGGTAAACGGAGTACTGAGAATCCCATACGATACAACTAAGGGACGTAAATACTGCGAATTTTACCATGATGGATTCAGAAAGCACAGCGACGGCTATGACAATGTGGCAGACGTTATGCCGAGTTATAGGAAATATGACAGCAGGCACACGATAGTAAACCGCATAAAAGCCGGAGTATGCGAGATTTGCGGGGAACATGCAGACTATTTATGTATGCACCACGTAAGAACGCTGAAATCGCTGAAAGGCAGGGATATATTTGAGCAGAAAATGCTGAAAATGAGAAGAAAATCTCTGGCTCTCTGCCCTGACTGCTTTGAACTCTTACACGAAACCAAAGAATCAAGGTGATTCATGGAAAGCCGGATACGCTGAGAGGTGTACGTCCGGTTTGGGAGGCGGCTCCCTGAAACCTACTGATGAAAGTCAGCAAGGCGCAGGGTGCCTACCTCATACCGAGAAAAAATGGCTATGAGGATGTGCTTGTCAGAGCATCCATTTGGAACAATAAAAAGAGCGATGGGAGCCACCTACTTTCTGTTAAGAGGATTGCGTAAGGTGACTGGAGAGTTCGCGCTCTTATGTCTGGGCTATAATATAGAAAGAGCTAAAAATCTCCTTGGATTTGAAAAGATGATGGAGATAATAGCAGGAGTATAAGCTCCTTTTCTTCGCAATGTGTGTTTTATTCAGTTTTCAATGGCACATTGGAAGAAAAGGGGTATTTTTATGGTAGAGAATCAAGTTTTCGGACGGACTGAGGGGGAGGGTGAAATAAATAGTTGTATACTAATTAGTGTCTGCTGAGCAAACTGAAAACACTTGATTTTACTGACTTTTGCCCCATTTTCTGGTATAATGATTGCAAGGATTTTGACAAAAACAAATCGTTTTTCTTGCAGTTTTCTTACAGATTTTAAGTATAAAGGGGCTAAAACAATGTACAAACCGATCGACAAGTTACAGCATTCATTCCTCGATTTCAACCAACCTATGGGACTCCACATGAATCCGGATAACCGCTGGGTCAGACTGGCTGACCGAATCCCATGGGATGAATTCGAAGTAAAATATGCCAAGCTGTTTCCAAGTGATACGGGTAATGTTGCCAAGCCTCTTCGCATGGCATTAGGAGCCCTGATCATCCAGACCAAGTTCCAATTTTCCGACCGTGAGCTTGTGGAACAGATCGCTGAGAATCCGTATCTGCAATACTTTATCGGGCTTCCCGGTTTTCGGGAAGAAGCTCCGTTTGATGCAAGTACACTGGTTCTTTTCCGTAAACGCATTTCAGCAGATATGCTGATGGAAGTAAATGAGTATCTTCTTGCTCACAAGGAGGATGACAAAGATGACCATACTCCTCCATCCGTAGGAAAATCCGGTGATGATGGTACTGCAAAAGAAGATACAAACAAAGGGACTCTGACACTTGATGCAACCTGCGCACCTGCAAACATACGTTATCCGCAGGACATCTCGCTTTTGAACGAAGCAAGAGAAAAGCTGGAAAACATGATTTACTGTTTTTGTAAATGTTATGGTCTTAAGTTGCCAAGAAGATACCGCAAACGTGCCAGAAAAGAGTATCTTGCATTTGCCAAGAGCAGAAAGCACACGGCAAAGAAAATCCGCAGCGCACTCCGCAGACAGCTTGGCTACGTGAAAAGAGATCTTGGCTATCTGGAACAGTTCATGAGTGATGGATACGCCATGACAGGTAAGGATATCGGCCTATATCTTACCATCATCAGGCTGTATGAACAGCAACAGTATATGTACGATAACAGAATCCATTCTGTGGAGCATCGCATTGTAAGCATTTCGCAGCCATGGCTTCGGCCGATTGTCAGAGGGAAGGTCAAAGCACCTGTTGAATTTGGCGCAAAATTTGATCTCAGTCTTGACAGCGAAGGTTATGGGCGCCTCGAAAAAATATCTTTCGAGGCATACAACGAGAGCACCTGCCTGATTGAAGCAATAGAACGCTTCAAAGAGCGTACCGGTTATTATCCAGAACGTGTCCTGGCAGATCAGATATACCGGACCAGGGAAAACAGGAGTTATTGCAAGGAGCATGGGATCCGGTTATCAGGTCCAAAGCTGGGCAGACCAAGCGCCACAGCAAAAGTTGATAAAAAACAAGAGTATCAGGATAATACCGATAGAATCGAAGTGGAGCGCACCTTCAGCCTGAGCAAACGCTGTTATGGTATGAGCTGCATTACCACAAAACTGGAAGAAACGCAGTTGACATCTATCGCATTATCTGTATTCGTGACGAATCTGTTCAGGATTCAGAGGCGAATACTTTGTGCTCTTTTGCATCTGTTCCGATTCTGGTATGACCGGAACAGATATAAGAGTTGGAAGTTACAGATAGCTGCTTAATCAGCAGACACTAATTAAATGTAGAAGTAATCTGGTACACCCAAATATAAGTTAGGAGAAAAGAAGATGGAAAGAGCGAAAATATTAGTTGTGGATGACGAGAGCAGAATGAGAAAACTTGTGAAGGATTTTCTTACAAGAGAAGGGTATATAGTATTAGAAGCCGGAGATGGAATGGAAGCAATGGATCTTTTTTACGAAGATAAAGACATTGCCCTGATCATTTTAGATGTAATGATGCCGAAAATGGATGGCTGGCAGGTGTGTCGTGAGGTTCGAGAGACTTCTAAAGTGCCAATCATTATGCTGACAGCGCGTTCTGAGGAGAGAGATGAGCTGCAGGGATTTGAACTTGGTGTGGACGAATACATTTCCAAGCCATTCAGTCCAAAGATTCTTGTGGCAAGAGTAAATGCGATTCTTCGCAGAACTTTGGGAGCGGTCGGCAATGATTCGCTGGAGGCAGGCGGTATTACCATTGACAAGTCAGCACATATCGTGAAGATTGATGGAACACCGGTCGAACTTAGTTATAAAGAATTCGAATTGTTGACCTACTTTATAGAAAATCAGGGAATTGCGCTTTCCAGAGAGAAAATATTGAATAATGTATGGAATTATGATTATTTTGGTGATGCAAGAACAATTGATACACATGTGAAGAAACTGAGAAGTAAATTAGGCGATAAGGGCGAATATATCAAAACAATCTGGGGCATGGGATATAAGTTTGAAGTTCAGAGCGCGGAGAAATAAATCAGATGAAGAAAGCAAAAAGAGAACTGAAATATACGTTGAGCGGACAGATGACAGCTATTTTTGTTGGACTTCTGGTGTTTGTTCTGATGTTAGTTTTCATTGTTAATACGGGGTTTCTTGGACGATATTATATGTCTCATAAGCAGAAAGATCTGATTGAGATGTATGAGGAAATGAGTGAAGCAGTGAACAATGGAAATCTTGGAAATGAGGCAGTGCAGAAGAAACTTGTGGCGGAACTTGAAAAAACGAATATTGATGTCTGCGCGATGGATATTTCTGACGATGGAAAGGTTGTATTTACAAATGTAAAGGAAGAAGGTTTCCTGTACAAACAGATGCTCCGTATTTTCTTCCTGAAAGATGATGATCAGGAAAAGATTCTCAAGCATTCGGACGATTATGTGGTTCGTAAAATCCGGGATCCACAGAGCGGTACGGATTATCTGGAAATGTGGGGGTATTTAAGTGATAGTGTGTTTGTCACAATGCGAAGCCCGTTGGACAGTATTCGTGAAAGTGCCAATCTTGCCAATCAGTTTCTGATTTATCTTGGAATTTTCGGAATGTTCTTTGGAGGAATCCTTGTATGGATTTTTTCACGAAGGATTACAAAACCAGTGTTGGAACTGGCAAGACTTTCCGAAGATATGGCAAATCTGAATTTTGATGCGAAGTATACGAGCGGCGGAAAGAATGAGATTGGTGTTCTGGGCGAGAATTTTAATAAAATGTCAGATCAGCTGGAAAAGACAATATCTGAATTGAAGACTGCGAATAATCAGCTGCAGCAGGACATTGAGCAGAAAGAGAAACTTGAAAATATGAGAAATGAATTTCTTGGAAATGTTTCCCATGAGCTGAAGACGCCGATCGCATTGATCCAGGGATATGCCGAAGGGTTAAAAGAAGGAATCAATGACGACCCGGAAAGTACAGAGTTTTACTGTGATGTCATTATTGATGAAGCAGGAAAGATGAACCGGATGGTCAAGAATCTGCTGACACTGAATCAGTTGGAATTCGGTACAGATGAAGTGGAATTTGAACGGTTTGATATTGTGAAGCTTGTGAAAGGTGTTATTGCAAGTTGTGATATTCTGATCCAACAGGTTAATGCGAATGTAGATTTTATTGCTGATGAGACAGCTTATGTCTGGGCAGATGAGTTTAAGACAGAACAGGTTGTACGGAATTATCTTACGAATGCGATTCATCATGTCGGAAATGAGAAGCGGATCGAAGTGAAGATCGTTTCAATGGATGGAAAAGTATGTGTTTCCGTCTTTAATAGTGGAAAACCGATTCCAGAAGAGGATGTACCAAAACTGTGGGATAAATTTTATAAAGTGGATAAAGCACATACACGTGAATATGGTGGAAATGGGATTGGACTTTCAATCGTTAAGGCAATCATGGAATCTTTCCATCAGGGGTACGGCGTGAAAAATTATGACAATGGAGTCGAATTTTGGTTTGAACTCGACGCAAAGTGTGGTAAAGTATAGAAAATAGATACTAGGTAATAGATACTAGATTACAGATAAGAGGTAGGCTAATGATAGCAATAATTGATTATGATGCCGGTAATATCCGCAGTGTTGAGAAAGCATTGCTTGCACTTGGACAGAATGTTATAGTTACAGCGGACAGAGATGAGATCCTTCATGCAGATAAAGTGATTCTTCCGGGTGTCGGTGCATTTGGAGATGCTATGGAGAAATTAAAACAGTCAGGACTTGATGAAGTAATCCGCGAGGTTACAGAAAAGGGAACACCATTTCTTGGAATTTGCCTTGGATTGCAGCTTTTATTTGAGCACAGCGATGAGGCTCCGGGTGTAGAAGGACTTGGAATTCTAAAGGGTGAGATCTTAAGGATATCTGATAAAGAAGGATATAAGATTCCCCATATGGGATGGAATTCCCTTCATTTAGAGAATGATGGAAGACTTTTTAAGGGAATCGCTGAGAATTCTTATGTATATTTTGTACATTCTTATTATCTGAAAGCAGAAGAGGAACAGATTGTCAAGGCATCAACAGAGTATACAACACATATACATGCGTCTGTTGAGAAGGACAATATTTTCGCATGCCAGTTCCATCCGGAGAAGAGCAGTGATGTAGGACTGAAGATTCTGAAAAACTTTGTAGAGCTGTAGGAGGAGTGCGAGAATGTTTACAAAAAGAATTATTCCATGTCTGGATGTGAATGCCGGACGTGTTGTAAAAGGTGTGAATTTTGTTGATCTTCAGGATGCCGGAGACCCGGTGGAGATTGCAAAGGCATATGACCAGGCAGGAGCAGATGAACTGGTATTCCTGGATATCACCGCTTCTTCAGATGCGAGAGGAACTGTGGTTGATATGGTGCGGAAAGTTGCAGAATGTGTATTTATTCCATTTACAGTAGGAGGCGGAATCCGTACGGTAGATGATTTTAAAGCAATCCTCAGAGAAGGCGCTGACAAGATTTCTGTGAATTCCGCAGCTATCATGAATCCGAGACTGATCAGTGATGCAGCAGAAAAATTTGGCAGTCAGTGTGTGGTTGTGGCAATCGATGCGAAAAAAAGAGCAGATGGCAGCGGTTGGAATATTTATAAAAACGGCGGTAGAGTAGACGTTGGGATCGATGCGGTAGAGTGGGCGCAAAAAGTGGAACAACTCGGCGCGGGAGAAATTTTACTTACAAGCATGGACTGTGACGGAACGAAGTCGGGATACGATCTGGAACTGACAAAAGCGATCGCGCAAAGCGTGTCGATTCCTGTGATCGCCTCGGGAGGAGCGGGGAAATTAGAACATTTTAAGGATGCTCTTGCAGAAGGAATGGCAGATGCGGCTCTGGCGGCGTCGCTGTTTCACTATAAAGAACTGGAAATCAGACAGGTGAAAGAGTATTTGGCAAAAGAAGGCGTTTCTGTAAGATTGTGATCTTAGAGGAACAAGGGGAAAGACTGCATGAAGAGACAATACCGATAAAAGCGGTGGAGATACAAACGGAAAGAAAGACGAGGGTGATAAAGATGTCAGGTATAAGCGGAGACTGGTATGAAGCGCTGAAAGGTGAATTTTCAAAGCCATATTACAGAACATTATTTCAGACGGTAAACGAGGAATATAGAACAAGATTGATTTTCCCGCCGGCGGAGGATATATTTAATGCATTTCATTTGACTCCGCTGAAAAAGGTGAAAGTAGTGATACTCGGACAAGACCCTTATCACAATAACGGACAGGCGCACGGGCTTTGCTTTTCAGTGAAAAAGGGAGTGGATGTGCCGCCGTCTCTTGTCAACATTTATAAAGAGCTTCATGATGATCTCGGGTGTACGATCCCTGATCACGGGTGCCTTACAAAATGGGCAAATCAGGGAGTTCTCATGT
>OGQY01001731.1_pt1 | contig 14185 bp, 12 predicted proteins | sample 1553361 | NCBI WGS metagenome assembly OGQY01 (sample SAMEA2579963, study PRJEB22360) | human gut metagenome | reverse complement strand
CCCCCGATCTCGGCGTCGGCGCGCTGGGACAGTTCATCAACACCTCCCGCGCCATGGGCATCGTCTCGGCGATCCTCCTGTCGGTGGTCATCGCCTTCACCTGCGGAACCTTCGTCATGTACGTCTCGCGCACGATCTTCTCGTTCCGCTACACGCTTCCGTTCCGCCGCTTCGGGTCGATGTGGTGCGGCGCCTCGCTGACGGCGATCGTCTACTTCGCCGTCTTCAAAGGGCTTAAATCCATTCTGGCGGGACACGATTTCGTCACGATGGTGGACAATCACCTGCTGCTGTCGCTCCTGATCTGCTGGGTCGTCTGCTCGCTGCTGCTCTTCTTCATACAGCGGTTCAAGATCAACATCCTGCGCATCACGATCCTTTCGGGCACCTTCGCCTTGGCGCTGGCCTTCGCGGGCAACGACTTGGTGAACTTCATCGGCGTACCCGTCGCCGGATTCGACGCCTACTCGATCGCCCGGCACAGCGGCGATTCCCAAATGCTGATGGGCGTGCTGAACGACAACGTTCCGGCCAACTTCCTGATCCTGCTGGCCGCGGGCGCCATCATGATACTCACGCTCTGGACCTCGAAAAAGGCCATGCACGTCACCGAAACCGAGCTGTCGCTCTCGGCGCAGGGCGACGAAGGCACCGAGCAGTACGGTTCGTCGGTCCTCTCGCGCACGATCGTCCGCGCGGCACTCAACATCAACGCCGGCATCGAACGGGTCATCCCGCCGCGCGTGCGGGCCGCCATTTCGCGCCGCTTCGAATACGAGGACATCGAACACAGCGGCGCGCCGTACGACATGATCCGCGCCACGGTAAACCTCACGACCTCGGCCATGCTGATCGCCATCGCCACGTCGCTCAAACTGCCCCTCTCGACGACTTACGTCTGCTTCATGGTGGCCATGGGTTCGTCGCTCGCCGACCGCGCATGGGGCCGCGAAAGCGCCGTATACCGCATTTCGGGCGTCATGACCGTCGTCGCCGGCTGGTTCATCACGGCGCTGGGCGGATTCCTGATCGCATTCGTCGTGGGGCTGGCCCTGATCTACGGCGGAACCGTCGCATTCGTCATCGTCACCCTCTTGTGCGGCTACATGCTCATCCACAGCAACTTCCTAAAAAAAGGCAAATCCGCCTCCCCCACGGCGGCCAACGCCGACACGCGCACCAACGAGGACATCATCGCCAGCCTGCGCGAAGAGGTTTGCCGCACGATGGAGTGCGCCACGAAGATTTACGACCGCACGCTGATCGCCGTCTTCAAGGAGAACCGCAAGGTGCTGCGCGACATGGTCAAGGAGTCGAACGACCTCTTCTACCAGTCGCGCGAACGCAAATACACGCTGCTGCCCACGCTCAAGAAGTTGCAGAGCGGCGACGTGAACACGGCCCACTACTACGTGCAGGTGGTGGATTACCTCAACGAAATGACCAAGGCGCTGATGCACATCACGCGCCCTGCGTTCGAACATATCGACAACAACCACGAAGGACTGTCGAAGGAGCAGGCCAAGGACCTGATGTCGATCAACGACGATGTGGAGTCGATCTACCGTCACATCAACCAGATGCTGCGCGACGGCGACTTCACGGAGATCGAGATGGTGCTGGCGCTGCGCGACCAGCTGTTCGAGTCGATCGCCGAGGCCATCAAATCGGAGCTTGGGCGCATCAACGAAGCCCGGTCCAACACCAAGGCGTCGATGCTCTACCTGACGATCCTGACCGAGACCAAGAACATGGTGCTGCAGTCGCGCAACCTCCTGAAATCGCAGCAGTACTTTCTCAAACACCGTGCGGGCGCGCCGCAGCGGTGGATCAAACCGACCAAATAAGCGCGGATCAGCATGGACATAGCACAAGCCAAACGCCGGGAAAACATCGCCGAATACATCCTCTACCTCTGGCAGCTGGAGGACCTGCTGCGGGCGCTGCAATTCAGCCCCGAAGCGATCTTCTCGACGCTCATAGCCCCCCGCAAGGACATCGCCGACGAGCAGAAGCACGTATTCCTGCTCTGGTACATGGACATCGCCAACCTGCTGCATCAGGAGGGCAAAGACGAAAAAGGGCATCTGGAACATACGCTCCACCTGATCGGCGACCTGCACGATTTGCACCTGCAGCTGATGAAGCTCCCCGTCGGCGAGCACTACCGCAGGACATACGCCCGTCTCGAACCCGAACTGCCGCGCCTGCGCGCCGTGCTGGGCAATCCGGGCATGAACGACACGGAGTTGTGCTTCAGGGCCTTGTACGCCGCCATGCTCTATCGCATCAAGGGCGAGGGCGAAAAGTCGGCCGTCGCCGACACGCTCGAATTCATCTCTCCGGTAATCGCCGAGCTGGCCGACATGCACAGGCTTCCCATCTTCAGTCGAAGCGATGAACTCATTGGTCGTGTTGCCGACCAGCATGTCGACGTTGTTGGCCTTGCAGCCCGCGGCTGCCGTATGTCGCCATGGCGACATACGGCGACCGGGAAACAAGCACCGGCACCGATCTTAAAAAAGGATGTCTTTTCAGACATCCTTTTATATCATCCGGCGAAAAGCCCCCCTCTCCGACACATACGGAGCGGCTATTCGATCTCCAGCCCCATGATGTAATCGTTCATGTAATAGCCGTCGCCGATCGGGAAATCGCCTTCGCGGAGCTTGCGCATGCCCATCTTCTCGTAAAAACGCACTGCACGGTTGCTGCGGTTTACGTTCAGCTCCATCCTGCAGGGCGCGGGATGCACCGAACGAACATATTCCACAGCATGGCGGAACAGGAATTCCCCGACGCCGAGACCCTGAAAACGGGGCAGCACGTAGATTTTCTGCAAATGGAACAACTCTTCGGCCTCCTGCTGCACCGAAAGGTACCCGCACGGTTCGCCGTCGGACGAGGCGATGAACCACGCAACCCCGGTGCGCATCTCACGCCGCAAGACTTCGGGCGCATACATCCACTTCATCATGTAATCCATTTGCGACGAGGTGATAATTTCGCGGTAAGTCGCCGGAAACACCTCGTCGGCCAGACTGCGGATCAGTCCGCAGTCGGTCTCCACAGCTCGTCTGATAGTAAGCATCTTCAACGGTTTTACGGTTTGCGCCGCCCGCAGTTTCCCGCGGAGAGACCCCGCAACGAGTTTCCGGCATCAGGCCGGCGGCCGGCGGTAAAGATAAACAAAAAAAGCCGACTTTGCGTCGGCTTTCACTCTTTCCTAACGGGGAACTAAGCGTACTTGAACGTCGATTCGTCCGATACGGTCAGCTTCTTGCGACCTTTCGCGCGACGTGCAGCCAGCACCTTACGGCCGTTCGCCGTCTCCATACGACTGCGGAAACCGTGCTTGTTGATTCTTTTCCGGCGCGAGGGCTGGTAAGTTCTCTTCATTGCCATAGCTATATAATTTTTGTTGTTTCAGACATTTTTACGGATTGCAAAAGTACAACAAAAAAGTTATCCGCAAAAATTTTTCACGAAAATAATTCAAAAAAGCCGGGCAAAAAGCACGAAATCTTTTTAACTTTGTCAAGAAGAGGAGGGACGAAAGCCCGCCGACGGCACATCCTGCGGCTGCGCCGCCGGGAGCGGAATCCGGCGGGAAACACGGTCCCGCAGTTAATTATCACGCATATGGCAATTTTCAAAGTCGAAGGAGGCCACCGCCTTCACGGTAGCATTACGCCCCAAGGCGCCAAAAACGAGGCGTTGCAGATACTCTGCGCCACGCTGCTGACTCCCGAACGGGTCACGGTGCACAATATCCCCCGGATTCTGGACGTCATGCAGCTCATCGAGCTGCTGCGCCGCATGGGCGTCGAGGTCGAACAGCTCGCCGAAGACACCTACAGCTTCTGCGCCAAGGAGATCGACTTCGAATATCTGCGCACGGAGGACTACCGCCGGCGCTGCACGCGCCTGCGGGGTTCGGTGATGCTCATCGGCCCGATGCTGGCCCGCTTCGGCGTGGGCTACATCCCCAAGCCGGGCGGCGACAAGATCGGCCGCCGCAGGCTCGACACCCACTTCATCGGCTTTCAGAAGCTGGGCGCCACGCTCGATTTCGACACTGCGGCCGCCTGCTCCGAAGTCCGCTGCAAGGAACTCAAGGGGTGCTACATGCTGCTCGACGAGGCTTCGGTGACCGGCACGGCCAATATCATCATGGCGGCTGTGATGGCCAAGGGTTTCACGACCATCTACAACGCCGCGTGCGAACCTTACATCCAGCAACTGTGCCTGATGCTCAACCGCATGGGCGCACGCATCTCGGGCATCGCCTCGAACCTGCTCACCATCGAGGGTGTCCGGGAGCTGCACGGCACCGAACACACGCTGCTGCCCGACATGATCGAGGTGGGCAGCTTCATCGGCATGGCCGCCATGAACCAGTCGGAACTGACGATCCGCAACGTATCGTTCGAGAACCTGGGCATCATCCCGGCGCAGTTCGCCCGCATGGGCATCCGCTTCGAACAGCACGGCGACGACATCTACATTCCCCAACAGGAGCACTACCGCATCGAGAACTTCATGGACGGCTCGATCATGACCATCGCCGACGCACCCTGGCCGGGCCTCACGCCCGACCTGCTGTCGGTATTCCTCGTGGTGGCCACCCAAGCCAAAGGCTCGGTGCTGATTCACCAGAAGATGTTCGAAAGCCGCCTGTTTTTCGTCGATAAGCTGATCGACATGGGGGCCCAAATCATCCTCTGCGACCCCCATCGCGCGACGGTGATCGGACATGACCACCAGATGCGGCTGCGGGCTACGCGCATGACTTCGCCCGACATCCGTGCGGGTGTGGCGCTGCTGATCGCGGCGATGAGCGCCGAAGGTACGAGCACGATCCAGAACATCGAACAGATCGACCGCGGTTACAAGGACATCGACGGACGCCTCAACGCCCTCGGAGCCCGGATCACCCGGGTCGAAGAGTAACGACCGGCCGGTGTCCGGAATAAGGAAACGAAGCAAAGTTGTAATAATATGTTTTTGGAAAATGCCAGCCAGAAAGGTTGGATCGAAGTGATATGCGGCTCGATGTTCTCGGGCAAAACCGAGGAGCTGATCCGCCGCCTGAAGCGGGCCGAATTCGCCCGCCTGCGGGTCGAAATCTTCAAACCCCGCATCGACGTGCGATACTCCGAAGAGGAGGTCGTTTCGCACGATGCCAGCGCGATCCGCTCCACGCCGGTAGATTCGGCACAGAATATCCTGCTGATGACCTCGGACGTCGATGTCGTGGGCATCGACGAGGCGCAGTTCTTCGACCAGGGACTGGTGGAGGTCTGCCGGCAACTGGCCGACAGCGGGGTGCGGGTAATCGTGGCGGGCCTCGACATGGACTTCACGGGCAAGCCCTTCGGACCGATGCCGGCGCTGATGGCTACGGCGGAGTACGTAACCAAAGTACACGCCATCTGCGTACGGTGCGGCAACCTGGCGCACCATTCGCACCGCCTGACCAACGACGAAAAACAGGTGATGCTCGGTGCGCAGGACTCCTACGAACCGATCTGCCGCCACTGTTTCGCCGAACTGCGGAAAAAAGAGCGGGAATAAAAGGCATCTGCCCGTTAAAAATCCGGACCTTTTCCGGACCGTACGCTTCCGAAGCATACAACTCGATACGTCAATCCCCTCCGCAAGAGGGGATTGTTCTTCGGATAAACGCAACCGAAAAATCAATATCCGGAATTTCCAAGCGACAGAAAAAACAGAGAATACTTCGCACGAGGCGCAGAATATACTCAACATCAGCCGACAGTGCATAACCCGATCGGCAGGTTATACGCCCGAATATACCGGAAAATTCACGATTTTCGCATCCGACCGCCGCATACCCACAGCCTTCGCCGCAGTGTCGCCTACACTCGTATTGCCGTCATATCCTCCGCAAAAACATATCAAAAAGGGACCGGCTCTGAATAGAGCCGGTCCCGCCATTCAATAAAGATTCGGAGCCTTTTCACCCGGCGATTTTCCGGTTATCTTCTTCCGCTCCTTCCCCCGCAGGAAGAAAACCTGAAACAATCGCCGTCCACGATGCGGTTATTTCGTCACATTCACAACGATCTGCGCCGTACGTTCGCCGAACGTATAGACATATTTCACCGGAATCGTTACGGTAATCTCCTTCATCAGTTCCAGATCACCGCCTTCGACTACCGTAAGAACATGACTCTCCGCATCGAACTTCACACGGCCGTCGGGGATGGAAACCACCGCCGCGCCATATGCGAGGTTTGCGGCTCCCGCCGTATTGGTATTCTGCGCATTTGTCGAACCATCGAATACATTCACGTCATTGACCGCCTTCAATGTAAGCAACGTAGCGACATCCAGCGTTACATCTTCATCGACTTTGGCGACGAGTTTTCCGGTTTCGACCGCAATCGTCGCGTCAGCGATCGGATCAGCGATCGATACGGTAAAGGTCTTCGGCTCGCCCAACGCCTTGCCACCATACATCACCTGGGCGGTAACCACGATCGACAATTCGTCGCAGGTACCCCAATCGAGTGTCGCATCCGTGATGACAGCCCCTTCTGCCTGGGTCGCATAAACGACCTTTGCTTCTGCCGGAGCATCTTTTGCGATGTACCAGGTTTTCGACAGGTCGAATGCATCGATCTGCAGCGTGCTGCCTTCGATCTTCATTACGGCCTGGGCACGATCGTCGTCCGAAAGCGACGATCCGCGCAGCAACTCGATTTCGGGAGCCGTAACAGTCACGTGCAGGACAGCTTCGAACGTAAGTACGGGATCGGCAGTCGTAAAGAGGTTCTTCACGGTGTAGGAAACATTCAGAGCCGCAGCTTTGCCGAAGACAAAGTTGATGTTCTTACCGCTCGCTCCGACCGTCGCATAGTTGCCGGCTTCATCCTTCACCATGTCGCTCGTCCAGGAGAGCTGCATGAACGTTTCCTCTCCGAATTGCGCCCGGGCCGTCTGATCCAGACTCTCCCAAAGGAGCGCACGGAATTCTTCGACGGCGATGTGATGGCCCGTCGAGGATGCCGCATTATACGGCAATTCGAGCGTTTGCTCCAGCATTGGAATTTCAGGAATACCCGTTACGGATACGGGGATCGTAATCGTTACGACGGTCTTATCGTCGTTGGTATAAACGGCTTTTACGACATATTCAGCACTCTGTGCCAGATCGCCGACCAATTTCAAATCGACCGTTTGCACATCCGTATCATAGGTCGGAGTAGCCGGCAATTCGATCGACGGGACGATCTCCGATACAAGCTCCGTACCCCGGTAAAGTTCGACAACCAGATTCTCATTATCCTTGAGCGCATTATACTGAACGGCAGAAAGCATACCCTTATCCGGAGTCAGCACAAGTCCTTTCGCCTCATACGTATCGTCGGAGGTAGCGGCAGCATACGTCCACATCACTTCGGATTTCGGCGTGGAAAGTTCGACACCGTCGGGTGCGATGGAGAATTTATTCACGGCACCGGCTTTCACTTCGAGCGAAAATCCCTCTTCGTCGAGCAATGCATAAGTCGCAGCAGCGGTTACTGTCTGTCCGATCAACGCAGTTTCCGACTCGGCAACAGCGAATGTAAGCGCCTTTCCATCGACGGCATACAACTCCTCGCTACCCGGATCACTGAAGGTAAATTCCGCCGACGCCGATACCAGCGCCGCCAGATCCACGGTCCAATTATTAGCTTCGGCAGCCTCTGCGAGCGGCAGGATCGTTTCACCGTCCTTATACATGACCGTATATCCGGCCAACACGCCATGAACCTCTTTGTCCGTATATTTTACTTCGGTAGTCACCTCGTCGGTATATTCGACGTATTCGCCCTCATTCTCGGCATCGGCCCGGGCCAACACGAAATTCGTCACAGGGATCTGAATACCCGCTTTGGCATAGGCGGTTCCGATAAAAGCCGACGTAAAGTCCGTTTCGAAATCGTTCGATTCGCCTTCGCTCAACGCCGAACCATCGACATGGAGAGCGACCATTTGCGTCTTGCCGGCCTTTTCTGCGGAAACATAATCGTAATCCGTCGTAGCGACAATGGTAAATTCGCCGGTCGTTTCATCGATGTCCTTGATCTCTTCGATCGTAAAACCGGCCGCCGCACGCGTTCCGACCTCTTCGGTTATGAGCGACATGGCCTCCGTATTGGCATATTTTTTCACAGCACGGGCCGGCGTCATACGGAATCGCAGAGTCGCGATCTGCTCGCCTTCCTCACTGGGACGCAAATAAAGATTCCGGTACTCGGTTTCGTGCGTAACTTCGTTCTCACGGGACAACACGATATACTGCTCCCCGTTGCCGAAATAGATCAGACCGTCCACATAATCCGGCAGGTAAACGATCGACTGGATACGACTACCGAGCAAACCGACATTGGCCTCCAACGTCGCCAGGTAATTCTGAAATTCCTGGTCGAGCTGGTCTTTGGAAATCACGAGCGAACCGTTGTTTTCCCGGATCAGTCCCTGGATCTTTTCAGTCAGCGCACTGGCCTCCTTGTCCAGTTCCTCCATAACCGATGCGATCGCCTGCGTGGAAACCTGCCCCAACAGGTTGTCGCCCAATGTCATCTGGTCCATATAAACTGCCAGTTCATCGCCCAGCCATTTATTGATCGAGCTGCCGGCCGTCTCGAGTTCGGCCTTGATAGCATCGGCGATCCACTGCGAGGCGGCGGTTTCGATCTGGCTCACCTGACTGTCGGTCAGCTCTCCACCGGCAGCCTCGAAACCATTGTCCGACAGGTAAGATTCGATGAGCTGCGTCACTTCGAGCGAAAAACCTGCGGCATCCTTTTTGAGTTCAATCATATTTTCCAGCGTTTCCTGAACGCTCTCCAGTGTTTCCTGGGTAGCGTAAATACCCGCTATTTCTTCCAGAATACCCGATTTCAGACTGTTCAGGTTCTCCTGCAAGGCCCCGTCGGCGAGTGAAGATTCGATCGCTGCGACGATCTTCGCAGCCAGATCGCTGTCTTTGACACATCCTTCGATCTGGGTTTGCAACGAAGAAATATCGCTCTTTTTCGCAAACCCGGAAAAATCGATCGCTTCGAAAGCGGCCTGGGTCCGTTCCAACGCCGCAATACGATTCTCGAAACCGTTGAGCTCGACAACCGCCCCCTTCAGATCTTCGACATCATTACGCAAGGCGTCGATGTCGTCATCGTAATCCTTACAACCTGCGGTAGTCAGCACGCTCCCGCACAGAAGTAAGAACAGAAACTTCACAAATAGTGTTTTTTTCATAATTGATAAGTGTTTTGAAATGAGTTCATATACTATATATATTTTATTATGAGCGTATTAACTCTCCGAAAGCGTATCATATATGATACGCACGGTGCAAATATATATATAAATATTTGTACGACAAAAATTTTCATTGAAAAAGTTAAAATGACAATCAACTACCAGGAAGAGATAAAATTTATCTCGAATAAAATCAGAGAGTTAAGGAAGGAAAAACAAATGACTGTACAAGAACTCGCATACCGCTGCGACATGGAAAGATCCAATATGAGCCGCATCGAATCCGGACGCACCAACCTTACGGTAAAGACCATGTGTATCATATGCAATGCACTGAACGTCAATCTTCGTGACATCATCCGTTAAAGCGAATAAATACCTATATTATATTAAACCCGATCCGACCAGCCGACCGCCAGAGAACGGCGCTGTTTCTTAAAATCTTTCACCAAATACCATATCTTTCATGATTCCGGCGCTCCTATCGAAAAATCGGTATTTTCGATTGTACGTATTTCGTCCGTATCTTTGCGGGAAATACCGTTCGAACAAACGCCGAAAACCGATGGTTGGAGCGGATAATGGGAACACTTGCAATCCCGGTCCCGCAAGAAACAGAAAAACCGGAAATTAAGTTTTGGCGCTGCGCTTACCTTTCGCTATCTTTGACATAGTTTTAGATAGGATGCGCCTCGGAAAAACGGGAACAAGTTCCCGTTTTCTCTCGGCTTTCACTATCTTTGTAGAAGAAAAACGCGGCTCGGACCGACTCGCGAAAGTTGTCTGAAAACGGATCAAGGTACTTCCGAAAAGAATACCGGATCTTTCACCGGACAAAAACAATATCGGCGAAGGCATGCGACCGACATAAACGAAACGACACAAGCCAAATGAGCGTAATAGACCTGATCGTCGGACTCCTGATGCTGTGGGCCGTATTCAACGGCTGGCGGCAGGGGCTTATTCTGCAACTTTGCTCGCTCGCAGGCATTGTCCTGGGGGCGTGGCTCGGCATCCGCTTCGGTACCGAAGCGGGCGCATTGCTGCATCTGGACGAAGAGTTCGCGGCGGCAGGCGGTTTCCTGGCGGTCTTCGTGGTCGTACTGATCGCGGTGGCGATCGTGGGACGGCTGTTGCGCAAGGTGTTTCATTTCGCAGGCTTCGGCATCCCGGACCATCTGCTGGGTGTCGCGGTATCCGCAGCCAAGACGCTGCTGGTCCTCGGGCTGCTCTTCTCGGCTTTCGAATCTCTGAACAAGGACCATACGCTGGCCGAGGAAAAGACGCTCGACCGGTCGGTATGCTACCGTCCGATGATCCGTCTGGCGGATTCGCTCTTCCCGCTGCTCGAATGGGCCAAAGAGCAGGTATCAATCGATGAACAAGAATTATGGAGCGACAATTCACCGGAACGGTAATCCGCACGACGGGCAGCTGGTACGACGTCCGCACGGACGCCGGGGAAACGGTCAAGTGCCGTATCCGGGGACGCCTGCGTCTGAAAGGCGTACGTTCGACCAACCCCGTAGTCGTGGGCGACCGGGTCGTCTGCGAACGGGACGAAGAGGACGCCGGAGTCATCTGCGAAGTAGTGCCGCGCCGCAACTACATCATTCGCAGGGCCTCGAACCTCTCCAAAGAGTCGCACATCATCGCCGCCAACCTCGACCGGGCGCTGCTGGTCGTGACGCTGTTCTCTCCCGTGACGGCTCCGGAGTTCATCGACCGCTTCCTGGTAACCTGCGAGGCCTACCGCGTACCCGTCACGATTCTGCTGGCCAAAGCCGACCTGGCGGCACAGGATCCCGAAGCCGTAGCCGCATTCAAAGCCACCTATGAAAGCGCCGGGTACTCCGTCCTCGAGTTTTCGGCGTTCGACGGCACCGGCATCGAGGCCGTGCGGGAACTGCTGAAGGGACACACGACCCTGCTGGCCGGCAACTCCGGAGTGGGGAAATCGACCCTGGCCGGAACCGTCGAGCCGGGGCTCGACATCCGCACGGGCGATATCTCCGAAAGCCATCGCAAGGGCCGCCACACCACGACCTTCTCGACGATGTACCCCCTTTCGTCGGGAGGCTACCTGATCGACACGCCCGGCATCAAGGGCTTCGGACTGATCGACATCGCCGATGCCGAGTTGTGGCACTACTTCCCCGAAATGATGCGCCTGGCCCCCCAATGCCGCTTCTACAACTGCACCCATGTCCACGAACCGGGCTGCGCCGTGCGCGAGGCCGTAGAACGGGGCGAAATATCTTGGCAGCGCTACGAAAGTTACCTGAAAATGCTCGACGACGATGACAAATACCGCAAATAAACCCCTCGACTGGTACGCGGAACGTACGGCTTACCTCACGGAATTCATGTCCGAAGAGCGGCGGCAGGTGTTGCAACGCACCCTCGACAGCCGCACGCGCTACATGACGATCCTCACCGAAAACACCTACCATGCCCAGAACGCCAGTGCGCTGGTGCGCCACTGCGAAGCCTTCGGCATACAGGACATCCACACCGTAGAAACCCGCTGCAAGTTCAACCCCAACGTCAATATCGTGCGGGGCACGGACAAATGGATCGACCTGCACCGCCACCGCACTACGGCCGAGGCGATCGCCGACCTGAAGGGGCGGGGTTATCGCATCGTGGCGACCACGCCTCACCGCGAAGACAAGACTCCCGAAACGTTCGATGTCGCGGCTTCCCCCTTCGTGCTGGTCTTCGGCACCGAGCACGCCGGCATCTCGGACGAGATCGTCGCTGCGGCCGACGAATTTCTCCGTATCCCGATGTGCGGCATGGTCGAGAGCCTCAATGTATCGGCTTCGGCGGCCATTCTGATCTACATGCTCTCGTCCCGGATGCGGGAAACGGTTCCCGACTGGCGTCTGACTGCCGGAGAACGGGCCGAAATCCTCTATCGCTGGACCTTCGCCTCGGTGCGGGACGCCGAAGCGATTCTCCGACGCAAATATCCCGAAGAATAAGGAAAACGATGAATACGATACTACGCAAACAGTTCCTGGCCCACGTCGGCCAAACCTCGCCCGAACCCATGATGATCGAGGTGGCGCGGGCAGAAGGCGTTTTTTTCTATACACCCGAAGGCAAACGCTACTACGATCTGGTGGCGGGGGTTTCGGTCAGCAACGTCGGCCATGCCAATCCCCGCGTGGTGGAAGCCGTGCAGCGGCAGGCGGCCGACTACATGCACATCATGGTCTATGGCGAGATGATCGAGCGGCCGCAGGTGCGGTACGCCGCACGCATCGCCGAGCTGCTGCCGGGAGAACTTTCGAGCGTCTATTTCGTCAATTCGGGCGCCGAAGCGATCGAAGGGGCCCTGAAGCTCGCCAAGCGATACACCCACCGCACGGAGCTGGTCTCGATGCGCCGGGCCTATCACGGTTCGACGCAGGGAGCCATGAGCCTGATGGGTGAGCCCGAAGGCGAGGAGTGGAAGGGCGCGTTCCGGCCTCTGCTGCCCGATGTGCGGGCGATCGACTTCAACGATTTCGACCAATTGCGACTCATCACCCGCCGCACGGCCTGCGTCGTGGTCGAACCCGTGCAGGGCGAAGCGGGCGTACGGCCCCCGGTTCCCGGATGGCTCGAAGCCCTGCGGCGACGTTGCGACGAGGTGGGTGCGCTGCTCGTCTTCGACGAAATTCAAACCGGGATGGGACGCACGGGCGAAATGTTCGCCATGTGCAAGTACGGCGTCACACCCGACATCGTCTGCCTGGCCAAAGCCTTCGGCGGCGGGATGCCTCTGGGAGCGTTCGCAGCCCGTAAGCAGATCATGGACAGCCTCCAAACCAATCCCGTACTGGGACATATCACCACTTTCGGCGGCCACCCGGTCTGCTGCGCAGCGGGACTGGCGGCCCTCGAATATCTGCTGGAAACCGGGACGGTAGAGCACATCGAAAGCAGAGGCGCACTCTACGAATCGCTGCTGGCGGATCATCCGCAGGTCGTGGAAATCCGGCGCAGCGGCCTGCTGCTGGCCGTCGAACTGGGCTCGTCGGCCAAGATGTTCCGTATGATGGAGCTCTTCAAGGAGGCGGGCATCCTGAGCGACTGGTTCCTCTACTGCGATACGGCGTTCCGCATCTCGCCGCCGCTCACGATCACCGAGGAGGAAGTGCGCGACAGCGCCCGCCTGATCCGCGAATGCCTCGACCGAATCTGACGGCGAATTATCGGCAGTGCTCCAACGAAACAAGCAATATTCAACAGAAATCCCCGGCGCAGATTCGCTGCGCCGGGGATTTCGACTCGAAGGATTCGCTGTTTCAGCAAAACGCTACTGCTCCTTCATCGGCCCGCGAGCTACGGCCGCATCGTAGTCGGCGTTGGTGAAAGTGTAGGTCCAAACTCGAAACCCAACTTCATCTTCCCAAAAATAATTATATTCATCACACGGATTATAAGGAGCTGCCGGATATTCCTTCGGTCTTGTGAAAACACCGCCGTAAGGCCCGTCATCGAATACAATTTCAATCCCATGCATCATATACAAACCAGGAGGAGGCGCAGAAGCAATACCTCCTATCATCGTTTTCGAAATGCGCTCTCCGGGCAGCATGATCTCATCTTCAAACTGACCGTTCACAGTCATCGTAATCTGATGATCGCTGGCATTCACCCAGACAAAATGGCTTATTCCAGGTGGATCCACATCCTCTCCGTTGTCCTTATCACAACCGCACAACCCCAAAATTATAATGATCAAAAATAATAATCTATTTTTCATAAAGCATTAGTTATTAATAGGAATCTTCATTATTAATCATACTGTACACCCTCCAAAAACGATCGATCGTTTCTGCGTTGTAACCGTAACGCCCTGCATATTGAATGATCCAGCCACCCGCTTCCCGGCTGTTTTTCGACCCGAAAGCTA
>OGQY01001726.1_pt1 | contig 14206 bp, 13 predicted proteins | sample 1553361 | NCBI WGS metagenome assembly OGQY01 (sample SAMEA2579963, study PRJEB22360) | human gut metagenome | reverse complement strand
TCATCGACGGCGACAAGCGCGAATACCCGGACTACTACCGGATGCTGATGGGTGACGGAGGCGGCAAAGCTTTAGTGCACAGCGGATCGATATTGATCGCAGACAACATCCTCTGGTCGGGCAAGATCGTGGAACCGGTGGCTCACAACGATCGCCATACGCAGGCGTTGCTGGAATTCAACCGCATGATACGGGAGGACGAGCGGGTGGAAAGCGTGATCGTCCCGATCCGCGACGGACTAAACCTGATCCGGGTAAAATAGGGTTGCCGGCTGCCGATAAAGGCGGGGCAGGAAAGGAAAAGCACCCCAGCAAACAAGCAAACAGCCGGCAGACAACGGAAAAAACCGGCTCGCAACGACGAAATTTGAAAAAAGCGACCGATATGGAATTGAGTGAATTGCAAAAACGGGTGGACGCATGGATCCGCGAATACGGCGTCCGCTATTTCAGCGAACTGACCAACATGGCCATCCTGACCGAGGAGGTGGGGGAGTTGGCCCGCATCATGGCCCGCAAATACGGCGACCAATCCTTCAAAGCGGGGGAGAAGGAGAACCTCGCGGACGAGATGGCCGACGTACTGTGGGTATTGGTCTGCCTGGCGAACCAGACGGGCGTGAACCTCACCGAAGCCCTCGAAGCCAACTTCGCCAAGAAAACGGCCCGCGACAAGGAGCGGCACCGCAACAATCCCAAGTTATGAACCGAAACCCCGAAAAGCGGTGATAATAATATCGTATCCGAGAAAGGGGTTCGGGAGAGGGTGAGAATCACAAATGCGGCCACAGGCTGTGAATAAGCGACTGTCGGACAATGGGAAATTGAAAAATATAATAACTGCCTGATAGGTATTCCGGGCGATTACGTCCCCGAATTGTTCCGGCAGGTTATGTACGACGGAAGTCATTATCGACAAAATACGGCCCTTCCGGCAAACCGCCCGATAAAAGCGGGATCGGATACGAAAAGCCCGTAATCCCCCGAACAAGGGGCGATACCGCGATAAAATACGGAACTGTTACCTGTAATCAAATACTTTAGAGTTATGAAATACGATTTCGATGAGATTATTCCGCGACGGGGTACCAACTCCGTCAAATGGGATCTGGCCACAGACGAACGGGTGCTGCCTATGTGGGTGGCCGACATGGATTTCCGCACGGCCCCGCCCGTACTCGACGCCCTGGAACGACGGCTCCGCCACGGCGTTTTCGGCTATACGAAGGTCCCCGACGCCTATTTCGAAGCCGTGAAAGGGTGGTTCGGCAAGCGATACGGATTCCGCATCGAAAACGAGTGGATCCTCCCGACTACGGGCGTCATTCCCGCCCTTTCGGTCATCCTGAAGGCCCTGACCGAACCGGGCGACAAGGTAATCCTTCAGACACCCGTTTACAACTGTTTCTTCGCCGTACTGGAGCGTACCGGCCGTCAGCCGCTCGCCAATCCGCTCATCGACGAAGGCGGCGCCTACCGCATGGACTTCGAAGATCTGGAGCGCAAGGCGGCGGACCCGCAGGCCAAACTGATCTTCCTGTGCAACCCCCACAACCCGGCGGGCCGGGCCTGGACCGCCGAAGAGCTGACACGCCTCGGGAAGATCTGCCTGCGGCACGGGGTAACGGTCATATCGGACGAAATCCACTGCGACCTGACGCTCGACGGCCATCGCCACATTCCGTTCGCCTCGCTGAACGAAGAGTTTCTGCGGCATTCGGTCACCTGCACCGCCCCGAGCAAGACCTTCAACATCGCCGGTCTGCAAGCAGCCAACATCATCGCCGCCGATCCCGAGATACGCCGGAAAATCGACCGGCAACTCGTCGATAACGAACTCCACGCACTGAATGCCTTTGCAGTCGAAGCCCTGATCGCAGCTTACAACGAAGGCGGCGAATGGCTGGACGAACTGAAAAAATACCTGTGGGAGAACTACGAATACCTGCGCGACTTCTTCACCCGGCACCTGCCGGCTCTGCCGGTCACTCCGCTCGAGGCCACCTACCTGGTGTGGGTGGATTGTCGGACGTTGAAACGCCCCACGACGGAAATAGCCCGGCAGTTACTGGAGGAGGAGCACGTATGGATCAACGAAGGCGAAATGTACGCCGGAGAAGGGTTCCTGCGCATCAACATCGCCTGCCCCCGCAAGACGCTCGCCGAAGGGCTGGAACGCATCCGGAAAGTACTGGGGTAGCATATACCGATCACCTGTCCGACCATAAACGAACGCAGAAGAGTCCCGTGAGGGACTCTTCTGCAAAAGGAGGCCATGATGCAATAGCAAGCACTGTCCTCGCAAATGAATAAAATACCGAAATACGACACTAAAAACCACAACGCCCCGATACCGCCCCCCCCCGGCAAGGCGATTCCGAGCATACCGGGTTCAAAAAACTTCGTGTCCGCAGAAAGAATCAAAACCGGTAGCCCAGCGTCAGGGTGTACGTCGTATTATGGTCGGAACCGGGTTTTGTCAGACGCGTCAGTCCATACTGTACTTCGGGACCGATGACGAAATGTCCGACGATGAAATCCGCACCGAAGCCCACCCCTGCATCCCAGCGACGAACGTCGAACCCGGTACCGTCGGGCAGAGAAGAGTGGAGCAGACAGGCGACATAAAATCCCCCGTGCAACGCCAGTCTCGTACGCGCCGAAAGACGGAACGCAACGAGAGCTTCGACGGGAAGATCGAGGTAGGAGAGTCGTGTGGCCTTATCCGAATCGTAGTTGAAAACATTGTTCGAAGTCGTGGCTCCCTTCATCGAGAAAAAAAGCCCCGAGCGAAGCCCCCAATGTTCTGAAAAGAGGTATTCGACACCGGCTCCGGCACGGATGCCCATTTTGAGGTGCCGATCGCCGAAGGAAGAGGCCGTTGCACCGACGCGAAGGTCGGCATGAAGTTGTGCCGAAGCACTGAAGGCGATGAAAAGCAGGATGACCGCAATGATGATCTTTTTCATATTACCGATTGTATTAAAAATATTATTTTTGTATCGCAAAGTAAGATCATACGCCTTTTTCGGGCAATACTGATTTATCAGTAATGGAGGCATTGCAACGCGAATACGAAAAGCTGCTGAACGCCCAGCGGTTCGACCCCCGGGAACTGGATTACTCGGTGTTGGAACGCCACATATCCCAATTGACACTGCTGTCGCAGGTTTCGAACAGCGGCATTACGGTCTTCGACATGTACACCCGTCGCCACGCCTTCGCATCGTACAACTTCGCGGAATTGTTCCAATACGACCTGGAAAGTATCGCCACGGAAGATTCGGACTATTTCACCGGCCGTATCACCCCGACGACCGGAAGGAATTGCACCGCAACGGCATTGCTTGTCTTCGCTACCTGATGGACCACAAGGAGTTGGCTCCCGACGTAAAGTTGATCGATGAATACCGGGTGGATGTCGGAGGACGTTACGTGCGGGTGATCGAACAATTTCAGGTATTGGAGTTCGACCGGTCGGGAAACATCTGGCTTTCGTTGAGCATATTGGACGTATCTCCCAATCAGGGAACGGAGGGCGGCGTACGCAGCCAACTGCTCAACTATCGGACGGGAGAAGTATTTCCGCTCCCGACACCCGAGGCATCCTCCCTTTCCGGCCGCGAACGGGAAATACTGCGCTTGATCAGCCGGGGAAAATTATCGAAAGAAATTGCGGACCAACTGAATATCAGTGTACACACGGTCAATACGCACCGACAGCATATCCTCGAAAAACTGAATGCGGATAATTCGATGGAAGCGGTTCGCTACGCTTCGGCCCGGGGTTTACTCGCCTGATACGGACAAAACGAAAGCGACGGGCGACCGCTATCGGCCGGGCTGCAGACCGGAAAACATCTCTTTGCGAGCCGCACCCCGGCAGCCTCCTGCCCGGAGAATCGGCTCGGATCGACGAAAAAGAGCCGCTATCTTTCTATTATTGTGCTTACAAAAAAAGCGTAACAACTCGATTTCTCGAACTGTTACGCTTTTTTCTACAAGAAAGTCCATTAAACCTTCCTGCCCCCATATTCGACTGCCGGAATCAGTGCGACCGACACGGACAACGACGGCAGCCAGGGAAATATAAAACCTATTACACCAATTTCAGCTCCTTCTTGATCCATTCGATCTTATCGTTCAGTTCGGCCCGTACCTTTTCGTAATCGGCAACGGACGGCAGGGCAGCCTTCACCCCGAAGTAGAACTTGATCTTGGGCTCCGTACCCGACGGACGGACACAGACACGGGTGCCGTCCTCGGTGTACCATTGAAGTACGTTGCTCTTATCCTGCTCCAGATGCGTCTTCTTTCCGGTACGGACATCAAACGACTCCAAAGTCTGAATGTCGTTGATCTTCACCACGGGCGAGCCGAGAATCTCTTTCGGAGGATTGGCACGGTAATCGACCATCATCCGCTGGATCAATTCGGCACCCTCCTTACCGGTACGTACGACCGACACGAGGCCTTCCTGGTAAAATCCGTACTTGACATAAAGCTGCTTGAGCCACTCGTACAGCGAGATACCCATCGTATCGCGCACCCAGGCTGCGGCCTCGGCCGCCAGCGAGCAGGCCGACACGCCGTCCTTGTCGCGGACGTAGTCCCCGGCCAGGTAGCCGAAGCTCTCCTCGCCGCCGCCGATGTACTGCATATCGGTACCTTCGTGCCCGCGAATGATCTTGGCGATGTATTTGAAACCGGTGAGACATTCGTAGCATTTCACCTTGAAATAGTCGGCTACGGCATCCACCATTTCGGTCGTAACGATCGTTTTGATCACGTACTGGTGCCCGTTCAGGCGTCCCAACTCGGCCCAGCGAGTCAGTTGATAAGTCATCAGCAGCACCAACGTCTGGTTGCCGTTCAACAGCACGTATTCGCCGTTCTCGTCGGGCATCGCTACGCCGATACGGTCCGAATCGGGATCGGTAGCCAGTACCAGATCCGCCTTCACCTTCTTCGCCAGGTCGATAGCCATCGACATCGTTTTACGCTCCTCCGGGTTGGGGGATTCCACCGTCGGGAAATTACCGTCGATCACCGCCTGCTCGGGAACCAGCTGCACGTTGGTGAAGCCGAAACGCTTGAGCGACTCGGGAACCAGACGCACGCCGGCACCGTGCATGGGCGAATAGACGATCTTCATGTCGTGGAAGCGTTTCACGCTCTCGGGCGAAAGCGACAATTCATATATTTTATTAAGGTATAACTCGTCGAAATCCTTGCCCAGAGCACGAATATTCTGCGGGTTCCGGCCGGTAAGCACCTGATCGACCTCGGTGATCTTCTCCACCTCGTCGATGATGTTCTTGTCGTGCGGTGCCGTAACCTGCGATCCGTCGCTCCAGTAGGCCTTGTATCCGTTGTATTCTTTGGGGTTGTGCGAAGCCGTGATGACCACGCCCGACTGACATTTCAGCTCCCGGATCGCAAAGCTCAACTCGGGCGTCGGACGCAGTGCGTCGAACAGGAACACGGTAAATCCGTTCGAGGCGAAGATGTCGGCCACGCGCTCGGCGAACATCCGCGAATTGTTGCGGCTGTCGTGTCCTACGACGACCCGGATTTCCTCGCCCGCGAAGTTGCGCTTCAGGTAGTTCGAAAGACCCTGCGTCGCAGCGCCTACCGTATAGATATTCATACGATTGGTCCCCACGCCCATAACCCCGCGAAGACCGCCCGTACCGAACTCGAGGTCCTTGTAAAAACTCTCTACAAGTTCTTTCATATCGTTATCCATCAGGTATTTAACCTGTTTTTTCGTTTCTGCATCGTAATTGCCGTCGAGCCATTTTTGCGCTTTCGCCAGCACTTGTTGTTCTAATCCGTTTTCCATAACTACATTGGTTTTATTTATAGCTTAAAGCCGTTATCCTTCAAAAATTTTATACGCAAATATACACAAATTATTTCCAATATTCACTATCAGCAAGTTAAAAAACAGGTGTCCGGAACGACCTTTTTTCCATAGTAAAAGTATCGACTTTTGCAAGCATTTTGCCGCTCCATTTTCACAAATTTATTTACAACTTTGTGCTACCAAAAAACGGATATACCCCTCCATCGATGTTAGCTCCCGCACAGACATATTGCGAAAAATGGCAAACCTGCTTGGACCAGATCAAGTCCCGAACGACCGAAGAGGAGTTCGTGAAGTGGTTCAAACCCATCGTGCCGCTCGAATTCGACGGCAAGACGCTGCGTCTGTGCGTACCCAACATGAGCTACGTCTATCAGATCGAGAAACACTACATTCCGTTCCTGCGGCCGATCATCTCCCAACTCTACGGACAGGAGATCCGTCTGCACTACGCCGTTCCCAAAAACGACGCACAGAGCGTGCCAGTGTCGAAAGAAGCCGACACGACGGCGATTTCGCAGTTCAGCACCCAGACCAATACGGCAAATATAAAAAATCCGTTCGTCATTCCGGGCCTCAAGAAGATCGTCATCGACCCGCAGCTCAACCCGAACTACACGTTCGCAACCTTCATCGAAGGGGAGTGCAACCGCCTGGCCCGTTCGGCGGGTATGGCCGTCGCGGTCGATCCGGGCCATACGCCTTTCAACCCGCTGTATATATACGGCAACTCCGGACTGGGCAAGACCCACATCGTGCAGTCGATCGGCCACGAAGTGCGGCAGCGCCATCCCGAACTGCAGGTGCTTTACGTTTCGATGAACAAGTTCCAGGCGCAATTCCAGACCGCCTACAAGAACGGCGAAATTCCGGATTTCATCCATTTCTACCAGATGATCGACGTATTGATTATCGACGACATCCAGGAGCTCACGGGAAAAACCGGCACCCAGAACGCCTTCTTCAACATATTCAACCACTTGCAACTGGCAGGCAAACAGTTGATCCTTACCTCGGATAAACCGCCCGTGGAGCTAAAGGACATCGAACAGCGACTGCTGACCCGCTTCAAGTGGGGACTTTCGACCCAGCTCAACACGCCCGACTACGACACCAAAGTCAAGATCATCAGAATCAAGGCTCAGAAACTCGGCCTCCAGCTTACGGACGAAATCGTCCGCTACCTGGCGGACAATATCTCCGCCAACGTCCGGGAAATCGAGGGCGCTCTGTCGGCCCTGGTAGCCAATACCGTTTATATGGGCAAGAAAGTTTCCCTGTCGCTCGTCAAGGAGATTCTGAAGGTCTATGTCCGGGTATGCCAGAAAGAGATCACGATCGAGCACATCATCGAAGTCGTCTGCGACTTCCTGCATATCGACATCCAGCGCCTCAATTCGCCCGAACGAACCCGCGAAGTGGCTCAGGCGCGTCAGATCGCCATGTACTTGGCCAAGCAGCACACCAAATCCCCGCTGATCGCCATCGGTTCGGCCATCGGAGGACGCAACCATGCCACGGTGTTGCACTCCTGCAAGGCGGTATCGAACCAGATCGAAACAGACAAGGCTTTTCAGCGACAGATGGAAGAGCTCGAAAAACTGGTCCTGGCATAACCCGCCGGGACTTTTTTCACCCCCTCCCGAATCACAAATTTGCGAAAAACTTACCGACGGCTCGATATTTCGGATGACATCCAAGTCCGTAAGCACCGTTGCCTTCCGCTTGTTATCACTCCGGCAAAACCATCCCCGACACCGGCACGCATACACTTCTCCAATCCGGTTGCACCCGGACATTGAACCATACCGGAGGCAGTCGATTCGCCGACCATATCCTCCGCCTCCGAAAACCCCGGATTCTTCAGGCCGTCGGCAACGAACGGCCCTGTTTCCCCAAAATACGACCCACCCCGACACGCAGCCGCAAATTTCCCCTTCACACCACAGAATTACATCCGCAAACAGCCATAAATCCGGCCGGAAATGGCGATAATTGCATTTTATTTCGTAATTTTGAAAAATAAATCCCGTTGTGTAAAACACCCGGAGCGAAACGGCGATTCCGACTTTCAGGAACCGTGTCGGAAGATCCGTCAGTCGCCGGGCAGCGACGACAGAACAACAAAGTTCGGCAGGCGGGAAAATCCAGAGTTTACGTACAGGACACCGGATACGAAATACGAAAAAAATAAAAACAATTCAACCATATGGCAGAGAAAACACAAGCAAATCCCGACAAGTTAAAGGTACTTAACGCGGTGATGGAGAAGATCGAGAAGGATTTCGGCAAAGGCTCGATTATGCGCATGTCGAGCGCAGAGGTCGCCGACGTGCAGGTGATCCCCACGGGTTCGATCACCCTGGACATGGCGCTCGGCGTAGGCGGTTACCCCAAAGGCCGCGTCATCGAGATTTACGGCCCCGAATCCTCGGGCAAGACGACCCTGGCGATCCACGCCATTGCCGAAGCCCAGAAGGCCGGCGGTATCGCCGCTTTCATCGACGCGGAACACGCTTTCGACAGCTCCTACGCCCAGCAACTCGGCGTGGATGTCGATAACCTGCTGATTTCGCAGCCGGACAACGGCGAACAGGCGCTCGAAATCGCCGACTCGCTGATCCGCTCGAGCGCCATCGACATCATCGTCATCGACTCCGTGGCGGCTCTGACGCCCAAGGCGGAAATCGAAGGGGAGATGGGCGATGCCAAGATGGGATTGCAGGCCCGCCTGATGTCGCAGGCGCTGCGCAAGCTCACCTCGAGCATCTCCAAAACCAAAACGGTCTGCATCTTCATCAACCAGTTGCGCGACAAGATCGGCGTAGTGTACGGCAACCCCGAAACCACGACGGGCGGTAATGCACTGAAATTCTATGCCAGCGTCCGCATCGACATCCGCCGGGTGTCGGTCATCAAGGACGGCGAGGAACAGCTCGGCACCCGCACCCGCGTCAAAGTGGTCAAAAACAAGGTGGCGCCCCCGTTCAAGAAGGCCGAATTCGACATCATGTTCGGCGAGGGCATCTCGAAGATCGGCGAAATCATCGACCTGGGTGTGGACTACGGAATCATCAAGAAATCGGGTTCGTGGTTCTCTTACGGCGACCGCAAAATCGGCCAGGGCCGCGACAGCGTGAAAGAGCTTCTCAAGAACGATGAAGCGCTTCGCAACGAAGTCGAAGCCAAAGTCCGCGAAGCGATGATTGCCGCCCGCAAAGCATAAAAAGCGAATGAAGAGCCGACCGGGGCCTGTAACAAAGGCAGGAAACGCCCAAAAGACCGGTCGGAGTCTTCTCTCTTCGGACAAATACAGGCAGCGACGCACGGTATAGCCGGGACAGTTATAAAACGGCACCCCGGAAACGAAGCGAAAAACGATATTTTACGATAGAAAACGAGATCGTCGGTACGAAATCCGTCGAAATTCGTAGTTGGACCCTAAAACAGCATTGGATGGTATGGATTTTACGCCGGAAGACGAACGATTAATCAAGGAGAAGTGGGAGGAACTGCTTCAGTCGTGCACCAAAATCTGTAAAAACGACGAAGACTGGGAGTTCATCAAACGCGCTTTTTTCCTGGCGAAAGAGGCGCATGGCGGAGTGCGTCGCCGCTCGGGCGAGCCGTACCTGCTGCATCCCATCGCCGTAGCCAAGATCGTCGTGGACGAGATCGGGCTCGGCGTCAAATCGGTCGTCGCCGCCCTGCTGCACGACGTTGTGGAGGATACGGAGTACACGGTCGAAGATATGGAGCGCATCTTCGGGCCCAAGATCGCCAAGATGGTCGATGGGCTTACGAAGATGTCGGGCGTATTCAATGCCGATACTTCGGAGCAGGCGGAGTATTTCCGCAAAGTCCTGCTCACGCTTTCGGACGACGTGCGGGTGATCCTGATCAAAATCGCCGACCGCCTGCACAACATGCGTACGCTGGGGTCGATGCCTACCAACAAGCAGATCAAAATCACGGGTGAAACGCTTTACCTGTTCGCACCGCTGGCGTATCGGCTCGGCCTGTACGCCATCAAGAGCGAACTCGAAGACCTCTGCATGAAATATCGCTTCCCGGTACAGTATGCCGAGCTGTCGGAAAAACTCAAAGCGACCGAAGAACAGCGCGAAGCCTTCATCAGCAAATTCAACGCCCCGATCATCGAGGCGCTCAAGCGGGACCATATCAACTTCGAAATTTCGGGACGCGTCAAAAGCCTTTACTCGATCTGGAGCAAGATGCAGCGCAAACAGATCCCCTTCGAGGAGGTTTACGACCTGTTTGCCATCCGGATCGTCTTCCAGCCGCTGCCGTTCCCCTCGGAAAAGACACAGTGCTGGCAGATATTCTCGACTATCACCGACATCTACACGCCGAAACCGGATCGCCTGCGCGACTGGATTTCGATGCCCAAGGCCAACGGTTACGAAGCGTTGCACTCGACAGTTATGGGTCCCGACGGAGTATGGGTAGAGGTGCAGATCCGTACGCAACGCATGGAGGAGATCGCCGAAAGGGGATTCGCCGCTCATTGGAAATACAAAAACGCCTCGCTGTCGAACAACGAGGACGAACTCGACCGCTGGCTCAAAAAGATACGCGATGCACTGAATGGTCCGACGGAAAACGCCGTCGATTTCCTGGATAACTTCAAATTATCGCTATACACATCTGAAATAGCAGTATTTACACCCAAAGGAGAAGCTCGAAAAATGCCGTACGGAGCCACTGCGCTGGACTTCGCGTACGACATACACTCGAAAATCGGCAACAGCGCCATCGGCGCCAAGATCAACCACAAGATCGAACCGATCACCACGCAGATCAACAGCGGCGACCAGATCGAAATCATCACCGCCGACAACGCACGCCCCAAAGCCGAATGGCTCGATATCGTCACCACGACCAAAGCTAAGCAAGCGATCAAGAGTTTTCTCAAACGCGAGCGGCAAAACAACATCGAACGGGGCATGAAGATGCTCGAGGAGCGAATGCAGCAACTCAATACCCCGCTCAGCGGTCGTGTGCTGCGCAAAATCGTCCCGATTTACGAATCCAACAACAAAGAGGAGCTTTACAGCAAAATCGGGGCGGGGATCGTCGATCTGAAAGACCTGGACAAGGTACTGAAAGTCAATGCCACCAGCAAGATACTCAAATTCTGGACGCTTTTTATCAACAAAAAGGAGGACGAGGAGGGCGACGATGCCGAAAATCCGGAACCGAACAAGGCGAAAGCCGAAGAATCGGCAACGGCAAGCGAACCGCAATTCGTCATGGCCGAATGTTGCAAACCAATTCCGGGGGACAGCGTAGTAGGGTATAAAGACCCTGCGTCGAACCGTATCATCGTACATAAATCCGATTGCAAGGAGCTCGACCGACTGGCCGCTCAATTCGGACGCAATATCCTCAAGGACGAGATCAAGTGGTCGCAACACAAGGCCATGTCGTACCTATCGACCATCGAACTGCGCGGCATCGACCGCACCGGCATACTGCTCGACCTGGCAAAAACGGTCAGCGAGGATTTCAGCATCAATATCCGGCAGATCAATATCCAGACGCACGACAACATTTTCGAGGGCACGATCAGCCTTTATGTCAAGGATGCGGAGGGCCTGCATGCAATCATGGACAAAATCCGCAAGATAAAGGGCATAGACACCGTAAAACGCAATCAGGATTAAACCATCGGCACTATGGACAAAGATATCATCCAAATACTGTGGAGCGCACTGTTGATCGTCATAGTCACGATCGTCCCACTGGTCAAGAAGTTCAAGGAGATGCAAAGAAAAGAGTTGCGCTCCGCATCGGCGACACGGTCCGTCCGTCAGGCGGACGCGGACACATCCGACCCGGTGTCCGGATTCCGAAAAACGGCCGGCAAGTCCCCAAAAACTGAAAAAGCGGAATCTCCGTTACGCAACCAGATCGGCATATCCCGAGCGGACGCCGAACAGCAACCTCATAGCCCCGGTATCGCCGAAGAATTCGATGTGCGAAAAGCAGTCCTTTATTCGGAGATAATGGCTCCCAAATTCAAGGAGGAGTAGCCAAAGACAGGCGCATACGCTCATCGGCATCGATTCCCGTATTTTTCGGAAGCCAACACGATGCGAAATAGAAGGATGAGAAAGATTCTTCTCTCCGAATTAAATTAAAAGCCAGAAATCGGTTCCCTTCGCTTATTACGGGACCTCAAAGCGGCGACATAGCCACAAACAACGACGCTATCAATAAACACAATTTCATATGGCATCCATATTCACACGCATCATCAACGGCGAAATCCCGAGCTACAAGGTGGCGGAGGATGAAAATTTTCTGGCATTTCTCGACATCAATCCTCTCGAGAAAGGTCATACGCTGGTCGTCCCCAAAAAAGAGATTGATTATATCTTCGACCTGGACGACGAAACCCTACAAGGGATGATCGTCTTCGCCAAAAAGGTGGCGAAAAAGATCCAGGCTAAAATCGCCTGCAAGAGAGTGGCAGTAGTGGTTTTCGGCCTCGAAGTTCCCCATGCGCACATTCACCTGATCCCGATGGAAAACGAATACGACGTCGATTTCCGCAAAGTCAAGCCCAAATTCACTCCGGAAGAGTTCGAAGAAACAGCCAGAATGATTCGGGAGTAGGCCATACGGCAAAACATACAAATCATTAATTACCAGCCGGGTAGTGTATTGATTACACTATCCGGCCTTATTTTTTAACATAATATAATCAAAAGGAAAATAATGTTAAAAAAACGACGGAGAGCGAATTTCAATATCCCGAAATTATTGCAAAATCCAGCAAAATAGGGTGGTGCGTTACAAATGTAATCACCTCTTTCTTCTTAAACTTGCCTAATTTTATCCATTTGTAAATACATACTCTGTGAACATGCTGTTGATATTCAACAAATGTAAAATATCAAGCAAACCCTCGCAACAGTCAAAAATCCCCTGCATTATTAGAATCAAAATATTGAATTATCAATATAAATAAACCATATATTTATGACGATCAACTAAACAAAAACAAGAAGAATCCAATTGTATTTAGAGCCGTTTTGCAGCCCACATCGAATTTCATAAAAATATAAAAGTATTATATACTTATCATCAATAAATTATATAAAACTACCTATACAAATAATTCACACACAAGATTCGAAGATATTTAACCATATTCGAATAATTACATTTGTAAACATTATCGACAACAATTAACATTTTACAATCGTACAAAATAGTTGTTTTACAAAAGAAAAGTATTTATTTTTGTAAAAAATACCGGAAATGAAGGAGAAATTGCAACAATTGATGAAAAGCGAAGGTTTAACCTCCAGCCGGATGGCCGAGATCCTCGGAATCCAGCCTTCGGGAATCTCCCACATTCTCGCCGGACGGAACAAACCGGGATTCGATTTGCTGCAGAAGATTCTCCGGAGGTTTCCGCGTGTCAATCCGGACTGGCTGCTGCTCGATTCCGAACAGATGTATCGAACCGAAAATCCGGAAAGCTCTTCTTCAACGAGCGGAACAGACGCTGGAAACAGCCGGACTAACGTCGGACTGTTCGGGACGGAGCCGGAACAGAGATCGAACACCGCCGGCTCGGTCGCTCCATCGACACAAACGACCGAGAACGACAACGAACTGTCGAAGCAAACCGATACGGTTCTTCAAACCCTCGCCGGCAATGACCGGAATCCCGTCGTGCGCGTTATTTTGGTCTATGCCGATCACTCGTTTGAGGCCCTGACACTGCATAAACCGTAACCCGGCGGTCTATTATAAATCGGCCCAAAAGCGGACTTCGAAAAAATTCCCATATTTCGTTTCAAGCGAACGGCCGAGAAGGAGGATCCCATCTGCGCAATCATTGAAAGACGGCGTCGTTATTTTCCAACAAATCGGCTCTCCTCTTATCAAATTCCGTTTCAGGCCGTTCTGGAGCCTACGACGGCGTTTCTGCAACATTATACCCAGTGCAGCACACAACAGAAACTATACAAAATATATGGATATGTAATTTGCGTTTTACCGGCAACCCTTTTCATTGGGTCGCCGGTTTTTTATGTTTGTTAATTTGAAATTAACGAGAATAATATTTAATTTAGTTCTATAAAATGGGTTTAGAATAATTTATCAGCCCCGCTCAATGTGAATATACTACCGGCTTTTAATTTCTTTTTAAGCGGTACACGTCGGGATTTTCTAAAATAAAGTTTGCTCGGCACTCGACTTATTCGTATATTTGCAAAAGGCGAATTTGCGTGCGGACAGGTTACATGCCGTAAAACGATGTTTTGTTGGCGGCCGGATGTCTTTTCGCCGGATATT
>OGQY01001724.1_pt1 | contig 14236 bp, 16 predicted proteins | sample 1553361 | NCBI WGS metagenome assembly OGQY01 (sample SAMEA2579963, study PRJEB22360) | human gut metagenome | reverse complement strand
CTCCCGGTCTATTACAAATATAAGCTCTGTCTTTCCCATTGTCATTCCGGAATACTTGCTACTTGTGCTGGCTCCGGTCCTATCCGGATGAACATACTGCAGGCTATCTTCTGCTATGGATTGCATAAGAGGATAATCCCTGTTATAGCTTATATTCTTACTTCCATACGATGTAAAGCCGCCATTCTTATGTGTTAAACATACACTTGCAATCGTTCCATTTGCCTGACTGGTTGCAAAATCGTATACATATTTCACATATCGATCTTTCAAATTAATCTCAGATTCTGTTTGATTAAAACCACCACGAAATGTATTCTTTGTATTATTCTGCACACCATATGCAGCACATCCAATTAAGGTTGCATTTGCCGGCGGGTAATAATTGTCAGCATTCTCCGGTATTTCTGTATCAAAGCAAAGAATTCCACCCAGAAGTTTTTCACAATATGGCGTAAATTCACTGAGGAATCTACTCGGGCGCTTACAAAGACCTAACGGCTTAAGTACATCGCGTAGCGCATTGGTTACCATATTATGATTTTCATAGGTCTCAACCTCTCCCGTATTTACATCCGTAAGTTCAATTCTTGTTGTTCCCTTAAGCATTGTCATCATCTCCATTTCTATAATTCATTACAAAAGAAGTAAGTGTTGCATCACCGGCAAGCCAAAATCGAAAAGTTATCGTTTTTGCATCTAATAGACCTGCATATAGTGCATCCAAATCCATGAGTAAAAATTCTTCCATAGCAAGTTCTTCTGTAAAGTTCTCGCCATCATAGCTATATTGCACCGTAACAATTCCGGTATATTCTGCATTTAAGGCCTTAATACCAAGTACTGTCCCATCCGATAAGTCAGCCATTCCTTCAATATATTGCTTTGGTGGTGTCCCAGTGATGATCGCATTTAACGGAAACGCTCTGCTGTCACTCCAGCTAAGTACTGCTGGCCCTTCTAAGTGTTTTATCAAATCCCATTCTGGCATTTTTGCAAATCCTTTTTTCTTAAAAAGCAACGCTGATAAATCGGTCTCTTCCAGTTCTACCAGTACATCTTCCTTCTCATCCGTTTCTTCATTCATAATTTGTGTTTCTACGGTATAGAGTTTTCCGGTACCATCTCTTACCAGGAGTTTAAATGGGACCAATAAATCTAGCAGCGTATATTTGATTTCAAACGTCTTACTTTCCGCATAGTACTGAAAAGTAATATCCGGTGAATCTGCATCTGGCTTTGTAAAGGTATAATTCTTATCCGCAGTAAAACCAAACGCACCATCATAGCATTGTATTGGTATCGAAATCATATGAAGTGAAATATCACCTGTATCCCAAAACACAAGATCATACTTAAGCTGATAATCAGCACCAGAGGCATTATAATGAGACCAGCCCTCCCAGCGTATTTTCAAAAATCTATAATAGCTATATAAGGTTCCTTCTTCTCTGTACAAAGACCTCATTCTTGTATCTCGATTATCAATTTTCAGATGCGTTGTATCGCTTCCAATTCCCCAATAGGAATCTCCATGCGCATAAATAGAAGGAGCAGCCTTCCCTAGAAATGTAAAGAAGTCTGCCCCGCTGACAGCAAGTGTACCGCCATCATAATTATTGCTATCCTGCAACAAACAGGTCATATTGGTAACCCCAGCCGCAAAAATATCATTTATATTGTCGTAATTCATAGTGTAAATTCCACTCCCTTCACGCCATCAAAACCTGCTATATCGATTTCGGTGTATTCTAAGAAACCTTCATCAATTTCGCCTGTTACAGCTTTTTGAGTTTCCTGTGTAGTCGCCTTCAATTCAAAGAATCCATTCACAACATCTATCGTATCTGGCACTTTTACAGACATATTCGTAACAGTGATTACAAACTGTGGTCTAAATCCAATGGTATAACCATTGATTTCAACACCATTTACCTGCTCAAAGTAAGCAATATCCACACGCATATCTTCTACATATCCATGATCCAATGATATCGGCCCCGACTGCTGCACATACCTTTTTCTCAAAGTGAACCGTTCCTCATTATTAACTGTGATATATCCATTATATTTTGGATTTCCACGCACACTGGTAAGTACAAATGTGCGGAGGATTTCTGTGATCCAAGCACGATCTGTAAATCTATCGACCACAAAATTCTGGTCAACAATAGCAATATTCCCAATTGTCTGCGTGATACCTGGCCTCCTGGATGTTGGAAATGATACACTTACTCTATCCTTAAAACCATCTGTCACAAACGGAATATCACTAATATTGATAAATCCAATATTCTCATTGATATTGATGCGTCCATTCCAATCTCCCAAACCTGCTGCAAGTCCCTGTCCACTAATGGTCGCTCTAATCTGTGCCTCGCCAATTTTTACAGTACCCGTCGATATCTTAAGGTACATAGAAAATGTATTGGAACTATTCTCTATTACTTTTGAAATCGGGAAAAACAAGGTAACAATGTGCTTCCCATACAAGCACGTCTTTGTTGTCATGAAAGTATCAATCGTATCATTATTTATTTTGTATATAATGGATAACTCCGGGAATTCTGCACTCTCTGAACTATCCTCTGCTTCCTTTGTCACTTCCGGTTTTACAACCTCTAACAGCATTTCACATTGAAAGGCCGCTGTTGTTTCTTCTGTAGCGGTGAAATCAATATCCATCACATTAGCAAGCGACTGTCCTATCACAAATGGACTTACATTTACGAAATTGTAAATAATGATCTTCCCACTCTCCACAGAATTCATAAGTCCTGTAATATTTTTATCATTCTTGCTTTTGGCAGATGCAAGTCTTGGATTCTTACCTACGCATTTCAATGCCATCTTTCCATTGATCTTGCATTCAATACTGGTGATGCAGCTTATCTTGGTTTCATCCGCATGACCGCCGGAGAATTTCAAAATATCACCAACCTCCAGTGCCGGATTTCCTATGGTGGAACTGTCAAATGGTACATAATTTACTTTCTGGAGTGCTGTCAAGATTTTCCGTAACATTTTCTCACGCACTGACTTTAATCCAAACTGCATCAAAGGATTCACGCCAAGATTCATTGTAAGTCCATCATCCTTTTCCATCGCAATGTATTCTGCTATCTGGCTAATCTGATTTGTTGATGAGACTGCTGTATAACGTGTCACAAAATCAGAATAGCTGCTATCAAACCTCTCTGTCTGAGGAACATTCCACACAGAAGTATTCCCATATTGCTTAAGAACCAGTTTTCCATAACGGTCTATCTGACAAAAACATCCAAGTACCTGTGCTACATAAAAAATCAGATCACGAAAAGTATCCATATCATTATCTGCATATACACCAAGTGTCGTCTTCCCATTTGGCAGTGCATTGATTTCTGCTACGGTTTGTGCCATTTCCACCTTGCACGCTTCACATGCAACCTTCAAAAATTGATATGGCGTACCACTAGAAGAATCCAACTTCAATGATTTTTCAAAACGTAACATATAATCGTAGGCTTTTATCTCCAAAGTTCGCACCTTCCGATTGGCCTCCGTAATCTCAAATACACCCATCGGTATGGTTTCTACTGTCCCATCTAATAAATTCAGTGAATAATACATCCGTATCAGTGCATCTTCCAATGTGTATCTATCAATTTCAGAAAAGAGACTTATTCCTAACTCTGCTGCATAAACAGTCCCCAGCTCTATTTCTGTGTTGCTGCAGCACTGCCACTTAATATATCCAGAGCCTTTTACAATATCTTTTGTACCAAACGTATATGTTTTTCCGGCTTTCGTGGTGATTGAACCAGACCACTCATATTTTCTTGTATTCTGTCTTACTGCATTCTTGAACTTTTCTGATACTTCAAGCACCAACGTCACCTCCTACATTTCATTCAGCGTAAATGATACTGTCCATAATCCCTTGTACGATGTATCTTTTTTCAGCTTTGCCTTAAATCCAGATATATACATCTCTGTTTCTTTCAACTCCAGATCTTCTGTGTCAAAGTACTGAACCGTAATCTTTGGCATTTTCGAATATTTCGTAAGCAGCCTAAGCCATATTTTTGAGACAGAAAAAGAGACGGAAATGGTAACCACTCCCGTCCGCACCACATCTCTTTGTGTTGTTCCCGCCTCTGTCTCTCCTCCTGAGTCAGCTTCTACATCAGATAAATCCAAATCATAAGAATCCGGCAATGGCAGCTTTTTCTGATTGAATACCAAATACTGCAAATATGCCATTCTACCTACCTCCACTTCTAAGATTTGCTCGCTGCTGTGCTGACACTATTACTTCATCTAACATGGTTCCACCAAGATATACTGGAATTACAATATCGCCATTTTGCCCACCTACATTTTCTATTGCATCTTTTATTGCTGATGCTATCCCGGATACGCTCTCTGTTTGTGCGGCTCCCTGGGTAAGAGGATGATTCTCGGCATCTCCTATCTTGGGATTAATCACCATATCAGAAGAAATCCCGCTAACAGCCTTTTGAATCATTCCACGACTTTTTTCGATTCCCTTTGCCAAGCCTCCCATGAAGTCAGGCATCCATGATTCATAATCCGTCAGTGGTCCCTCGTCCGGAACTGAGAAATGAAGGAATGACTTGATCTTGTCAGCAACACCCTTTACTGCATCACCAACTGCTCCAATGCAGCTCTTAATACCATTTACGATACCCATAACCAGATCTTTGCCCCAGGTAAACGCCTGAGAAGCAAGCCCAGTAATATGACTCTTCACATTGGAAAATCCTGTTTTTACTGCATTCAGCACATTTCCCATTGCTCCCTTCACAGCATTCACGATGCCAGTAAACACAGAAGTAACAGCACCCTTAATTGCTCCAAGAATTGTTGATACTGTCGATTTAATGGTATTCCAGATGGTTGAAATCGTACTCTTAATCGTGTTCATGATTGTAGTAATCGAATTCTTCACTGCTGTGAAATCCCCAGTAATCAATCCCTTAATGCCACTAACTACTGCCTGAACAATCGTCTTGATGGCATTCCACACTGTGGTAAAAATGGTTTTTATCGCATTTAACACAGTGGTAATCACTGTTTTTATCGTATTCCATACCGTAGTAATCACTGTCTGAATGACAGTAAGTACAGTCTGGATAATCGTCTTATAAATATTGAAATACATCGTCACCAGTGTTTTTATCACATTGAACACTGTGGTAAATACACCTTTGATTGCCTCCCAAACTGTAGTAATTACAGTTTTTATGACAGTTATGACAGTTTCAATGATGGTTTTATACAAATTGAAATATGTGGTCACCAGTGTCTTGATCACTTCAAACACTGTGGAGAAAATCGTCTTGATAGTCTCCCATACCTGCGAAAAAAACTCCTTGATCGCATTCCATACGGTAATCGCTACCTGCTTTACATTCTCCCAAAGATCAATCCAAAATTGTCTAAATCCATCACAGTTATTCCACAAATAAATAAACGCGGCTACTAAAGCAGCGATTGCTGCAATAATCAGAACAATCGGATTTGCCAGCATGGTCGTGTTAAGGGCAGCAAATGCACCTTTCACAGTATTGATAACTCCTGCAATTTTCGGAACAACCGTCATAATCATTCCTACTGCGGATATCACTTTTCCAATGACAATCAGCACAGGTCCAAGCGCCGCCGCAACCAGAGCCACTGTGACAATTACTTTCTTTGTTCCATCATCTAAAGAATTAAGCCAATCCACTGCTTTTTGAATTACACCTACAATACTCTTAATTGCTGGCATCAAAAGCTCACCAAAAGAAATTGCCAGCCCTTCTAAGGCTGACTTTAAAATAGTGATCTGTCCTTGTAAATTATCAAGCTGAGTATCTGCCATCTGTTGAGCAGCACCACCACTATCCGTAATCTTCTGCTGTAAATCATCCCAGGTACTTCCCGTATTGGCAAGCAATGCATTTACAGAAGACAAATCCGTTTTGTTAAATATGGTTCCAATGATATTTGACTTTTCAGCAGATGTCATTCCATCCATTGAAGTATTAAGATCACCCAAAATATCATTCAATGATCTCATGTTTCCCTGAGAGTCATACACCTGAATTCCAAAGGACTCCATTGCTGCTGCAGCTTTATCTGTCGGATTCTGCAATGAAAGAATAATATTTCGAAGGTGTGTACCACCCTCAGCTCCCTTGATACCATTGTTCGCCAAGATACCAAGCGCTGTATTTAACTCTGCAGTTCCACCCTTTACCGATTTTGCTGTTGCACCAATCGTAAGAATTCCTTCACCAAGCTGAGCTACTGATGTGTTGGTTGTAGATGCAGTCTTGGCCATCTGATCTACCATTGTTCCTGCTTCATCAACACCCATACCAAGAGCTGACATTGCATCGGTTACCATATCAGAAGCAGATGCCAAGTCTATATCACCGGCGGCCGCCAAATTAAGTACGGTTGGTAATGTATCGCACATCTGTTGCGTATCATATCCGGCAAGAGCCAGGTAATTAAGAGCTTCTGCACATTCCTTAGCGGAGAAAGCGGTCTCAGATCCCATCTTCTTTGCCAGCTCATTCAACGTATCCATCGTATTTACTGACTGTCCATCAACCGTAGACATGGAATCTTTCGTAATTCCCATTGTCGCCTGCACCTGTGACATTGCCGACTCAAAGTTTGCTGCTGTAGAAACTGCTGCTGTTCCAAGTCCGGTAACGCCTGCTGTAACAGGAAGTAATTTCTGACCTGCAGAGGAAATATTATCTCCTACAGTCTTTAACTTTTCTCCTGATGCAGCTATCTTTTGAACTGCCGTAGCAGACTGGTTCGCTTGTGTCTCTAATTTCTTTAAATCCTGTTCTGTCTCAATAATCTCTCTTTGCAGAGCATCATATTGCTCCTGGGAAATCTCCCCATTTGCAAGAGCTGTGTTTGCCTGAGCCGCTGCCTGTTTTAAGGTTGCGAGCTTATTCTTTGTTTCTTCAACAGCCTCTCCTAAAAGCTTATGTTTTTGAGCAAGCAGCTCTGTATTTCCTGGATCCAACTTTAGGAGTTTATTGACATCCTTAAGCTGCGCCTGTGTATATTTAATTTCTCCGTTGACACCTTTTAGCGCGGTTTGCAACTTGGTAGTATCGCCACCAATCTCTACTGTAATTCCTTGAATACGACTTGCCACGCTTCTCACCTCCTAAAAAATGGCAACAAAAAAGGAGCATCTCTGCTCCCAAGAAAAAAGCACCAGCCGCTAAGCTGATGCCATTCATTAATCTTGTAAGATTACTATATTTTCACACCCTTGCTCTTTCGCTTGAGCCTTACATTCTTCTTCAGTTGCTGCGATGCCCCTGATCACATCATTTTGATCTGTCCAGTAAAATGAAAAATCCCCTTCACCAAACATTTCCTTTTTGACTTCCTCTAATATTTGCATTTCAACAACATCTATTCTTGCCTGAAATTGCTCGGCTTTATTAACTGCTGTACCTTCTTCATGATGCATATACATATCAATTACATCATAGAGGTCACTCTTAAATTTTACAGCAGCAACATCCGTATCAAAATAAACTCCGAATCCATTTCCATAAACTGTTGTTATTTTATAACCCTGTTCTTTCAGGGCTAATGCAATAGCCATAATTCGTGAAAAAGGGATATCAATGATCGGAAAGAAATTCTGCAAATCCTGATCAATAATATCATAAAAGCCTTTTTTCTTAATGTTTCTTATGTATTCTGCCTCTTCCTGATCCAACTGTTCTAAATAACTCAAAATACGTTCTTCCTCCTCTGTTATTTCCATTTGTCCAAATAATAAGTAGTCTGTTGTGACACCAAATATAGCTGAAAGGTCTGCCAACATATAGATATCAGGCTTACCAATTCCTTCTTGCCATGCAGATATAGTTTGTCTTGCCACATGCAATTTATCAGCCAGGTCCTGTTGTGTCATTTTATTTCTACTTCGAAGGATTTTAATGTTATCTCCGAATCGTACTCTTCTACTCATATGATACCTCCTGGTATTTGATATAAGAATTGTACCATCTATACACAAAAGAACCTAGCAAATCATTTTAACATCCACCTAGAACTTATCGAAATCCTCCTGAGTTGCAAGAGTCGCATACTTGCATTCATCGTTCCTGCTCTCTGCGAACATATCATTTACCATTCCAATGGATAAAAGATCCAGGTCTCTAATACTGATACCTAGCTGCACGCATCGAAGCAGGAATAATGGTGTTGTCATTTGGCGCTCAGTTGGGCGAAGTTTTTTTTAGCTTCGACTTCTGTTTTTACATTAAGCCCCCAAAGCTCAATGATCTGAGGAAGTACCTGATAGATAGAAAATGTATTAAATCCATCAAGCCACTCCTCCGGAGTATCCGGCACATTGGCGTCTGCATGCTTTGCCATAATAAATGCAATGTTCTCGAACATCTCAAGAGAAAAGCTATCCAGGTTTGAGTTACTTGCATCGCCATCACCAATAGCTTTTTCCAAGGAGCTCAAATCCTTATAAATATCTCTCTGAAATTTAAGTCTATAAATACGTGGAATAGCAGCGCTTGCTTTAAACGCTACCTCCTTTCCATCGATTTCAATTTTCTTAATAATGCTCATCCTTTCCTACCTCCTACTTACTAGCCTTTGCAGTATTTGCAGCCTCGGTTGCTGCTGTTTTCTGTGGCTCATACACTGACTTATACCAGTTGTTGTAAACGGTCTCTGTGGTAGAATCACCAGTCTTTGCCTTCACATAACCAGAAGCAAGTGGTCTCGCTTTTACGGTTAGTGTTTCCGCCTGTACTTCCTTCTCATCCTCATTGGTCTTAGACTCAATGGAAGGTCTGGAAGCAGAACAGTTATAAAGCACATGTCTGATCTTTCTCACATCACCATCAAACTCGAAAAGAAGTGCAAAACTGCCGGTCTCACTATTGGAATTTTCTACAAGCACCTTATTGGAATCCTGCTCCTCTTTCAGAATATCTGTCCTGAAGGACTCCGGAATCATGGCAAGCTCTAAGTCACCATCGTAACCCTGGTTGTTATTGATTACATAATATTCCACGCCATCAGCATAGAAACTTTCCGGCTCACCGGTTGGATCCAAGGAAATGGATACCGCACCAGGCATTGCTACCGGATTTGCGAATGTTACAGTTCCGTCCTCGGCCTTTGTAATCGGCGCATAATGGACATTACAAATATTGAATTTTACTTTATTTTTTCCAGCCATTGTTATACCTCCATCTGGTAAAGCACCTCATACAGATTTTCCGATTCAATCCATACTTCGCTTTTTTCATAAAATAAGCCGCACTCATCGAGCACAGCCTCCACCTGTTCCTCAAGCTCTACATCCTTCAAATCGGTGTAAAGCTCCACATTTACTTTTCGTTTCTTAAAGTAAACTTTCCCGTCAGCAGCAAAGTTACTACTGTTCGGATATAAAAATACTAAAAAAGGCGGCTCCGACGATTCACCCTCCACAAAGTGGTCATAGGCAAATGGAAGTCCGCTTTTTTCTAACAACTCTATGATTTCCTGGTGCGTCACTGTTTCAGCCCCCTTTCAATCTTCTCTTGCAGGGAAGTCACACCATTTTCTTCCGCAGGAGCAATATGAGGTCTCGCAGCAACTCTTCCTCCACCACGCTTGGCATGGCCATGTTCCAGAAGGTGTGCGATCTGATATCGGTTCTTGGAATGAACCGTCATGGTGAGGGAATTGCTGGTTTCCTTTATTTTCTTGGTGGCCCAGCTCTTTTTATAAGCACCAGTCCTCTTTGGCGCATTTTCCGATATTTCCTTTTTGACTTCCTTGCTGACCTGCTGCACACTTTGCTTTACCAGCTCTGTGGAAGCATCTGCATATTCTGTCAGGCCCTTCATCACAGCCTCTGCCAAATGGTCAACCGTTACTGTGTTTCTCGCCATGCTATCACCTCTTTACCCTGGCGGCTCTAAGTTTCACCGTCTTATTCTGATACTGCACATTATCGACAAAAGAAATGTTATAAAGCGCTCCCCGGAATACAATTCGGAAATGCTCACTGTCCATATCTCTTATCTTTTCGCAATACCGTATCACAAAGTTTACTTCGTCCTGGGTGTTCACCTCGGAAGCTGCCCAGTATTCTTTCCCGGAAAGATTATTCACATAGGCATAGCAAGAATGATATTCTTTCCACACCAGCTTGTGATTTCCGTTCTTATCCCTGGCACCTTCACTTCTTTCAATCGTGATGCGCTCTCTCATTTTTTCTATCAAAAGTCCACCCCTCTCAAATTGGATAACATCGCCCTGAGAGTAAGGTTCAACTCCTCATGATCGGCTTCCTCCCTGTGCTCATATAAGAAAGCAACCACAAACATGACTGCAACACGAACACTGGTATCGTTTTCAAATTCTGTCATATCTGCGCATCTTAGGATATCCTGAATCTTACGCTGTGCTAATCCAATGAACGTCTCTATCAAATCGTCGTCATCTTCAAAATCTACTCTAAGATACTTCTTCATTTCTTCAACTGATACAATCACGCTTGCTACCTCCCTTCTAAAAGATAGGCGGCACCACCGATAGCAGCACCGCCACTAAATTATCCCTGAGACTTTGCAGAGCCCTTGATATCAAGAGTCTTAACAGCCTCAGAAAGAATGAGCTTACCATCCACGCGCTCAGATGCGAGGAATCCCACCTGACCGGTAGTAGCAAAAAGCTCGTTTAATCTCTTAAAGCTACGTCCCTGACGATCTGCAATCCAGTAGTGGCTGTAATCACCAAATGCCATAACTCTGTTACCTGCTGCAAGTTCAGGAACATAGATGGAAGTCTTATAAGGACGATTTAAGATTCTATCCGGTTCTCCATCTCTTACAGAAGGCTGCCAGATATAATTGCCATTTCCATCCTTTAACTTTCTGATTGCCTTAACAGTGGAATCGTTAAGGATCCAGGTTGCCTTATTACGATACGGAGCACGAAGGCTGTAATAAAGATCCATCACATCATCAAACGTGATGTTTGTACTTGTTGCAGTCACTCCGGTTTCAGCACCACCTGTTGCATTGAAGATACCGATTGGCTTTCCGCTACCATCACCTACAAAGAAGGCCTCCTCCTCTTTTGCACCGATACGACGAGCGAACTCCCTGGAAATATACTGCTCAATGTTGAAAACAGAATCATTTAAAAGCTCGTCAGAAATCTTAATCATGGTTGCGAGCTTATGCGCACCAATTGATGTCTGACCAAATGCATCATCGCTTTCAGGGAACTGCTCGCCCTCGTCAATCCACGCTGCTTCTCCCTTAGAAGTAACAATCGGGATTTTACGATCACCGCTGGAAGTTCTGATTACATGAGCAAGACTTCTAAAGAAATTCTCCTCCTCCAATCTTTCCACCAGGGTTCTCTCATATTCATCCGGGGCTAGGAATCCACCCTCAGAATCTGTACCAATGGATAATGCATTCTGCACATCAAAGGACATTTTATTTCTGATAGCTCCAGTCCAGAATGCATTCTTATATTCATCGCTGGCTCTACCAGTCTTACCAGCAGCACCTTCCATCTTGGCGCTAGGCTTATTTGTGATCGGATCGCTTGTAGCCTTAGCCATTTCTGCATCGATTGCAGCCTGGCGCTCAAGTCTGTCGATCTCCTTACCAAGATTAACGACCTCTGCTTCCATGCGGTCATAGGTTGCTGCATCCTCAGCACTCATCATGCCATTTTCATTCTGCTTTGCATCTAAAAAAGCCTTTGCCTGCTCCCAGGTCTTTGCTCTCTTTTCCTTCATCTCTAAAATCTTACTCATAATTCAAAATCCTCCTTAATATCTTAAGAGATTTAATCTCTTTTGTAACTGATCTACGGGTACCTGATTTTGCGGCTTTGCCACAGAAACCTTATTCATAAACGACTGCGCTGCGTGCTTTCCTGAAAACATCATCGCCTGCTGCTTAAAAGGAAATTTCTTCTCCTTCTCGTCGTCATCGCCATCTTCCTTGCCTTCCTCTGGATCCTCGCCCTCATCCGGTTTCTTCTTAGCAGGTGCTTTCTCCTCCTTTGCAAAGAGGATTTCATCTGCAAATCCAAGTTCCACCGCTTTCTTGGCATTAAACCAAGTCTCATCATCCATGAGCTTTGAGAGCTTATTTCTACTAAGGCCAGTCTTGTCGACATAGGCATTTAAGATAGACTCTTTCACTTCATTTAGCATAGCAATCGCAGCTTCCATATCCTTCGTATTACCAATGGCCATCGTTGCTGGATTGTGAATCATCATCATAGCCACAGGGCTAACCTGGACCGTATCACCTGCCACAGCAATCACCGACGCTGCACTGGCTGCCATCAATCTTGACGGTTACATGCCCGGCATAATCACGAAGCATGTTGTAAATCTGTGCTGCTGCAAAAACATCACCACCAGGTGAATTGATCCAGACGGTAATATCACCGCTATCCGCATACAGCTCATCTTTGAAAATCTGAGGAGTCACTTCATCGCCATACCAGGTTTCATCTGAAATTTCTCCATTCAAAAAGAGCGTCCTAGAAATTCCAGAATCGCCCTCATTCTTTACCCAGTTCCAAAACTTACGTTTCATCGCTTGCCTCTCTTTCTATTGTTTTCTGGTGGTTTTTCTTCCAGCTCAGGTTCCGATTCTTCCTGCCGCGTCTGCCCAGCAAAAATACCAGCATCAGACAGCTTGCACATATTTCCGTTAATGAGGTATAGATTTCCACCTTCCTCATCAGACAAAGGATTTAAGTCCTCCATCTCCCTGATATCGTTGGCAGATAACCACCCGTTTTGTCTGCCAATGGAATAACCATTCATTCGTGACTGATAATCGCCACGAAGCAGGCCATCCACATTTAACTTAATAAAATACTTTCCCTTTTCCCCTGGAAGAAGGAGTGCCTTTTGTAAGCTCTGCTCCCATCTGATTACCCAGGGATCCAGTGTGTACTTTACAAACTCTAGCGACTGCTGCTCAATATTGGAAAAGCTCGACTTCTCCAAATCTCCAACCATGTGTGGTGGAATACGATAGAGCCTTGCTATTTCATTGATCTGAAATTTCCTAGTTTCCAAAAACTGCGCTTCTTCCGGAGGAATACCAATCTGCTGGTATTTCATTCCTTCTTCCAAAACCGCAATCTTATGCGCATTATTGGTTCCCCTATACACTGCGTTCCAGGATTCCCTCACCTTTGACGGATCCTTTAACACCCCAGGGTGTTCCAACACGCCGCCAGGATTTGCCCCATTCGCAAAGAAGGAGGCTCCGTATTCCTCACAGGCAAGTGTCATGCCCACAGCGTTTTTTGCCATTGCAATCGGTGAATATCCAATCAGACCATCAAAACCAAGTCCCGGAATATGCAGTACATCTTCCTTTTTCAGTTTGATGTCACCATACTGTTTGAAGTTTGGATTCTCCTCTGTATTTCTGGAATACACGTAGTAGATTTCACCCTTCTCATCACGCTGCACATCCACCTTGTTTGGAAGCAGCGGGTAAAGAGCAAGCACCCTACCAGCTCCATCTCTAATGATCTGCGCATAGGCATTTCCCCAAATTAAAAGATGACTCATTAGCGTTTCTCTAAACACAAATGAAGTCATCTCCGGATTGGGCTCATCATGAAGCACCTGGTATAGGCTGTGGTCATAAACCATCTCTTTACCGCCACCTTCTTTGTACTGGTAGACGTGAATCGGAAGTGATGCGACAGCTTCCGACAAAATTCGCACGCAAGCATACACTGCTGTGGTCTGCATTGCAGTCGTTTCATTCACCGGCTTACCGCTGGTTGTCCTTCCAAACAGGAAGGAATAACCGGCATCTGCGGCCTTGTCCTGGGGCTTATCTCTCGCCTGACCAAAACCAAATAAACTCTTAATTCCCATAGGGCACCTCCTAATTCTTTACATGAAAAAAGCACCTACCGAAGTAAGTGCTCCTTATAACTATTTGGCTATATATTGTTTCATCTCATTATATCTTCCAATTAATAAATCCGTTGTCTCTTTTCTTTCAAAAGTCTTTCTGTCATCAAAATCAATCTCAGGTTGTGCCACAATAAACTCGACAATCTTTGCAAAAATCACTGTAGCCTGATCTTCATTTGACAGAACATCCAATATTTTCTTACAATAAGTTTCCATCTTATTTTCATTAAATCTTGGAACTTTTTTGCCAGACACATA
>OGQY01001716.1_pt1 | contig 14279 bp, 4 predicted proteins | sample 1553361 | NCBI WGS metagenome assembly OGQY01 (sample SAMEA2579963, study PRJEB22360) | human gut metagenome | reverse complement strand
AATACACTGGTTGATTACCGCCACAGAAGAAAGTTTTCTGCTACCGACGGCGAGCCGGGCGGAAAACGCAGATGCCATGGCGGAAACGGCGCAGATATTGTCCTGAAAGTACCGGAAGGAACCGTCATTATGGACGCTGCGAGCGGAAAAGTCATCGCAGATATGTCCGGTGAAAACCGCCGTCAGGTTGTATTAAAAGGCGGAAAAGGCGGAAACGGAAATATGCATTATGCAACCGCTACCATGCAGGTTCCGAAATACGCCCAGCCAGGCCAGCCGGCACAGGAGCTGGAAGTAAGAATGGAACTGAAAGTCATCGCGGACGTCGGACTCGTCGGTTTCCCGAACGTTGGAAAATCGACCCTGCTTTCCCGCGTGACAAATGCAGAACCGAAAATTGCAAATTATCACTTTACCACACTTTCCCCGAACCTCGGTGTCGTAGACCTTGAGGGCTGCAGCGGATTTGTTATCGCAGATATCCCGGGACTGATCGAGGGTGCATCGGAAGGAGTCGGCCTCGGCCATGAATTCCTGCGCCACATCGAGAGAACCCGCGTGATGATCCATGTAGTAGACGTTGCATCGACCGAGGGAAGAGATCCGGTGGATGATATCAACAAGATCAACAAAGAGCTCGAAGCCTATAACCCGGAGATCGCAAAACGCCCGCAGATCATCGCGGCCAATAAGACCGATGCGATCTATGTAGAAGAGGGCGAAGAGGATCCGGTGGAACGTCTGAAAAAAGAGTTCGAGCCGAAAGGCATCCCGGTTTATCCGATTTCTGCCGTCAGCGGAAAAGGCTTAAAAGAGCTTTTATATGCCGTACAGAAAAAACTCGATGAGCTTCCGAAAGAGCGTATGGTCTTCGAACAGGAATTCTTCCCGGAGGATATGCTTCTTGCCGAGAACCTGCCGTACACTGTCGAGCAGGACCCGGAGGACGAGCACCGCTTTATCATCGAGGGACCGAAGATCGAAAAAATGCTCGGCTACACCAATCTGGATTCCGAGAAAGGTTTTGCTTTCTTCCAGCGGTTCTTAAAAGATACCGGTATCTTAGACGAACTCGAGCAGGCCGGCATCCAGGAAGGTGATACCGTCAAGATGTATGGATTTGAATTTGAAGATACCGATAATATCTGGCTGAACAATACCGGTGAGGCTGCCAGCAATGCCGGACAACCGGTGGCGCAACGTCAGAACTGGAAAGGAAACCGATGGGCTGTGCAAAGCCGCCTGAACTATGGGATTACTTTTGGTAAGAATAAATTTGATGCAATGGTCGGTTTGGAGTACAACCACCGTCAGAAGAATGAAACGAAGATGTACTCAAAATTCTATCCGATAGATTTTACTGCAGAGAACATCTTGGCGATGTGGAATTATGGATCGGCACAACCTACGTATACGACAATTGGCGAGCCGAGCCGTACGAATTCTTTCCTGGGACGTGTAAACTATTCGTTCGATGACCGCTACCTGTTCACATTCAATATGCGTGCTGATGGAACGAACGTCTTTGCTCCGGGTAAAAAATGGGGTGTATTCCCCGGTGGTTCTGCTGCATGGCGAATTTCGCAGGAGAAGTTTATGGAGAACACGCAGGATTGGCTCTCTAATTTGAAGCTGCGTCTGAGCTACGGTACCGTAGGTAATGCCCGCGTAAGTTCTTATTGGCGTCAGGATTATAGCTTTGAAAGTGCTTCCAAGAACTTATATTATCCGAATGAATCAGTGGAGAGTGCATTGAAACCCTCGAAGACATTACGTAATGAAAATTTGACATGGGAAACTAAATACTCGGCTAATGCCGGTTTGGATATCGGTTTGTTTAATAACCGGTTGAATGTGACGGTCGATATGTATAAGGATATCACGAAGGACTTGATTCTTCAGATTAATCTTCCTTCCAATTCCGGATACGATAATCAGTACCAGAACTTAGGGCAGACCACGAACCGGGGTATCGAATTGTCGTTGAACGGAACTATTGTCGATACGAAGGATTTGTATATAGCTGCCAACTTCAATATTGCTTTCAACAGAAACCGTGTCGATGCTTTGGATGGCAATTCTGTAATGATTCACTCTTCGGGTAGTAGTGCTGATATCGGAAAAGACGATTATCGTGTTTTTGTCGGACAGGAATTAGGACTGATTTACGGTTATGTGACAGACGGTATGTATTCGTTCGATGATTTCACATACAATCCGGAAACCAAGAAATGGGTGATTAATGAAGGAGTGCCCGATTGTTCGAGTGTCATTACCACCAGTGGCAGTTATTTTGGCCCCGGACACATCAAATTGAGAAAACTCGGAGGTGAAGGAACGCAAATTGACCCGGATGTGGATCGTACAGTTATCGGAAATGCACTTCCGAAGCATACCGGTGGTTTTGGATTGAATGTGCAATGGAAGGATTTCGATCTGGCGGCTATGTTCAACTGGTCATATGGTAACGATATTCTAAATGCGAATAAGATAGACTTTACGACTTATGCCGGTTCCAAACGTTATCAGAACGTAAGCTCTCTTATGAGTCTTGAGAACCGTTTTACAACGATTGATCCCGCCACCGGAAACAATATTTTTTATGGAGACAACGCTAACCCCGATTTATTGATGGAACTGAACCGTAATGCCAGAATCTGGAGTCCTATTATGGGACAAACCATCCTGACGGATTGGGCTGTTGAAGATGGTTCTTTCCTCCGTTTCAGTAACCTGACTATCGGTTATACATTGCCGAAGATATTTACCCGTAAGTTCGGTGTACAGAATCTGCGTGTCTATGCTACCGGAAACAACCTGTTCTGCTGGACTGCTTATAGCGGACAGGATCCCGAAGTCAGTACTTCGAAAAGTAACCTGAGTCCGGGTATCGATAATTCTGCTTATCCGAAAGCCCGTTCTTATGTGTTTGGTTTAAATGTAACATTCTAAAAACTATTAACGATGAAAAAACTTATATCTATATTATTGTGCGGAGCATTGACCTTTACTTCGTGCAGCGATTTTCTCGATACGGATTCTCCTTCCAAGCAAAGCAGTGAGGTGGTTTTTGAAACGGAGTCTATGGCGAAAGCGGCTTTGATGGGTATATACTCTTCTTTGTGCGGTACGTATGCTTATGGACAGAAACTGTCGGTAAACTGGCAGGGAGTTTCGGACATCGAAACCAATCGTGGATTCTCCGACACCGGATATATTGATAAAACCGGTGACTCCGGAGCCGGAAACTTCTGGTGTAACTGGTATAACAAAACTACTCAATGGGGGGAATTGTTTAAACTGACCGAACTGGCCAGTACCGCGGTGGATGGTATCCGTAAATCTTCATTATTGGGTAGCTCGGATGTGATGAAACGGTATTTGGGGGAGGCATTAGTATTACGCTCTATGGGATATTTCGAATTGTTGCGTTGGTGGGGAGATGTCCCTTTCAAAGACGAACCGTCCAAATCCGACCTGTCTAATGTGTACATGAATAAGACGGACAAAGACATCGCCTATGCGGCCATTGTAAAAGATATGCAGGAAGCCATTGAGTATTTGCCATGGCTGGGCGAAGAATCCGAATACAATTGTGAACGGATAACGAAAGGGTTTGCCAAAGGTTTATTGGCACGTATTGCTCTTTTTGCCGGTGGTTGGTCTGTTCGTGACGGTAATCAGTTTCCTGATGATTCTAATGTAGAACACTATCCTAATGTTGAAGGAAATCCTGGTATGGAGGAAGTAGGAGGTTATTATGTTGGTAGACCTAAGAATTGGCGTGATTATTATGAAATAGCCGAGCAGCAATGTGCTGAAATTATTGGTGCTCCGGAGAATCCTCATCAATTGGATCCTGATTATGGACATATCTGGAAAACAGTTTGTGGCTTGAATTATAACGAATATAATGAGAATCTTTTTGAAGTAGCTAATGGAGTAGGGTATAGTGGTGACATCGGTACATTGATGGGACGTGCAATGGACGGTGGAATCGGGTATGGCAGCCGTGGTTTCGGTGGTTCTTATGTATGTTCAAATGCTTATTATTTCTATTCATTTTCTCCGACTGATACTCGTCGTGATTATGCTTGTTACTGGCCTCAGTATAAGAAAGATTCAGATGCGAAGAGAAATCGTGAGGTGATGCAGACTGATATAATGAACGTGAAATTGGGTAAATGGGGCTTCTTCTGGACTTCTAATGCATATCGTTCTATAGCACAAACAGCTACGGCTCGTACTCCGACCGGTATTAACTGGATTGTGATGCGTTATTCAGACGTCTTACTGATGTTTGCTGAAGCTCGTTATATGTTGGGTAAAGGAATTGATTCAAATAGTGAAATAGCTAATATCAGTGCCCGCAACGCATTGGAACAAGTTCGTACGAGAGCTTTCGGTGCCGGTTCTGAAGAAGTGAATAAATATGATGCTGATTTCTTTGAGGCTATTGTTAACGAACGTGCTTGGGAACTGGGTGGTGAAGGTATCCGTAAATTGGATTTAGTCCGTTGGGGATTACTAGATTCTAAAATAGAGGATATGAAAAAGGCGATGCTTTATTTGCTGGACGGTACTCATACCATACAAATCTTCGATAAAACGTATGAACCAACTGATTTCCCGGTGAAAGTGTACTATAGATATGATAAGGAAGGTGAATTCATAGATTTGTCTTCAGCCAATTTCTATCGTAACCTGGTCGATAATCCCGATACGGAAGTTTATTCAGAAGCGAATTGGTTCCCCCGTTCTTATTGGAATTTGGCCGAAGGTAAAGAAAGTTCTTTAGTTGATAATTCAGTAAAGATATTGTCTTGTGCCACTGGTTTGCGTAAATCTTATGATTATACGGAATTGCTGGGTACTTTGAAGTATGGCGAGTTGATTCAGGCTAAGTTGAATCTGATAGATATAGGTAATGAGATCTGTAATTATCGTCATTTCCATTCTATCTATTATGATGATATCTATAAGTCAAAAGGGTATTTGAAGAACTCTTATGGATATGATAAGCAAAAATAAAAAGTTAACTTATTAAAGAATGAATATATGAAACTTAGAAATATATATTATATCTTATTGGGAGTTCTGGCATTTTCTGCCGTTGCTTGCCAGGAGGATGCCAATGACTGGGGGATAGAACCAGGGCATGACCGGTTATTCCGTACTACTGAATTTAAAGTGGCTGATAATACATCTCCTACTTCTATAATGTTAAGTTACAGAGGTATAACGGATGCTTCAAAGTATATCTTTGAATTTAGTAAAGGAGATAGTCTGGAATTTACAAATATTGTGAAGACTGTGGAAATTCTGGCAGACACCTTGACACCGTATCGTCAGGAAACTACTGCGGTTAAAACGGAATATCGTACATTGTTCACAGACTTGGATGGAACCAGCCGTTATTCGGTACGTGTAAAAGCGGTAGATGGAAAAACAGGTAAAGAGTCCGGTTATGTGGGACTTTTCTTTGAAACTCCGGATGAGCAGATATTTACGGAGGTTGTTCCTTCTACTTCCGGTGCTGTCTTGAAGTGGAAAGCCGATAAGACCGCTACTCATATTCGCCATGCCGAATTGAAGTTTACGGTGGAAGGAGAAGGGGAAGAACAGACTGTTTTGATTGATACAGTATGGGTAGAACCCGCTCACGAATTAACTGCAACTGAAAAACAGGCAGGAACTTATTCCATTAAAGACTTGAAGGCAGGAACTAATTATCTGGCATATATCCTGAATGGCGATGTGCTTAGAGGTAAATATAGATTTTTGACACTGGGCTCTTCTGTAGGAGAAACAATAGACGTACAATCAGGAGATGATATTAATGCTTTGTTAGCTTCTGCCCCGGTAGGACCGGTAACTCTGGCTTTCAAAGGTGGAGAAAGCTATACGTTTGGTGAGATCACTGTGCCGACAAATGTGAAGGCTCTTTATTTGGCAGGTAATGTGATTAACGGTCAGCTGCCTCAATTGACGGCTACCAAAATGACATTTACTGCTCCGCTGGGAACTGTGAAATGGCAGAATATCGATTTGATAAGTGACGGACAATCTCAATTCTTCATTGAAATAGGTAATACGAATTGCTTCAGTACTATAGCCTTTGAGGGATGTCATATCAGTGAAATTCCACGTAGCCTTGTGCGTTTGAACAATGGTGATGTAGAGATAAGTGGTATTACAATCAGTAATTGTATTGTGAAGAATGTAGCATTGAGCGGCTATGGTCTGTTCAATTTCGGTAAAGCTAAATCCTTGAAGAAACTCGTTATTGAAAACTCTACGCTTTGTGAGATTGGTGATCAGTTGATGGATGTTCGTTTTGTTATTGATGAAATAAAAATGAATAAATGTATCTTCTGTAATTATACAATTGGTATGCCGAAGGTATTCCGTTTGGATAAGCAACCGAAGTCTATTGCTGTGACAAGTACTGTCTTTACCGGAACGAATGGTGGCAGCAAGATTAATTCCGGAAATGGAGATTATTCTGGCTACCTGGATTTCTCCGGTTGCTATTTGACCTCTGACTTCCAAGTGGACTCTAGACCGTTCACGAATGCCAAGTCTTTGTCTATGACATCTCTGGAATTGTTCGTAGATCCGATGAATGGGGATTTCCATTACAAACCGGAATTGAAATTTGAGGGTGAAGGCAAAGCCGGTGACCCGAGATGGTGGATACAATAGGTAAGATTCCATATAGGAAAGATTGTTAATGATGGAGGGAGGTTGTTCATATGAACAACCTCCTTTTGTGTTTAATCTGCTCTGAGAAACTTTTCGAATTTTGAGATAGTGCACTTATAGTACCTGAATTTCCCCCATAATACCTAATTTTCCCGGGTATATTTGCATAAAATGATTAACAGTAACTCTATAAAAGTAACAGACTATGAAACGATGGATTTTGATTGGTATGGTCGTAGCTTCCGGTATGACTATACAGGCACAAAACAAATTGCCCGAAAAGTTTCCTTACCAGGATACAAGTTTAACTGCAGAAGAACGGGCGGATGATTTGCTCAAAAGATTGACTTTGGAGGAAAAGGCTTCATTGATGATGAACGGTTCTCCGGCTATTCCCCGATTATCGATCAAAGCGTATGGTTGGTGGAATGAAGCACTTCACGGTCTCGCGCGTACAGGATTGGCTACAGTGTTTCCACAGGCTATCGGTATGGGAGCATCATTTGATGATAGTTTGTTGTATGAAGTCTTTACGGCAGTATCTGATGAAGCAAGAGCAAAGAGCCGGAGATTGGATAGTAAAGGAAATCTTACACGTTATCAGGCACTTACAGTGTGGACTCCTAATGTGAATATTTTCCGTGATCCGCGTTGGGGGCGTGGACAGGAGACGTATGGAGAAGATCCCTATTTGACCAGCCGTTTGGGAGTTGCAGTAGTCAATGGTTTGCAGGGACCCGATACAGCACGATACAATAAACTTCACGCTTGTGCAAAACATTATGCTGTACACTCGGGACCGGAGTGGAATCGGCATAGTTTTAATGCTGAGAATATTTCTCCACGAGATTTATGGGAAACTTATCTTCCCGCCTTTAAAACCTTAGTTCAGGAAGCTAAAGTGAAAGAAGTGATGTGTGCTTATAACCGTTTTGAAGGTGAACCATGTTGTGGAAGTAATCGTTTGCTGACTCAGATTTTGCGTGATGAATGGGGCTTCGACGGAGTCGTTGTTTCAGATTGTGGGGCAGTATCGGATTTCTGGCAAAAAAGAAAGCATGAGACGCATCCTGATGCTGCCAGTGCTTCGGCAGATGCTGTTTTAAATGGCACGGATGTTGAGTGTGGAAATAGCTATAAATCCTTACCGGATGCAGTAAAGGCTGGACTTATTACTGAAAATCAGATAGATATTTCAGTAAAACGTTTGTTGAAAGCTCGTTTTGAGTTGGGAGAAATGGACGAGAATGTCTGGACAGGGATTTCTTCGGATGTTGTGGACTCACCCAAACATCGTCAGTTGGCATTGCAGATGGCGCGTGAAACCATGACATTGTTGCAAAATAATAATAATATACTTCCATTGAGTAAACAGGCAAAAATAGCATTAATAGGTCCTAATGCAAATGATTCGGTTATGCAATGGGGAAATTATAATGGGCTACCTTCGCATACCATTACTTTGCTTGAAGGTATGCAGCGTTATCTGCCAACTTCTAATCTTATTTATGAGCCGGTTTGCGGACACACGGATAGTACTTTGTTCATTAGCTTATTCAACAAATGTTCTACTTCGGAAGGAAACGGTTTTCATTCAACATATTGGAATAATAATACCTTTACAGGGGAGGCTGTTACGGAAGTTCAGCAATCCACCCCATTCTTATTTAATACTAATGGGGCTGCTCCTTTTGCACCGGGAGTTATTTTAAGAGGATTTTCTGCTGAATATCGTTCTGTATTTCATCCGGAAAAAACAGAAGACGTTGTTTTTCGTATTCAGATGCGAGGCGCCTATGAACTTTATATTAATGGTAAACTGGTTAAGGAAGACGAAGGAGCCGTGAAGCAAATGACTTCCATTTATACGTTGAAGGCAGAATCGGGAAAGTCTTATGATATTTTATTAAAGTATCGTCATTTTGACAAAACGGCAAATCTTAGCTTTGATATGGGAGTAAATGCTCAGATAGATGTGAAAGGATTGTTGGAGCGTATCAAAGATGTAGATGTAGTTATCTTTGCGGGTGGTATCTCTCCGGCACTGGAAGGAGAAGAAATGCCTGTTGATGCAGCTGGTTTCAGGGGAGGAGATCGCACCGAAATCGAGTTGCCAGCTGTACAGCGACGTGTTGTTGAGGCTTTGAAAACTGCAGGAAAACGGATTGTGTTTGTTAATTTCTCCGGTGCAGCTATAGCTTTGGAGCCGGAAAGTCTGAATTGTGAGGCTATCCTGCAAGCATGGTATCCTGGGCAAGCTGGTGGCCAGGCTGTTGCCGAAGTTTTGTTCGGCGATTACAATCCGGCTGGAAAATTACCATTGACATTCTATCGTAACCTGGCTCAAATTCCGGATTTTGAGGATTATAATATGACCGGAAGGACCTACAGGTACATGAAAGAGACTCCTTTGTTCCCATTTGGTCATGGACTTAGTTATACTACATTCAAATATGGAAAGTTAAAAATGAATGATGATAAAATTGCTGTCGGTCAAAATCTGAACCTGGTGATTCCTGTAACTAATACAGGGAGTCGGGATGGAGATGAAGTGGTACAGGTCTATCTCAAAAAAATGGATGATACAGAGGGACCGGTTAAAACGTTGCGTGCTTTTAAGCGTGTGCGTATTCCGGCAGGAAAGACGGTTGAGGTTAAATTTTCTTTGGATGATACCCAGTTGGAATGGTGGGATGAACAGAGCAATACAATGAGAGTTTGCCCGGGAAATTATACTGTTATGATAGGAGGTACTTCCTGTGAGAAGAGTTTATTATCACGGGCATTTACCATTCGGTAAAATTATGAGGAGATGATAGCTGAAATATTCAACTATCATCTCTTTTATTTTCTTTGTATTCCGAAGGCGTCATTCCCATTTGTCTTTTGAAACATTTTCCGAAATATTTAGGATCGTTGAAGCCTGTCATGTAAGCCACTTGTGAAAAGTTATATTCTCCGCTGTCTATTAATTGTACGGCACGTTTAATCCTAATTTCGCGTATGAAGTCCACGGGAGACAGACCGATGATGGATTTTAGTTTCTGATAGAAGACAGAACGTCCTAAATTCAGTAACTGGGCAAATTCGTCGACTGTAAGTTCCGAGTTTTCCATTTGCTCTTCCATTACTTGCATCACTTGCTGCATGAACTGCTCATCGTATGAAATGATCTGAGGTTGCGAGGGAGTCAGTTTCTCTTCCAGAGTGGTTTCCTGGGTATTGTTTAATTTTTCCGACCATGCTTTCCAGTAGATTTCCTGCAATTCTTTACGCTGGTGAAGCAAAGACTTGATACGAATTTTTAGATACGTTGCACTGAAGGGCTTGGTGATATAATCGTCTATCCCTTGTTCCAGTCCTGATATGCGATCATCCAGCGATGATTTGGCAGAAAGCAGAATGATAGGTATGTGACATATTTCTCTGTTCTCCTTAATATTCTTTACCATATCAAGGCCATCCATAGCAGGCATCATAATGTCACTGATAATCAGATCGGGAATATATTCCCGGGCTTGGTCCAATCCTTCTTGTCCATTGGTGGCGGTGAGTACCCGATAACTTTCTGACAAGATATCTGATAAGAAGTTTCTTAGCTCTACGTTATCTTCGACAATTAAGATGGATACAGGGTCTTCTTCATTCGATATCTGATTTGGTTCTTTGGCTGTCTCTGAAGGAGTAATGTCGGCCATTGAAGCTATTTCAACCATGGGTCTTATTTCATTTTTCTTTTCAGCGGGGACTGAATTTCCGTCATTCAATATAAACTCTGTATTTTCTCTTCCCTCATAAACTTTTTGATTCATTGGTAATATAACGGTAAACTCGCTGCCTACACCGGGTTGACTTTTTACTTCAATGTTGCCACAATGTAGTTCTATCAGTTCTTTGACAAGTGATAGTCCTATACCTGACGAGGGTTGCAATATGTTGAATTTTACCAATGTTTCAAAGCGTTGGAAAAGTGTTTGCTGTTTTTGAAGATCGATACCAATGCCTTCGTCTTTTATGGAAACAATTAATCTGCTACTTTCCACATTGGCAATGACGGTAATAGACTTATTGGCCGGAGTGTATTTGAATGCATTGGATAGCAAATTAAAAATGATTTTTTCAAACTTATCCTGATCGATCCAGGTTTCTATAGCTTCCTGGTTTGTTTCCAATTGGTAATTGATATTCTTTTCTTCAGCAATAAGGCGGAAGTTATCCATTACTTTTTGTAATAGGCTGAGGACATCTGTCTTTTCCAGCAGCACTTTCATTTTTTTATTCTCTATTTTCCGGAAATCCAATATCTGGTTTACTAAGTGCAACATACGCTCCGTATTCTTGTGCACCAGGGTTAAATGTTTACGGGCATTGGTTGTGAGAGTTTCGTGTTCCAGAATTTCGCTAACCGGACTGGCTATGAGTGTTAACGGAGTACGTAATTCATGCGAAATATCGGTGAAAAAGCGCAATTTGATATTTGCCAGTTGTTGTTCAATATTTATCTGATGACGTAACCGGTATATGTAGAGAATGATATAGACGATAGTTGCTGTGGATAACACGAATAATACGACATACAGAATCCATGCCCAGTATGTCTCCCAAAAGGTTGGAAGTACAGTTATAGGCAGGATACGTGCTTTTTCCATCCATACTCCGTCGCTGTTGGTAGAACGTATTTGCAATTCATATTCTCCCGGAGGAAGGTTGATATAGCTGGCTGAACGGCTGTTATCCACTTCATTCCATTTTTCTTCCAATCCTTTCAGACGGTAAGCATAGCTGATTGATTCAGGCGCTACATAATCCAAAGCTGCAAATTGGAAAGTAACATTGCGTTCGGATGGTTTCAGCCTTAGTTCTTCCAGATCATTGATATCTAAATCCTGGGAGGTTCCTTGTATTTTAAATCCGGTGAATACAATGGGAGGGGCATAATTACTTTTCTGAAGATGTTCAGGACTAATTTTGAGTATTCCGATATCTGTTCCTAATAGCAATTGATTATTTTCCAGCACAGGAGCCGCTTCTGTAAAGTAAAGCTCTTGTTGCATGTACTTTTTATCATAATATTCAAATGTTTCCTTTTCCGGATTGAAACGGGTAAGTGCATTTTCCGAAATTACCCATAAACTTCCTTCTTTATCTTCTATCATAGACTGGACGAGGTCGGATGGTAAGCCATCTTTTGTCGTATAAGGTTTAAATTCGATGTGTTCACTTAAAAGATTTTCAGAAAGGACTTTATTGATTCCTCCGGTAAATGTAAGGATGTAAGTTGTATTTCTGCTATCTGTGTAAACATAGGTCACATTATTACTGCTAAGACTGGAAACTGTATTGGGACTGCGGAGATTACGGTAGAAATTGATTTCTTCCGGTTGTTTAAATTCATTGGAGAAGGTTAGTAACCCTTCTGTGGTACAGACAAGAATCGCCTGATTGACCTCAGTGATATAGCGGACTTTGGAGAAATGTTCTTTGGGATATCCTTTCAGTTGATTATCGCTATGTATGAAGCGAATTTCCCCTTCAGGTGTCTTTTCCAGTAAATTCAGTCCTCCACCATGACAACCTATCCAGATACGTTTTTGATGATCCTGATAGATGCTATAGATACTATTATGGCTCAGGCTATACGGGTTGTCTTCCTGATGAGTAAATTGACGTATTTGAAAATGATCATTACCGGTTCTTTCTAATTGGAAAAGCCCATCCAACTTACTTCCCATCCAAATAACTCCATTTTCATCTTCCATAAAGCAGTAGATGTTTTTTTGGAAAGAAATAGGTTGTGAACTGATGGTTCCTGCGGGAGTCAGATATCCTTTTAAACTTCCATCCGGCTGATAAATTCGTACATATCCTTTTTTGCTGGCTGTCCAAAGCTCATCTTTTTCATCTATCAAGAAAGCGCGTGTTTCAAAGCTGGCATCTATGGCTTGTAGTGAACATGCGTAGGTAGAAAATGAGATTTTTGTAACGTCCCAGTGATTACATATCCAGAGATTTCCCTGCTGATCTAAAAAAGAATTCAGAATGACGGGATTGAATTTTGTATCAGGATTATTATAATCAGTATAATAGGGCTTCAGTTGTTTGTTCTTTCGATCATAATAGGAGAAGCCACCTCTATGTGGAACCATCCACAATGTTCCTTGCTTATCTTCGAATATCAGGTCGCGACTTAATCGTTCGGCTTTTGGCAGATCCTCTTTGGGAGTAATATAATGTTGTTTCTCTTCTGTCTCTAAGTTATAACGCACTACTCCGGGCATTTCGGAGTATAACCATAATTCGCCGAAACTGTCTCTGAATACGGATAAAACTTCGGTAGAGGGATTGGTAGGAGTGCGGGGATCTATTAATCTGTATCTTTGATTTTCCGCAAAGTAAATATAGAGTCCATTATTTGTGCACAGTCCTATGCTATCTTTTCCCAGTCTACTGATAGAATTGATAGCATTGGAGGTTGAAAAGGGCATTTCATGAAACTGAAGTTGCTGTGTCTGGGGTAGATATATCACTAACTGGTTGTTGGCAGATACTAGATATATATTGCCATTATCTTCTTTGATATTCTTGAATGGAATATCAGATTCTATTTTCTTTTTGCCAATGATTGAAATTCCTTTGTTGGTTAATATCCATTCGTCCCCATCGCTATCTTGAAAAATAGTGATTATTTGATCCCCTTTCAGGTTCTTCTCTTCGATATTATATAAGGTTATTCCTTCTCCTTCCTGAGCCTTGTACGCTTGTTCGTCAATACGGAATGCTCCACGATCACATACGATCCAACTGACGCCTTTGGGTAATGTATAGACGTTCTGTACAGCGTAGGTCTGCTGTTTTTCGTTTTCATAAGGGCGTAAGATATCTATGAATTTTTCCCGGCGGCTGTCGAATAGATAGATTCGTAAGTCATAAGTCTGACACCAGATGTCACAGGTTTGTGTCTGTGTGATTTTGGCTAAACGATTACTGGTTAAAGTACATCCGTCTCCCGGAAATGCTTTATAGTTTTTGAAAGTGTATCCATCGAATTTATTTAAGCCATTCCAAGTGGAAAACCAGATAAACCCTTTTGAATCTTGCAGGATATTGGTGACAGACCTTTGTGCCAATCCGTTGTAAGCGGAGAAACGTTGAATTTGGCAAATCGGTTGTGCAATGGCTACACAGGGGATAAAAAGACAAATCAATATTAAATAATTAATTTGTAATATAATGCACTTTTTCATAGTATTGACTAATTTGTAACTGCTTTGCAAAGATATAAATTATCTGTTTTACTACTATGTATTCTGATAGTAAATGTAGGTGGATTTTTCAGCACTTCGGTAAAGGAAGCATGGATGTGTAATTATTATATAGCTATGTGGAATATTTGTTTCCTTAGGTGTATTATCGGGCTTGTGACTACCCAGAAAGCTGTTTTTTAACATTGTGAACATTCGTTTCCACCTATTGCGATAATTTTTCCCCCCTTAACTAAATACCTTTTCGGACTTTTGTATCAGAAAATCTAAGTGATATTTTTTAGAATTAAATACTATAACTATGGAAATGAA
>OGQY01001713.1_pt1 | contig 14282 bp, 10 predicted proteins | sample 1553361 | NCBI WGS metagenome assembly OGQY01 (sample SAMEA2579963, study PRJEB22360) | human gut metagenome | reverse complement strand
TGGCTTCTTCGAAACAGGGCGTGGCATTGTCGATACCGTGGTGGCATTTTCTGCGTTGGCAGTATTTACCTGGTTTGGCAGTGGCTTATTGGGTTTTAAAGCAGGCATCTGGTTCTATTCCCTTATTGTGATTGCCGTAGGCATTATCATTTTCTTTGTTCTGAATGACAAAGAAGAGGCACCGTCCGTCGAGGTGAAAAAAGAAGACGGAGCATCGAAAAACACCAGTATGACCTCGGTGCTGAAAGACAAAACTATCTGGCTTATCGCTTTTAACGTCTTCTTCGTTTACGCGGTTTACTGTGGCCTGACATTCTTCATTCCATTCCTGAAAAACATCTATCTATTGCCCGTTGCGCTGGTGGGGGCTTACGGCATCATTAACCAATACTGTCTGAAAATGATTGGTGGACCGATTGGTGGCATGATTTCAGATAAGATCCTGAAATCGCCGAGTAAATATCTATGCTACACCTTTATCATCAGTACCGCTGCGCTCGTACTGTTGATTATGCTGCCGCACGAAAGTATGCCGGTCTATTTAGGGATGGCATGTACGCTGGGCTTTGGCGCGATAGTCTTTACACAGCGAGCCGTATTTTTTGCACCTATCGGCGAAGCAAAAATTGCTGAAAATAAAACAGGCGCGGCGATGGCGTTGGGTAGCTTTATTGGTTACGCCCCGGCGATGTTCTGCTTCAGTCTGTATGGCTACATTCTGGATTTAAATCCGGGGATTATTGGCTACAAAATCGTGTTTGGCATTATGGCCTGCTTCGCATTCTGTGGTGCGGTGGTTTCCGTAATGCTGGTTAAGCGTATTAGCCAACGTAAGAAAGAGATGCTGGCGGCTGAAGCTTAATTAATGGCCGGATGTGCTTAATCCGGCCAACGAAAACCGTATCAACCGTAGGCCGGATAAGGCGTTTACGCCGCATCCGGCAGTTTCACATCAGAAGAAATACTTCGTCCCGATACGAATCTGGTTTTGCTCGCGGTGGTACGGTTCGACATTACGATCTAACCAGCGTAATTCGAAATAAGGCAGCCAGTGTTCATTAATGCGATAACGGAAGGTGTTAGTGATTTCCCAGTGATGATCTTTTCCATTGCTGCTATTAAAGTCATTTACGCGTATAAAATAATGTGGCTCAAATGTATAGGAGAACTTATCGGTGATTTTAAAATTCCAGTAGGTACCAATTTCATAGGTGTCATTATTATCCAGTTCCCCGCTCAAATCTGTTGAACTATAGTTATTATGGTTATAGCGATTTCGTACTGTCAGATTAAACCATGGTACAAATTTATAGTTGACGTCCAGATACACTGCACCACCCGAACCGATACTCTTATCATTAATTAAGCCACCGGGCTGGATGGTTAATTTATCGGTTGGTTTAAATAACGGATACCAACCTTCGATTTCGTTATATCCATGTTTTAGTTCATCTTCTCGCTGAAAGGTGTAGGTATTGGTTAACATAATACCCGCGCCCATATCGAAGTTATAACCCACACGTAGCATAACCTCGCCCTGATCGGAGGCGAGATTATATGCCTCCCTGTTTTCGACGTATGCGCCAGCGAATACTGAGGCAGAGGTCAGAGAAGATAATAAAATTATTGCATTAATATTTTTCATAATAAGTCCATTTTTAAACGTAGGGAGGCCGCCACCCACCAGGATGGAAATAGCGGCTATTGACATTTATAACGTTACGGAAGCCGTTTTTTCTTCTGTCTCAATTTCTTTATTTTTGCGTTGGTTGATTTCCTCAATAATCAACGCAAACCGTTTTTCATTGAGTGTGTAAAAGAATCCCATCGTCAATGCAGCAATAATTGCCAGTGCACAAGGCCAGATAAAAATGAGCTGACGCAAACCCTGTAATGTCGCATCACTTTGCGCGATGTTGGGAACATAACCGATTTGCGTCAGCATAATGCCTGGCAAGAAGCCAGCAAGTGCGGCAGAAATTTTACGAAAGAAGGTATAACCGGTATAAACAGAACCTTCGGCACGAATACCGGTTTTCCATTCACCGTAATCTACGGTATCTGGTACCAGCGCCCAGTTCAGGCTGTTTACAAAGGCCGTGCCAAAAAAGGCGACACAAGAGAACATGACGAAAGTGAAAGAGTTACTTCCCCAGAAATAATTCAGGATATCACCAACCGCCCATAGCACCATGCCAGCTAAATAAACCTGTTTTTTACCAAAACATTTTACAGTTAATGGCACCAGTAATACGCCGACGAGGATGCATCCCATACTGAAGAATCCCATCCACGACAATAAATTAATATCATTCAGCACATACTGGGTGTAATAGACCTGAATCGCCAGTTTGATATTAAATGCCGCCAGGGTACACAAGTTAGCAATGCATAAAACCAGCAATGGCGGATTCCGAAATATCGCGCAAAAAGATTTGAGAATACTGGCTTTATGTCCGGTTGGTGCTGTGTCCACATAATGCTCTTTGACGCCTCTGTAGCACAGCATCATAAAAATAAAGCCGCCAATGGAGAACATAAGTGCCGCACAGGCATAACCGACGGTTGAGTCAGAAAAAAGCGACTGCAACGGAATAAACGCCACGGTACAAATCAATAGCCCTATGGTTGCACCACCCTGGCGGTAAGCCGCGAGCTGCGCGCGCTCATTCGGGTTTTTGGTAATTGCCGGGATCATCGCGCCATACGAGCAGTTCATCAGACTGTATGAAAGCCCAAACATCATAAACAGCGCCGTGGCAATCGTCGTTTTAACCGGCAAACTAAAAGTGGTGGCGATAAACTGGAGCGTTGCAATTAACGCCGCCGGAACCGCTGCATATAAAATAAAGGGACGAAATTTGCCTTTAGGCCCAATATTTTTCCGCGAGTCGAGTAAAAATCCGGTGAGCATATCGGTAAACGCGGTAAAAAACTTCGCCACCAGAAAGATAATCCCGCCATAGTAAGCTGGCATCCCTAATTCATCGGTATAAAATTTGAGGAGATACAGAGTACCGATGCTAAGCATTAAATTCGAACCAACGTCGCCCATACCATAGGCGATTTTTTCCCACAGATTCAGTTTTAATGTCAGTGGATTATGGTCAGACATAATCACTCCTTATAACGCCCCGCAGGGCGTCGTTTATTATTACGCCGTGCGTTTACGGGCTTCTATTTCTTCAACAATGCGGACATACATCTTCTCGTTCAGGCTGTAGAAGCAGCCCATCGCTACAATGGTGACTACCGCCAGTGCGCTTGGGTAGATGAAGATCAGCTGGCGCAACCCTTCAATGGTGTGGTCAGCCTGTGCGACGTTCGGCACATAGCCAATTTGCGTCAGCATCCAGCCGGGGAAGAAACCTGCCAGCGCCTGAGAAACTTTGCGAAAGAAGGTGAAGCCGGTGTAGACCGTTCCTTCCGAACGCACGCCGGTGCGCCACTCGCCGTACTCGACGGTGTCGGAAACCAGCGCCCAGTTCAGGCTGTTAACAAACGCTGAGCCAAAGAACGCCAGGCAGGAGAACGCCACGAAGCTGACCGAACCGCCGCCGAAGAAATAGTTGAGCAGATCGCCCAGCACCCAAATCAGCAGGCCGCCGATATAAACTTTCTTCTTGCCAAAACGTCTGACTGAGGCAGGCATCAGGAATACGCCGATGAAAATACAGCCCATGCTGAAAAATCCCATATACGACAACAGGATGGGATCGTTAAGCACGTACTGGGTGTAATAGACCTGGATGGCGAGCTTGACGTTAAACGCCCCTAAAGTGCAGAGGTTGGCAATGCACAGAATGAACAGCGGGCGGTTACCCGCAATTGCGCGGAAAGATTGCAGCAGGCCCGGCTTTTGCGCCGGATTAGCAGGCTGGGTTTCGACATAACGCTCTTTCACGCCCGAGTAGCAGATCCACATAAACAGCAGGCCAAACAGTGAAAACAGCGTGGCGGCGAAGATATAGCCAAGTTGCTGATTACCTTCGATAAGATTCATAACTGGCACGAATCCCACCGTGCACAGCAGCAGGCCCAGCGTAGCGCCGCCCTGACGCCATGCCGCCAGTGAGGCGCGTTCGTTGGGGTTTTTGGTGATAGCGGGAACCATTGCGCCGTAGGAGCAGTTCATCATGCTGAAAAACAGTCCGTAAAGCATAAACAGAATAGTGGCCATCACCGTTTTACCGGTGACATCAAACGGTGTGCCGACAAAGTTGGCGATCGCCAGTAAGGTGACCGGGAATGACGCATACAGAATAAAAGGACGGAGCTTACCTTTTGGACCGATCTTGCGTCGGGAATCCAACATAATGCCGGTACCCATATCGGTAAACGCAGTAAAGAATTTTGAAATCAAAAAGATAATGCCGCCATAGGTGCCTGGCAGCCCCAGAACGTCGGTATAAAACTTCAAAAGATAAAGCGTACCGATATCCAGCAGGATGTTAGAGGCCAGGTCGCCAATACCGTAAGAGAGTTTCTCTTTAAAGGGCAGGCGTAAAGTTGCTGGATCTTCCGTTGTGATGTGACTCATCGATGTTCTCCCTTTGCCCATGAGTTTCCCCACGGGCGGATGTGATTAGATGCTTTTTAACGACGCGAACAGTGCCGCCCATTCGCTATCGGCGCGATAAAAGACCGGCGGCTTGCCGATGGGCGCATTAACGGTAACTTCCCCGCCCCGGAACGCTTCACCCGTCCAGGCGTGGACCCAGTTATCCTCCGGCAGATAGAGCGTCCAGTCGCTACGGCCTTCTTCATGCACCGGAGCGACCAGAATGTCGCGACCTAACAGGTACTGATATTTCAGGGTGTAAGTGTGCGCATCGTCTTCGTAATGCAGGAACAGCGGGCGCATAACCGGCAGGCCGGACTTCGCATTCAGCGCGACGGCCTCTTTCAGGTAAGGTTTCAGGGTGGTGAAGACGGTGGTCATACGGGCGAAATGGGCGATGGTTTCTGCGTCGCCGTCAAACTGCCAGTTGTCGCCAGGACGGTTACCTTCGTGGGTGCGCATCATCGGCGTGAAGGCGCTGAAATCGCACCAGCGCAGCAGCAGCTCTTTGCTGCGCTTCATCTCAAACAGGGTGGTGTAACCGCCAATGTCGCTGTGGTGCAGGCCATGTCCGGTCATTGCCAGCGACAGCGCCGCCGGGACAACCGACGCCAGGCCATCGTCGAGACTCCAGTCGACGTTCTGGTCGCCCGCCCACATCATGGTGGAGTATTTCTGGCTACCGGTAGAACCGGCGCGCATAAAGAAAAGGATCTCGCCGAGCTTGCCCGTTTCTTCAAGGGCTTCGTAGTTACACTTCGCCCACAGCGCAGGCCAGGCGTTATGCATAATTTCGGCACTGACGCCGTTATGCAGGTACGTGTCGGTGGGCAGATACTCGCCGAAGTCAGCCATCCAGCCGCCGCAGCCGAGTTCAATCATGTTCTTTTTGATCACTTCCTTGAACCAGGCGTAGGCTTCTGGATTAGTGAGATCGACAACGCCGCCGTAAAACTCGCCAAATTCCACCAGATAGTCACCGCCAGAGGCATCTTTTGCCAGATAGCCGTGTTGTGCCGCTTCTTCGCAGAGATCTTTATCGCTGGCAACATACGGGTTGATATAGGCCAGGAACTGCACGCCCTCCTGATTCCACTGCTTAATGCGTGAATCCAGTTGCGGGTAGTTTTCGCTGTTCCACTTCCAGTTCCACATCACGCGTTTGCCAAAAGAGGTCATACGAATACCGGACCAGTCCTGCGCCCAGATGCCGTTGACCTTCACGCCCGCGTTACGCATGGTGTCCAGTTTCTTCTGGCACACTTCCGTCCCGCCCTGAATGCCGAGCGTTACTCCGTCATAAATCCAGTCGGGCAGTTCTGGCTGGCGTCCCAGCAGGGCGGTTAATTTTTCCAGCAGGGAAATGTATGTGTCAGCACATTCAAAACGCAGCGTTGCTTTGTCTTCCCACAGCGCCAGTTCATGGTATTCCGGGGCACTAAAGTCGAAGTTCATATAGCAACTGTTATCAACATGGCAGTAATACTTCTGCGTGCTGACAAACGTAGGCTGTGGGAAGAAAGTCCAGTAATAGTCGCCGCCCGCATTTTCTTTGCAGTCGGCCTGCCAGGTGACATAGGTTTGTTTGTTGCGACCAACGCCTTGTTCACTGGTCCATAGCGGGAACGGTTTGCCACGCAGATCGAAGTAGGAAAACTGTTCGCCGCAGCCGTAGATATGGTCCTCTGGTTGAGCGGCAAGGCGCAGCCAGATACGGTTGTGGTTAAGGTTGTCGTTTTGTAGTTCCAGCAATAAACGCCCCTGATCGTCGGCAGAGATATTCAGCGTGGCGCTAATGTCAGAACCACGGCTGAAATGAATTAACCAACCATCCGGTGACTGGCTGACGATGGCGTCGGTAAGCGCAATTTTCTCCTGTAGTTTATCTTTAATGCTGAAATTACCGCGGAACATATCGATATCCGCTATACCTGAGCCAATCCATAAACAAGGATTATCTTTGCTATGGGTTAAAATAAGACGTTGTTGCCTTCCTGTTATTACAGGCTTATGTAAAATGATTCTCATAAAACTGATATATAAAAACTTTACAGAAGCTGAGCTGTTTTTAACTTAATAAATTGAAGATACATAATGTTGCCTTTAGCGAGTGAAATGTTCTTCAATGATTTTGACTGCTAATCAATACAAGTTATTTTCTCTGTCCGTAAATATTAAAAAACAGGCGGTGCGGTTTTCCTGATTCCAGTAATAATAAGTCGATACCTGAATTAAAGGCGTTAGGCGGGCAACTCATAGGTTCAACTGCCAGTCCCTGACGCTGTAATTTTTCACCGCTATAAACCTGCACCCAGAGTTGATCGGAACAAAGGCTTACCGAAAGCGCCTGCTGTGGATGGGTAATGGTCATTTCCCACAAATCATTAGCGGTTTTAAAGGTGTGGTCGATTTTTGTCGCGGCTATTTTTTTCGCCTGCGTGAAATTTAAATCCAGCTCATCAACGTGGTGAAGCGTTGTCGGATTCGCGTGCTCATCGACGGCATAAACCTGGTTTGCCGGAAGCTGGAACAGATATTCATCAACAGATGTTAAGTTGCAGGTTAAATAAGGATGAATACCCACGCCATAAGGCGCTGCGACAGTGCCGATATTCTGGCTTGCGATCTCAACGGAAAGACCCGTGTGTGCGTTGAGCGAATAAACAACTTGTGAAGCCAGCATAAACGGATAGCCGTAACTGGGCGGCAGAAAAGCTGTCAGGGTAACGCTGGTGGCGGTTAATTCACTAATTTGCCAGTCTCGCCAGGCAAGCAGCCCGTGAATAGCGGCTTTTGAACTATGTTCATTAATGGGTAACTGATATTCCTGCCCCTGATAGCGGTAACAGCCGTTGGCGATCCGGTTCGGCCACGGAATAAGCACTTTACCCAGATGCGCCAGCGGCATCTCTTCGGGTTTGTGCGGGATGACTAAATGACAACCCTGAAAGGTTAATTCAGCCAGACCAGCACCGACGGTCACAATGGTCGCGTGATAATCCCCCGCGGCAAGTGAAACGGTCTGTCCACTGCAATGCATATTGGTGATTTGCATACAAGGCACCTTAATTAACGACATACAGCCTCCCGTGAGGCTGATGTCAAACCCAAAAACTGCACCGGACGGTCCCCTCGCCCCTTTGGGGAGAGGGTTAGGGTGAGGGGAAAACCCGCACCCTATTTTCAGATCAGTTATTTCGCATTAATATCCAGCAGACCCGCTGCAACCGCTGGAGCCATGCCGGGCGCTAACGGGATACGCGGGATCACCAGGCAATGCAGCAGGTGATAAATATCCTGTTTGCCGTCCCAGACTTTGGTGGTGACCTTATTGTCCGCATCCAGCTCCTGCCACCAGGAACCATTTTCATAGTCCATCAGGTACTTAATGCAGTACTCCCACCATGTTTGATACCAGGTTTCATACTGGCGATCGCCAGTGACGGTGTAGAGCGCGTAGGCCGTACCCATTGCTTCGACGATAGGCCAACGTACACGTTCGCGGACCACCGGTTTTCCTTCCCAGTCAACGGTATAAACAATCCCGTCCGCGCCATCGGGTGCCCAGGCATCACGCACGGTGGCGTTAAACAGACCTTTGGCATCTTCTAGCAGCCATGCTGGTGGTTGTTCGCAACGGGCTTCCAGGGCAGCATGGATGTGCAGCATTAAACGGCCCCATTCGATCCAGTGGCCTGGTGTACCTCCGAACGCGCGGAAGCGATGCGCCGGGTTATCTTTGTTGTAATCCGGCAGCGGATTCCACTGGGTATCGAAGTGTTCGTTAACGCGATAATGATTATTTCTGGCGACGTCGTGGATAATCACGGAAGCCACGCGAATCGCGCGATCCAGCCATTTTTTGTCGTGAGTGACGTCATAAACAATCAAGAAAGCTTCCACCGCGTGCATATTGGCATTGCCGCCGCGGTACTCTTCGGTTTTGCTGAAGGCTTCGTCCCAGGATTCCAGGCACATCTGCTCTTCTTCGCTCCAGAAATATTTCTCGATAATTTCAATGGTGTAATCGAGCAGCTTGCGCGCTTCCGGGTGACCCGTTGTGACGGCGCTGGCGGCACCCAGCAGAGCAAAGAAGTGTTGATAGCCCTGTTTGGAGGCATCCACCACGCCCTCGTCATTCACGCAGGCATACCAGCCGCCATATTTTTTATCACGCAGTGCGCCGTTCATGGCTTTGATACCGTGATCAACCAACGAGTAAGCGCCAGGTCGACCCATCGCCGCAGCAACGGAATAAACGTGCAACATACGAGCGGTGATCCACAGATGGGTGCCCATCTCTTCTTTGATTTGCCCTTTATTGCCTAACCAGCCAAAACCAGTCGGCACTACGGAATTTTTACCAAAATCAAAGATGCGGTCGGTTTCCTGTTCCAGCCAACGGTTGTGGCTTAGGGTGTTAAACCATTTCATTCCTTTTATCCTCATCTTAGCGGCGTTTAGCCATCATTTCGTCGACGATATCGCCAAGTTGTTGTAATTTCGGTGCGCAAACGTCACGCAGCATCAGCTCGTTGTCTGGTAAACCGACGACCGATGCCCAGACTGCACGGCCTGCCAGGAATCCCGATGCGCCCGCCGTCATTGCCACGCGTACGGCACGCGGGAACAGTTTTTCGTCGACACCGGAAGAGAGGATCACCCATGGCATATTGATATGGTCATTCAGACGTTGTGAAGCACAGAGAAGCTCTTGTTGCGGACCTTTGCCATAAAGCGGCATTTCAACTTTGTAGAGGTCAGCGCCACTGTCGCCCAGCTCTTTGGCGGCATCGATGATCGCTTGTTCGCGATCGAATTTATCGCCACGACGCGGTGGGCGGACGACTGGCTCAATGATGCTTACCAGACCGTGTGAGTGGCACAGTTCGTTGAACTCTTTCACCATATCCAGACGTTGCTGCGCATCTTCATCACTACGCCACAGCACCAGCAGTTTTAAGGCTTTGCCACCGTCTTGTTTGATCTGTAGCGGATTGATTTTGCGGTCAATAACCACGCTATCGACCGGAATACCGTTGCCAGGAATGAACTCATCGGCGGCGACAATCATGGCGCAACTTTTGGCAATCGCGTTTTGCTCAACCACCTGGCGGTAGCAGAATTGTTGATCTACCAGAATCGCCGAGGCATAAGGCGAGAGGGCCTTTGCAGCGTTAACTTTGAAATCAGTTAAAACGCTATCGGCTACCGGAGCGGGTGCCCCAGCCGCGGCAAACATCATGCGCATGGCTTCGCGCTGATCGACCGCCAGCATGGCAAAACCGCCCGATGCGCGCGTAATGTCGTTGATGGTGTACTTATTCATTCATTTATTCCTTTATCCAGTCGTTACATTTTTACTTTGGCAGTCATCCCGGCACTGACACGGACCTGTTCCAGAATGGCGGACCAGTCCTGGCGACCGCGACCCGCTGCGCGCGCCTGGCTATAAACCTCCCGTGAGGCGGCCCCCAGCGGCATTGGCACATGCAGCTGGTTGGCGACATCAAGGGCGATGCCAAGATCCTTATGGGCAAGATCGATCATGACGGCGGGAGAAAGATCTCCGCTGAGGACTTTGTTTGGCCAGGAAGTGGTGAAGTGACCTTTACCGGCGGCGGTACCGCTCATCACTTTGACGGCAACATCGAAGGGAAGATTCAGGGCTTCGCACAAAACGGCGGCTTCTGCCGAAAGCGCATTGAGCGCGATGCTCATGTAGTTGTTGATGAGCTTAACGCGGATCCCCATGCCCGGACCGCCAGCGTTGATCAACTCACTGCCCATCGCCATCAGGATCAGTGTGGCACGTTCAACTTGTTCAGCGGTGCCGCCAGCCAGCAGTAACAGAGTACCGGTAATGGCATTTGCAGAAGTACGGCCTACCGGAACATCCATCATGCTGAAGCCTTTGGCTTGCATATCGGCAATCAATTTATCGGTTTGCAGCGGATGGATGGTGGACATATCAATGACCAGCGCATCGGTAGATAAGCCTTCGCAAACGCCGTTTTCACCGAACAACACGTTGCGCACCAGATCGCCATTCGGCAACATGGTAATGATAAATTCGGCATCTTTAGCGGCCTGCGCCGGGTTGGCGGCGGGAGTCGCACCTTTGTCTACCAGATGCCGCACAGCTTCGGCGTTCACATCAAAGACGCGAAGTTGATGCCCTTGCTGCAATAAATTGCTCGCCATTGGCGAACCCATTTGTCCTAAACCGATAAACGCGATTGCTGCCATAACCCTCTCCTGAATACAGTGATGTCACTTTTTGTCATTTATGACATGCTTTTCTTGTCTGTTTTTGATCGTATTTGTAATTTATCGTCAAAAAATTGACAGCCGTCACTTTTTAAACAATTGGTGAAATTAAAATGAACGCATCCCAAAATGTTTAAGGAATGACCATGATTCGTGTTGCTTGTGTAGGTATAACCGTGATGGATCGCATCTATTACGTGGAAGGGTTACCGACGGAGAGCGGTAAATACGTGGCGAGAAATTATACGGAAGTTGGTGGCGGGCCAGCGGCGACGGCAGCGGTTGCGGCGGCAAGGCTGGGGGCGCAGGTCGATTTTATTGGTCGCGTAGGTGATGACGACACGGGCAACAGCCTGCTGGCAGAGCTGGAATCCTGGGGCGTTAACACCCGTTACACCAAACGGTATAACCAGGCGAAATCTTCGCAATCCGCCATCATGGTGGATACCAAAGGCGAGCGGATAATCATTAACTACCCCAGCCCGGATCTGCTGCCTGACGCAGAGTGGTTGGAGGAAATTGATTTCTCTCAGTGGGATGTTGTGCTGGCAGATGTACGCTGGCACGACGGCGCTAAAAAAGCCTTCACCCTGGCCCGTCAGGCGGGTGTGATGACCGTTCTGGACGGGGACATTACGCCGCAGGATATCAGTGAGCTGGTGGCATTAAGCGATCACGCGGCCTTTTCAGAACCGGGTCTGGCGCGCTTAACGGGCGTGAAAGAGATGGCCAGTGCGCTAAAACAGGCACAAACGCTCACAAATGGTCATGTCTATGTGACCCAGGGTAGCGCAGGCTGCGACTGGCTGGAAAATGGTGGGCGTCAGCATCAACCGGCCTTCAAAGTTGATGTGGTAGATACCACAGGTGCGGGTGATGTTTTTCACGGCGCTTTGGCGGTGGCGCTGGCAACAAGTGGGGATTTAGCGGAGTCAGTCCGCTTCGCCAGCGGTGTAGCGGCGTTAAAATGCACACGTCCCGGTGGACGAGCCGGGATCCCTGACTGTGATCAAACCCGATCTTTTTTGTCACTTTTTGTATAAAATGCCAGGGTGATGGTTTTTCGAGGAATTTTCATGAGCCTTACCGAACTAACCGGTAACCCGCGGCACGACCAACTCCTCATGCTGATCGCCGAGCGTGGGTATATGAATATTGATGAGCTGGCAAATCTGCTGGATGTCTCCACGCAGACGGTCCGCCGGGATATTCGTAAATTAAGCGAGCAAGGCCTGATTACGCGCCATCACGGTGGCGCGGGTCGGGCTTCCAGCGTCGTTAATACGGCGTTCGAGCAGCGTGAGGTTTCGCAAACCGAGGAAAAAAAAGCGATTGCCGAAGCGGTGGCAGACTATATTCCTGATGGTTCAACAATATTTATCACCATTGGTACGACTGTTGAGCATGTTGCCCGGGCGTTACTTAACCATAATCATTTGCGGATAATCACCAACAGCCTGCGTGTGGCGCATATTCTTTACCACAACCCGCGCTTTGAAGTGATGGTGCCCGGCGGTACGTTGCGCTCTCATAATAGCGGGATCATTGGCCCTTCAGCGGCGTCCTTTGTGGCTGATTTTCGTGCTGATTATCTGGTAACAAGCGTTGGGGCGATTGAGAGCGATGGCGCGTTGATGGAGTTTGATGTAAACGAAGCTAACGTGGTGAAAACGATGATGGCGCACGCGAGAAATATTCTGCTGGTCGCCGATCACACTAAGTATCATGCTTCGGCGGCGGTTGAAATTGGTAACGTGGCACAGGTCACTGCGCTCTTTACCGACGAGCTGCCGCCCGCTGCGCTAAAATCACGCTTACAAGACAGCCAAATTGAAATCATTCTTCCCCAGGAAGACGCGTAGATTTTTGTGACCGTTAACCTGGCTTCATACCTTGCCACATAGCCAAACCCATCCTTTCCCGCTACAGTTAATTTCTTGTGGCGCGAAAGGAGGCAAAAATGCTCTATATCTTTGATTTAGGTAATGTGATTGTCGATATCGACTTTAACCGTGTGCTGGGAGCCTGGAGCGATTTAACGCGTATTCCGCTGGCATCGCTTAAGAAGAGTTTTCATATGGGGGAGGCGTTTCATCAGCATGAGCGTGGGGAAATTAGCGACGAAGCGTTCGCAGAGGCGCTGTGTCATGAGATGGCTCTACCGCTAAGCTACGAGCAGTTCTCTCACGGCTGGCAGGCGGTGTTTGTTGCGCTGCGCCCGGAAGTGATCGCCATCATGCATAAACTGCGTGAGCAGGGGCATCGCGTGGTGGTGCTTTCCAATACCAACCGCCTGCATACCACCTTCTGGCCGGAAGAATACCCGGAAATTCGTGATGCTGCTGACCATATCTATCTGTCGCAAGATCTGGGGATGCGCAAACCTGAAGCACGAATTTACCAGCATGTTTTGCAGGCGGAAGGTTTTTCACCCAGCGATACGGTCTTTTTCGACGATAACGCCGATAATATAGAAGGAGCCAATCAGCTGGGCATTACCAGTATTCTGGTGAAAGATAAAACCACCATCCCGGACTATTTCGCGAAGGTGTTATGCTAAAAACCATTCAGGACAAAGCCAGGCACCGTACCCGTCCACTATGGGCCTGGCTAAAACTACTCTGGCAACGCATTGATGAGGACAACATGACAACCCTGGCAGGTAACCTTGCCTATGTGTCGTTGCTCTCATTAGTGCCGCTGGTTGCCGTTGTTTTTGCGCTTTTCGCCGCTTTTCCCATGTTTTCCGACGTCAGCATTCAGTTACGTCACTTTATTTTTGCCAACTTTCTGCCTGCTACTGGCGATGTTATTCAGCGGTATATCGAACAATTTGTTGCCAATTCCAACAAGATGACCGCCGTTGGGGCGTGCGGGCTGATCGTCACCGCGTTATTGTTGATGTACTCCATCGATAGCGCGTTGAATACCATCTGGCGCAGTAAACGAGCGCGACCAAAAATTTACTCGTTCGCCGTGTACTGGATGATTTTAACGCTGGGGCCGCTGCTGGCAGGGGCCAGTCTGGCGATCAGTTCCTATTTGCTCTCCCTGCGCTGGGCGAGCGATCTCAATACTGTCATCGACAACGTGCTGCGTATTTTTCCGTTGCTGTTGTCGTGGATCTCCTTCTGGTTGCTGTACAGCATTGTTCCTACCATCCGCGTACCTAACCGCGACGCGATTGTCGGCGCGTTTGTCGCCGCACTCCTGTTCGAAGCAGGAAAGAAAGGTTTCGCGCTTTATATCACCATGTTCCCGTCATATCAGCTCATTTACGGTGTGCTGGCGGTGATCCCCATTCTCTTTGTTTGGGTCTACTGGACATGGTGTATCGTCTTGCTTGGCGCGGAAATTACTGTCACTCTCGGGGAATACCGCAAACTAAAACAAGCAGCTGAACAAGAAGAAGACGACGAACCATGATTGCATTAATTCAACGCGTAACCCG
>OGQY01001700.1_pt1 | contig 14367 bp, 18 predicted proteins | sample 1553361 | NCBI WGS metagenome assembly OGQY01 (sample SAMEA2579963, study PRJEB22360) | human gut metagenome | reverse complement strand
AGCTGACGGCAGGCGGAACAGAGATCACCAGCGCACAGATCAACCTATCCGGCGTGGTAACATTTTCCGACCTCAGCACATGGAACCAGGACAAGACCATTATCAACGGCGGCAACATTACCACCGGGCAGATTCACAATCTCAAATACTCCACCGTGTATGACCTCGACAATGCCTACATCCGAATGGGCACGGAATCTGGTGAGCGTGTGTACATCGACAACAGGCATATTGCCTGGTACGCCACCATAAACACCGGCAGCATTGGCCTGACCGGTGTACTGTACTCGGAGGCTGGTAGTAGCTATATTGGCGCGTGCAGTAAATACGCCAAGTACGGCTGGGTGAATGGACTTGACCCCACATCTTACGTTGGGATGCAGATCACCTACAACCGCAGCGATGACAGCGATGCCGATTTTAACACGACCCGGGTGGGTGTTTCCGGCAAGCTGAATGTACACAATCTGGACGTTTGGGGCAGCAAATCCCGCGTGGTGCCTACCAGCTTCGGCGCGCTGAAAATGGCCGCCTTTGAGACGCCGGTGCCAACCTTTGCGGACTGGGGCAAGGGCCAGTGCGGTCCCGAAGGCTGGTGCCTGATTGCCCTTGACCCGCGCTATGCGGAGACCATCGCCCAGCACGGGCAGCCCGCCTGGCTGCTGACGGATTGCGATGGAACCGGCCACCTGTGGGCCGAAAACTGCGGCCAGTATGCCATTATACACGGCGCACCAGGTCAGCAATTTGCATGGCTCTGCATGGCCGCCCAGCGCGGCTATGAGGGCGGCTATGCCGACCGCAGCGACAGCAGCTCCCCCGCGGGCGAACCGGCAGGCATTGATCTGGCCGCCAGCACCGCCGCCCGCGCGCAGGAGGCCAGCACCGATGCCGCAGCTGACCTGCTGACCATGGACACCGGCGCCAAACAGGCCGTTGATACACTATTAGATGATTTGGAGGGCAGTGAAATATGAAGAAATTAAGCGCAGTAGCAATCGTGACCACCGCCGAAGGTGAGCGAGTGAGCTACACCTACATGGAACTGGACGACAGCGGCAACATCACCAGCCAGAACAACCGGGGTTCTTTTGTGGCCCTTGATGAGGAAGTTCTGGCCGCAATCAGCACACTGAAAAACGCCGTGAACGCGCGGCTGTAAGGAGGATGCCCCATGACTGACAACAAACGCATTAAAGAGTGCAAACGCAAAGTTATTGCTGCAATTAACGAGGCAAAGCTGCCGTTTGCCGTGACGGAGTTGATTTTGGAGAACGTACTTGCCGCCGTGCGCGAGAACATGGCAGCGGAAGAAGCAGCGGCGGCAAACATCGAAACTCCGAAAACAGAGGAAGAAAAAAATGCCGAATTAAGGCGCTGAGGAGAAAAACGAATGAAACAGGGAACGCAATTTGCGCTGCCGGTTGAAATCGGCATGAGCCTGGACGAGGTAAGCCGGATCGAATTTGTGTTCAAACAGAAGAGCTGTAAGGGCTTCCCGGCCATTAAATCCAACGTCTGGCCGGATGACTGCACCCGGCAGGAAGGACAGAACATCATCCTTATTCCCTGGACGCGGGCGGAGACATACAAATTCATGGGCGGCGAGACGCTGTACATGGACACCCGCATCACATTGCGGGACAGCACCGACCAGCCGCAGACGGAGATTTTGACGCTCAAAATGAGCCCGACCTTATTCCAGGAGGCGGATGGCTCATGATCCAGGTGCGAGTGGCCCAACAGAGCGCCGTATCGGTGCGCATTGCCGGAGCGGCACCCGTGCGGGTGGACGTGACCGGCACCGCAGTGGTTAGTGCGCCGGAGTATAGCGGGCCATATGACATCACGCCGTTGTTTACGGCGCAGGTTTTGCCCACGGCGAAAAAACTGATGCAGAAAGACGTGACAATCCGCAAGATACCTCAGTACGAGGTATCCAACGATTCCAACGGTTACACACTGATTATAGGAGAGGAGTACTACAATGCCCAATAAATATGTGAACAAGGTGGTTATTGGCAAGGAGACTAAGCTGGACCTTACCGCAGACACCGTGACACCCAGCGATCTGGTGGAGGGTGTAACTGCGCACGATGCCACCGGCATGCAGATCACTGACACTCGCCCCGCCACAAGCGGCACGGATACCAGCGATGCAACGGCGACGGAGGAAGATATTGCTAGGAACAAAACGGCGTATGTGCAGGGCAAAAAAATCACGGGCAAGCTGTATGAATACGTCAAAGGGAAAAAGCTGGAAATGTGGGTATCGGCGGGTGGATCGCAGTACTTGATAGTTAACAAAAGGGGGTACATCTGTATTAGCATGCCCCACGAGCTTAACGATGAGATATTGCGGATAGGTTGCACCATTGAGCTTGGTGCTGATCCGTCCCTCTTTGGTGATGCCGTCGCCGCCGACGTAGCCAAGGGCAAAACCATGACATCCGCGGCAGGGCTGAAAGTTGTCGGTACCAACACCAATGACGCCGATACCTCCGACGCCGATGCGACAGCGAGCGATATTGCTAAAGGCAAGACGGCATATGTACAGGGAGCCAAAGTCACTGGTACAGTTGATACCTACACCGATGGAGAAACGTGCTATTGGGCGTGCTTTGAGGTGACGTCCGACAACACAGATTACATCTATTACTACTTAGACCCTGGCGAAAATGGCATGCTCATTAAAAACGGAGCCCGTGTAAGAGCTCAGGCTATGCTCTCTAATTTTGGCGACGCTACCGCTGCGGACGTGACTTCCGGCAAAACATTTACCAGCAAAGCCGGGCTGAAGCTCACCGGTACCAACACCAACGATGCTGATACCGGCGACGCTACGGCAACGGCAGCGGATATTGCTAAAGGCAAAACTGCCTATGTGCAGGGGGCCAAAGTTACCGGTACTGCGGAGCCTGCCGAAAGCAATAACAACGTTGAGGCATACGCCGTCACGACCATCAACCCCAGCGTGAGTTTTAAGCGCACTGACGGGGCAATCAAGATCTGGGGCTACGGCACCATGACCAGTTCCGGCGGCTGGGGCCAGCAGACTACGAGCCTGGTCGCGTTTGAGGGCGACAAGTACCACAAGGGCGCTATATATGGCGGCCCAAGCAGTACCAGTTTGAGCCTAAGCATCAGCAACGGAAAACTGACTGGCCTGCCGAGTGGACTGACGGCGATCAGCGCGATTGTAACGAGAGGTATATGATATGAGACTGGAAAACGAAGACGTTCTGCTTCACTGGCCCCTGGCCCAGCACATCATCACCGCGGGCTGGCTCTACAATGATGGCAGCCTGCACCGGGCGCTGGATTTCCGCGCGGCGGTGGGCACGCCGGTATACGCCGCAGAGGGCGGCACAGTGGAGACGGCCTACCGCTGGAACGGCAAGCGCACCCAGGGCGACAACAACAGCTATGGCAACATGATTAAGCTGCGCCACACGACCTACAAGTACGGCACGTTGGAAACGCTGTACGCTCATTTGAGCCAGCTTTGCGTGGCGCAGGGGCAGCAGGTGCAGGAAGGCCAGCTGATCGGCTACAGCGGCGATACCGGCAACTGCTATGGAGCACACCTGCATTTCGAGGTGCGCTGGAAAGGCCTGCGCACGAACCCACTGAACTGGCTGGATGCTGATTTCAGCACGGCCAGCAGCGCGGTCAAGCTGGGCAGCTACAGCAGCGTACAACACACAAAGGAAGTGGAACACATGAACCATGCTATTGATGTAAGCAAGCACCAAGGCAAATTTGATTGGCAGGCGGCGTATGACAAGGGCATCCGCCATGCCATGCTGCGCGCCGGGTATGGCCGTTACAGCAGCCAGAAAGACCCGCAGTTTGAACGCAACGCAGCGGAATGTACCCGCCTGGGCATCCAGTATGGCGTGTACTGGTACAGCTATGCCAGCACCCCGGCGGAGGCACGCCAGGAGGCCCGCTGCTGCCTGGCCGCGATTAAGGGCAAGCACCTGTGCCTGCCGGTGGCGTATGATATCGAGTACGAGCCGTGCATCCTGCGCCTGACCAACGCGCAGCGCACGGCACTTGTACAGGCCTTTTTGTCGGAGATTGAGGCCGCAGGGTATTACGGCATCCTGTATGCTAGCTGCGGTTTTATCCGCAACCGCCTGGACTTCAAGGCTTTGTCAAAATATGATATCTGGGTCGCCCAGTACGGCAGCACATGCACCTGCCCCCTGCCGTATGGCATCTGGCAGTATTCCAGCCGCAACGCGCTGGGCGTGCCCGGCTACGGCACCAGCCTGGACTGCAACCGGGTGTATAAGGACTATGAGCAGCTGATGATCCAGGCGGGCCTGCAAGGTCACACCGCGCCCCCGCCGGAGGATACCACCCCCAACAAGCTGGACAAGCAGCGGATCACCATTGGCCGTATCTCCAGCGGCGACCGCGCAACCATCCGCGCTCTGTGCGAGGGGCTGGGGCTGGTTGCCGCCAGTCTCTACCGCGAAACCTGCGCGGATGGCAACCAGTGGATGCTGGACGTTGGACCGGTATCCAGCGGCGACGCCTGGTACATCATGCGCAAGTGCGCAGAGCTGCAGCTGATTGATGCAGGGCTGTACAAGGCCGAGTATGTGGAGGGCTGACCGTGCTGGACTGGATCATCAGATACTGGGTGCAGTGGCTCTTCGGCCTGATCTGCGCCGCACTGCTGGCAGGCTACCGTCGCCTGGCCAAGCGGGTGAAGGAACAGGAAGAGGAACGCAAAGCCATCAAGGCCGGACTGCTTGCTATCCTACACGATCGCCTGTACGCCGAGTGCTCCCGCTACATTGCGCAGGGCAGCATTGACACGGACGGCCTGCGAAACCTGGAATATCTCTACCGCAGCTACCATGCGCTGGGCGGCAACGGCACGGGTACAGAGCTGTACAACCGCGCCAAAGCCTTACAGATTAAGAACGATTGACCAACACACATAGGAGGAAACCATCATGGATATTGCATCTTTTGGTACCGCATCCGTTGCCTGCATCACCGTTATCTGCTACCTTGCCGCAACGGCTGTCAAGCAGACCCCGCTGGCCAACAAATGGCTGCCGTCCATCTGCGGCGCCCTTGGCGGCCTGCTGGGGGTGGCCGCCATGTACATCAACGTGCCGGACTTTCCCGCCGCGGATCCGTTGACCGCCCTGGCCGTGGGCATTGTTTCCGGCCTTGCGGCTACCGGCGCGGATCAGGTTATTAAGCAGATCGGCAAAGACAACTGACCGACAAATTAAATAATCCATAATAAAAGCGGCAGGCTTTTCTCTTTTTCATGGATAGCCCGCCGCTTATTTTTTATGTGTCGTTTTCTGCGCTGTCACCTTGCGCAACATCGGGGACGTATTCCATGAGATCACCGGGCTGGCAATTCAGCAGAGCACACAATTTATTGATTGTGCGATAATCCAATCCGCCGCCTTTATCTAGTTTTCCTAGGACCGATGGGCTTATGCCGTTCTTTCTTAACCAGTATTTGTTGTGCCCCTGGCTGTATAACTGCCGAAACAGTCCATCATAAGTAATCATAGTTCACCTCACTATTCTGCATTTTCAGGCCCGCCGGGGCAGCCGGTGCTGATTGGCTGCCCAGAATATCATTGATCGAAAATCCCTTGCTCATCGTTTAGCCCTCCTTAGTGTCCACGTTGGACACAATGCTTTCAACCTTTTCCGCCAGCGCCTTATAATCCGCCGCTAATGTGACCTTTTTCATTATCCATATTATAGCAGGCGTAACGTACTAAAGCAAGTACAAAAATGTACAATAAACCGTATCAAAGATAGTGCAATCTGCGCATTGCATTATTGCACTAGATGTAGTACAATATAAACATAGCAAGGGGCGGTACAAATAGAAAGGAACCGCCAATGAAAAGCCATGAATTTGAAAGGTTAAGCCCTGAATCGAAAAAACAATATTTCAACCTTTACATCGCATGGATACAGTTAAAAAATAAAAAGGTCAGATGGCGACCGTCTCAAAAGTAACCATCTAACCTAGTCCGACAAGAAACGATAACCGTCCCTTGCTTATTTTTATTATAATCAATTCACTTAGGAAAATCAAGCCGGTGGGGGGCTTTACAATGGGAAACCCTATTTTTTTAGATGGCTATAATGTTCCAGAATGGCTTGCTGATGTCTGTACCCGCGAATGTGCTCGCGGCTTTTGCGGTCATGCTGTACTTTCTGTCCATCAACTGGAATTTCTTCTTGCGCTTGCACAAGGCGCGGCAGAAATGATTTAGCGGGCCAATTTACTACGACCTTTTTACGATCTTTTCGGCTTTTACGACCTGTTTACGACCCATTATTTTGCACTATTTTGCATTATCTCACAGTATTTGTATAACAAAAAAGCACGCTGCATCAGCTCTTATACTGAACAACGTGCTTTTTTGTTGGCGGAGTAAGAGAGATTTGAACTCTCGCGGCCCTTTCGGACCCTACGCCCTTAGCAGGGGCGCCTCTTCGACCTCTTGAGTATTACTCCACAAGTCAAAGTGATAAACTATTCACTTTTTCACACAAAATGGCGGAGAGGATGGGATTCGAACCCATGGTCCGCTCGCGCGAATCGCTGGTTTTCAAGACCAGTTCCTTAAACCACTCGGACACCTCTCCACAGTGGCCACCACCAAGGTGCGATAGTTATATTACCATAAGCCCTGCAGAATGTCAAGCATGAAAATGAAAAAACAGCAAAAGAAATTGCAAAAATTAAAAAGAAAAAGAGAAAATACAATAAAATTACGCCAAATCGTCCAACACTTGGCGCGCGGCACGCACGGACGCTGTATCCGTCTGCTGGATATGCCACTCGTCCAAACCGGGCAGCCCCATGGGAACGCCCTCGCGGCGGAACACCATCCGGCTTTCCAGTTCCACTTTCCCACTCATGTGGTAAGCCCTTGCGCCCGGCAGGGCAGCCGAAAGCTGCCGGATCACCCCAGCGTTTACCCCGGCACCGATCAGTACTTCCGGACCATTGGTGCGGTCACGCTCTGCCAACAGGCTGCACAGAACGTCAACACCCTGCACACAGCTGGCGGCGGCACCGCTGGTCAGCACGGTATCAATTCCAAGGGCGGCGGCGTCGCGGTAGGTTTGCAATGGGTCGGCAGATACATCAATGGCGCGGTGTAGGGTGAGCCCAGCACCATTGGTGGCCTTTGCCAGCCGTGCGGTTGCGGTGCAATCCAGCGTGCCGTCCGGGTTCAGGCAGCCAATCACAAAACCGTTAGCCCCGGCAATGCGCAGCTCGGTGATCTGCGCGCACATCATCTCAATCTCTTCCGGCATATACAGAAAGTCCCCTGCACGCGGGCGCATCAGGCAGCGCACGGCAACATCGCTTTCGTGTCGGATCTGACGCAGCAGCTCGGTATAAGGGGTCAGCCCACCGGCCAGCAGTGCACTGCACAGTTCCAGACGGTCCGCCCCGCCAGCAATGGCAGCGCGCGCCGATGCAAGGCTATCCACACAAACTTCCAGCAGCATAATGACCCTCCAAAACGATTTTTCTTACTTAAGGCAATACCGCACAATTCCCGCCTTGCGGCTTAAGCACCGCTCCGGCAGCTGCGGCACGGCATCTGCGTTGCCAAAATGCTCGATAATGTCGGGTTGCGGTACCCGCATCGTGCTTCGGGGGCAAAAGCCCCTCGCACTCTGCGACCGCTGCCCCTGCTTCGGTTCGCTGTTTCCGCCACTGGCGGCGCTCATCTTTGCAGCATCCAGTATTATCTGCGCTTTTGGCTTAGCAGCTGCCGCACCTCACTCGCCGTATCGGCACTTAGAATTATGTGGTATTGCCTTAATATAAGAGTAACACATTCCGGACGGGGTTACAATGCCTTTGCGCTACCAAAGAGCGCCGACAAAATTTAAGCGGCATGCCCACCGCGCATAACGCGCAGGGGTGGGGTGCTGCTTTGTGGGTGTGGCTGCGGGGCAATGGTTACGCTCCGCTTTTGCGTATTGGTATTGCGCAGGGCAATGCGTACCCCAGCAACTGCGTTAAAGGTGAAGCACAGCACGGCCCCAATGGCGAGGGCTGGCAGCAGGGAAAGCTGACCTTCTGCCACGGCGCAGACGACCATCAGCCCGCCAAAACCGATGGAATACAAAAGAACATTGCAGATAAGCTCGGTAAGTAGATTCATTTTCATAATTATGACCTCCGGGATCGTGCCGCAAATTAAAAAAAACAGTTGCGAAAAATGCAATAAAAGTACAACGACAAATGCATAAGAACAACTTGAAGTTGTTTTATGAATCTAGAATAGTACAACTAACGGTTGTTGTCAAGGGTTGCAAAACAACTTTTTCTAGAATATTTTTTCACGGAATCTCTTTACAAATACTACCTTGGGTTGTATAATGAAACCATAAAACTTGGCGAATGCCGCGGCTTGGGCTGGTGCATGGGTGCATCGCTTGACTGCTGCTTTATGTACAGCGCGGCAACCACAGTGAAAGTAGGAAAAACCATGTTTTCAGAACGACTGAGAGAAGCCCGTAAGGCGAAACATTATAGCCAGGCAGAAGTTTCGCGCCTGCTAGGCGTTACCCAACAGGCTGTTGGCAAGTGGGAGACTGGGCGCTCCACCCCGGACCCACAGACGGTTGCCCGGCTGGCAGAAATTTTAGATACTACCGCAGACATGCTGCTTGGACTGCAAAGCAACGCAGACGCGCACGGCGCCGTTGGGCAGCGTGCGTTCAGCCAGTATACCCAGTGCCCAATTCCTGTTGTGGGGACGGTGCGCGCAGGGTACGATGCCCTTGCTTTTGAGGAAGATTACGGCACAGAATACGCCAGCGTAAAGGACCCGCAGAATTATTTCTATCTTGTGGTTAAAGGCGACAGTATGGAACCGCGCATTTCGGATGGCGATCTGGCCCTTATTCACCGCCAGAATACGCTGGATAACGGTGACCTTGGCGTTATGGTGTATGGTGATGGCAACGGTACCCTGAAAAAATACATCCAGCGCGGCAACGCTGTTGTGCTGCATCCTTTCAACCCGGATTATGAGGATTTGATCATCCGCGGGGAAGAATTGGACCATTTGTACATTGCCGGTAAGGTTGTGGAGACCAAAGCCAAGTGGTAAAAAAACCGCAGCGCGTTCCCGCGGTAATGCGGATGAGGCCAGCAGATAACTGAATAAAATTTTTCCTACACGCCGTCTGCAAAACAATGCTTATGCGGCGGCGTGTATTTCTTATACCATTTTTTAGGGCACGTTATAAAACCGTGCTGGCTAGTAAGAGGAGAACGAACCATGCAGCTGGAAGATAAACTTGCGATTTTGGCGGATAGCGCCAAGTATGATGTGGCATGTACTTCCAGTGGTGTGGACCGCGCCGGGGTACACGGCAAGCTGGGGTGCAGCGTGGCGGCGGGCATCTGCCACAGCTTTACGCCGGATGGGCGGTGTATTTCGCTGCTGAAAGTGTTGTATTCCAACGCCTGCTGTTATGATTGCGGTTATTGTGTCAACCGCCGCTCCAACGATGTACCCCGTGCGACCTTTACCCCGCGGGAGCTTGCAGAACTGACAATCGGCTTTTATAAGCGTAATTACATTGAAGGGCTTTTCCTTTCCAGTGCGGTCATCGGTACGCCGGATTATACGATGGAACGCATGATCGAGGCGCTGCGCATTCTGCGGCAGGAATATCATTTCAACGGCTATATCCACGCCAAAACCATCCCCGGCGCGGACGCGGAATTGGTGCGGCGTATCGGTCTTTTGGCGGACCGGCTTTCGGTCAATATTGAACTGCCCAGCGAAGCCAGCCTTTCCTTGCTGGCTCCCGATAAAAAGAAGCAGGCAATTTTGAAGCCGATGGGCCAGATCGCTGTACAGAGTGCGCAGAGCAAAAAGGAACTGGTGCTGTACCGCCACGCCCCGGCGTTTGCACCGGCAGGGCAGAGCACCCAGATGATTATTGGAGCGACGCCGGAAAGCGACCGCCACATTATAGGATTGGCGGAATCTTTATATAAAAAATACTCGCTCAAGCGCGTGTTCTTTTCGGCGTATCTTCCGGTTAACAGTGATTCCCGCCTGCCTGCGCTGGATGTGCGCCCGCCGCTTTTGCGGGAACACCGGCTGTACCAGGCGGACTGGCTTTTGCGGTACTATGATTTTTCGGCTTGGGAACTGCTGACAGAGGAAGAGCCGAACTTTGACCCTTATCTGGACCCCAAATGTACCTGGGCAGTGCGCCACCCGGAATTTTTCCCCGTGGAGATCAACACTGCGCCCAAGGCGGCCCTGCTGCGTATTCCGGGTATCGGGCCCAAAAGTGCATTGCGGATTTTGTCCGCCCGCCGCCAGCAGCACCTTGGAATGGCGGAACTCAAGCGGATGGGGGTTGTGCTGAAACGTGCCCAGTACTTTATTACCTGCAACGGCCGCGCCGCAGCCCACGGAACCCGGCAGGAAATCGCCGCGGCGCTGCTGGACCCCAAGGCATTTGCCGTGGGTACGCAGCAGCTTTCGCTGGATGACTTTACCCCGAAGGTTCTGCCGGATGCAGCGCCCGCTGTGCAGAAACTGGCCGCGGCGGGGATGCCCGCCCGCCAGGCAGCCTATGAGGTAAAACAGGAGGCTTTGCAATGTCTTACCCGGCGCATGTGACCGACACGGTGTACCGCTATGATGGAACCTTCCAGGGCTTTTTGTGCTGCATTTTTGAAAGCTATTCCCGCAAAGAGATCCCTGCCGCCGTCTGCGCACCTGACCGCGGGCAGATCAGCTTTTATGATTCGTGCGAGATCGTAACAGACCCTGCCCGCGCCCAGCGCGTTGCAAGAGGATTGGAGCGGCTCGGACCGACGGTAAAGGAACGCATAACAACAGGATTTTTATCGGATGACCCGGAACATGAACTGATCCTGCTGCGCTTTGCGCGTATCTGCTTTGAAAAAGGCCCCGCTGCCGCGCGTGCAACAGGGGACCCGGATATCTGTGCGGCGTTTGACCTAGAACGGGCGGTCAATAATGAAGCCTGCAAGTATATTGAGTTCATCCGCTTTGAACAGCGTGATATGATGCTTGGCACGGTGATCCACCCCAAAAACAGGATTCTGCCGCTGCTGCGCGGGCACTTTTGCAGTCGGTTACCGGATGAAGACTTTATGATTTTTGATGCGACCCACGGCATCGCCATGCTGCGCAGGGACCGCAAAGTGCAGTATATGGTCATGGAGCATTATGATAAAAACACCGGGCAGGAGGAACTGGACTGGCAAAAGCTGTGGAAACGCTTTTTTGATGCCGTTACCATTGAACAGCGCCGCAATGAACGTTGCCAGATGACCCACGCTCCCAAGCGCTATTGGAAAGATATGTGCGAAATGGCGCTGCTGGGCCGGGGAACCGCTGGTAAGGCGGAGCAAAATGCGGAAGCAGCCCGATAAAAACAGCAGCTTTACCCCCTGTGCAGACATAAAAATTTGTGGTATACTAATACTTATATATTATTTGTGTGCGTGTGTAAGATCACGGGCCGGAAGCAGGCAGGAAATTTGCCCTGCGGCAGACGGTAAAACAGAAAAGATAGGGGAGTTTCTGCATGATGGAAGAATTGCTGCATATTCTTGAAAAAAATGCCCGCCTGCCGGTGGAAGATATCGCCGCTATGATGGGCAAAACGCCTGCCCAGGTTGCCACTATGATGGATGAGGCGGTTGCCAAAGGGTATATCCGCGGCTTTGAAGCCATGATCGACTGGGAACAGGCTGGTATCAATGTGGTGGAAGCAGTGATCGAACTGCACGTTTCCCCGCGCAAGAGCCGCGGTTTTGACGAGATTGCATCGGTGATCGCCAGCTTTGACGAGGTGGACAGCGTTCTGCTGATGAGCGGCAGCTATGATCTGCAGGTCATCATCAAGGGCCACAGCTTCCAGGAAATTGCCCTGTTTGTGGCAAAGCGCCTTTCTCCGCTGGACGATGTACTTTCCACGGCAACCAGCTTTGTGCTACGCCCGTATAAGCGCGGCGGCAAGCTGTACCTGAACGAAGAAGCCGACGAAAGAGAGTGTACCGTACTGTGATGAATTACGATGAACTGCTTGCGCCGGCTGCGAAATCCATGCGGCCTTCGGGGATTCGCAAGTTTTTTGATTTGGCCGCCGAAATGCCGCACTGCATTAGCCTTGGCGTGGGCGAACCGGATTTCAAGACGCCGTGGACCATCCGGGATGCGGGCATCCGTAGCCTGGAACAAGGCCGTACGCGCTATACCGCCAATGCGGGTATCAAAGAGCTGCGCGCCGAAATTTGCCGCTACTTGGCCCGCCGCATGGAGCTGAACTACCAGCCCAGCGAGGTGCTTGTTACCGTGGGCGGCAGCGAGGCCATTGACCTGACCATCCGTGCACTGGTCAAACCGGGGGATGAAGTCATCATCCCGGAGCCTTGTTTTGTCTGTTATGAACCGATCACTTCGTTGACCGGCGGCGTGCCGGTGCACATTGCCACCAAAGTGGAGGATGATTTCCGCCTGCGGGCGGACCAGCTGCGCGCCGCCATTACGCCGCGTACCAAACTGTTGATCCTGCCGTATCCCAACAACCCCACCGGCGGCGTGATGGATGCGGCAGATCTGGAAGCCATTGCGGAGGTGCTGCGCGGTACCAATATTATGGTGCTTTCGGATGAGATTTATGCGGAGCTGACCTATGGATTGGAACGCCACATCAGCATTGCCACACTGCCGGGCATGAAAGAACGCACCATCGTAGTGAACGGCTTCTCAAAAGCGTATGCCATGACAGGCTGGCGCCTGGGATATGCGGTTGGTCCGGAACCGGTGATCAAGGTGATGACCAAAATTCACCAGAGCTGCATTATGTCGGCCCCCACCACCAGCCAGTATGCAGCTATCGCAGCGCTACATTCCTGCGATGATTCTATTGAGATGATGCGCGATGAATATAACCGCCGCCGCCGCTATGTGGTAAAGGCGCTGAACGATATGGGCCTGACCTGCTTTGAGCCGCGCGGGGCGTTTTATGTGTTCCCCTGCATTCGCTGCAGCGGGCTGACCAGCCAGGAATTTTGCGAAATGCTGTTGAAAGAGCAGGAGGTTGCCATTATCCCCGGTGATGCTTTTGGCGCCAGTGGGGAAGGCTATGCGCGCATCAGCTATGCCTACAGCGTGGAACACCTGGAAACTGCCATGCGCCGCATCCGCACTTTCCTGAAAGACCACGGCTGGCTGGCAGAATAAACGGCAAAAACAGGAGCTGAACAGGATATGGTATATCAAAAACAATTGGTCGTGGTGTTGGCGCCTGCCAAGCTGAACCTTTCGCTAGATGTGGCTGGACTGCTGCCAAACGGCTACCATGACCTTGACATGGTTATGCAGACCATTGACCTGTATGAACGCATCACCCTGCGCCGCAGTGCAGACCTGACCCTGCGCCTGCCGGGCAGCTTTGTTCCGCCCAACGATAAAAATACAGCGTACAAAGCGGCTGTGGCGTTTTTCCATTATACCGGGCTGCTGGCCGGGGTGGATATCACAATCCAGAAGCATGTGCCGGTGCGGGCTGGTATGGCGGGCGGCAGTGCGGATGCTGCCGGTGTGCTGGTTGGCCTGAATGAGCTGTATAACGCGCAGCTTTCAATGAGCGAGCTGTGTGCCATCGGTGCGGGCATTGGCGCGGATGTACCCTTTGCCCTGATGGGCGGAACCTGCCGGGTAAAGGGCGTGGGCGATTTGATTAAGCCGCTGCCGCCCTGCCCGGACTGCTGGTTTGTGGTGGTTATGCCCAGCGTTGGCATCTCCACACCGGAGGCGTTCAAGCGCTATGATATCATGGGAAGCCCGGTTCACCCGGACTGTGAGCGCCAGGAACAGGCCATCCGCGAAAACGATCTGGCTGCTATGTGCACCGCTGCAGGCAATGCGTTGGAACATTGCAGCGGCGCGGTGGAAACAGCCGCTATCTGTAAGCAGCTGAATGCCCAAGGCGCAGTAACCAGCCTGATGACTGGTTCCGGCGCGGCGGTGTTTGGTGTGTTTGATGATGGGCAAAAGGCGAAACAGGCCCAACAGGCATTGCAGGCCGGGTATGACCAGGTTTATCTGGCCCGCCCGGTGCGCGGCGGTGCGCGCGTTTTGCCGCACCCTGCCAAAAAGGACCACACACCCAGGCGGGAAAAATAAGCCTGCTGGTTGCAGGTCTGCAGCATGTGACCTGCCAATAGCTTTTGTGTCTTTGATTTTATGCCTTTTATGGTTTATAAAAACTATAGGCAATACCGCATAATTCTAAGTGCCGATACGGCGAGCGAGGTGCGGCAGATGC